>Ga0209636_10001060_pt1 | contig 27489 bp, 29 predicted proteins | sample DeeMarSWOR152_54_FD_187464 | JGI IMG/M metagenome (GOLD analysis project Ga0209636, IMG submission 187464) | Marine sediment microbial communities from White Oak River estuary, North Carolina - WOR-1-52-54 (SPAdes) (version 2) | ecosystem: Environmental > Aquatic > Marine > Intertidal zone >...
CCTCGAGATAATTTTACGGAAGAAGTAGAGAGATTCTATACAACTGTTGGAAGAAAAAAAATTCCATTAGTTATCTTTGCTGATGAAGAGGGAGATGAGATAATGCGATGGGTTGAGAGACCCACACGTTGTTATCATTTATTAGGTATGTTACGTGATCAAAACCTTTCAAAGGAAGAATTTCTAGAACAATATAATGCTCTCAATGAATTTAAAAATCCGAGTATCTCTCAAGAAATTCTTCGTGAATTAATTACTGTGGCAGACAAAGCTTCTGCTATAGTACATGTTAACTCACCTGAAAAAAAACCTAAATTGTTGGTTCATTGACCTTCAGGATTCTAATTCAAAGATTTAAGCCAATTAGAACGATTTCTCTAGATAACATCATCGCTCCCTACTTTATTCATTTTTCCATTGCTAGTTAACATCAAATTAGAAGATTTTCCCACTAATAGATAATTCCATTGATATAATCACTAACAAATATATCCATGTCTCCATCGTTGTCAATGTCTACGGTTTTACATATAGTACCTGCATAAGAGTCGTGTATGATGTGACGAACAAAACTATTATTCCCTTTATGTTGCCACCAGTACAATTGTTTTAACTCAAACGACATTCCAATAATATCTATATATCCATTATTATTTATGTCAGAACAATGAACATATCCAGGTTCGAGAGTTTGATTATCTATATTATTTTTTGAAAAATTACCACTACCATTATTTTCAAACCAATTAACTTCATTAATATCACTTGCACACGTAATTATATCTATATCATCATCTTTATCAAAATCACATGCATAAATTCCGTGACCTCCCAAATAACCTGATTCAATATTATGTTGTAGGAAATTGACAGTACCTTGATTTTCTAACCAGAATACATACCCATTAACGGATATTAGTACTATATCAATGTCTTTATCATTATCTAGGTCTGCAGAACACATGTATCTGATCATATTTGGATTATCAGTTAATGTATGTCGAGTAAAACTAAAATTGCCATGATTAATCCATAAGGCAGTAATACTCGTTCTTCGTGCACCAACTATGTCAATAAGGTTATCATCATTACCATCGACAAGAATGATAATAAAACAATCAACTAGGGATTCATTAAGTGTAAACCGTTTAAAATAGGTGTTCCAAGATTTTTGTAATAAAAAATCCCTTCTACACTAGAGGAGGCAATGATATCAATGTCACCATCATTATCAAGATCAGTTCCATGAATACAAGTTGCTTGTTTACAATCATTATCAATAACATGTTCGTGAAAACTTTTATTCCCTTTATTCTCATACCATACAACTTTGTTCTCGTGAAAGATTGTTGCTAAAATATCAGCATCAGTATCCTGGTCTAAATCTATAGTTGACACATAGAGAGGACCATTTAATCCTTTTTGTAGGATATGATCTTCAAATTTAGGAACCATTTCAGATTCACCTGTCTCATTCATTAGGATGAAAGCTGTAACCAAAAATGCTGATAATAGAGAAAATAACATTAAAAGAATAAAGATTTCATTTCTTTTCAACGTCTCCACTAGCGGTTCTACTACTCAAGTGATTATATTTAAGATGAATTTTTAGTGCAATATATCACTTTTTACTGACAAACCTCTAAGAGCTCAGTAAATCCTAATCAATGGTATAATGTTATTCCCTCAATCCCACTCCTATTCCTCATCTAGGTCATGAAATTCAATATCCACAACACTTGTGTATTGATGTTTGAGGTGATTTCTCGTTTAACATACTTTTTCAAATGACTATTCTGGAGGAAGCTTTTATAATAGATAAATTCGTTATATCACGAAAAAAATTAGCTGGTATCTATGGAACCGAACGAGTCACAACGCCTGATGAGCAAAAGGATAATCCAAGTGTGTCAGGAAGAGCTTCCAAATCAACACCAGAGAAAATACTATAGATTTCGGTATTCTAGCCAGTTTTACGGTGGAATTGTCACTGCTGATGTGGTTGGGTGTAACTTGCGATGTGTTTATTGCTGGTCACAGAAGACCGCGTGGCATCCACGAAAGGGGGCGTGGTACTCTGCTAATCAAGTAGTCAAAGCATTATTGGAACTCGCTAAGAAACATAAGTGTCACCGTATGCGCCTTAGTGGAGGTGAACCCACTCTGTGTAAAGAGCATTTGTTAGCGGTGCTGCAGCAAATACCAGACGATATTCTGTTTATCTTAGAGACGAATGGCACTCTACTCTCTGGTTCCTCCTATATCCAGGAACTTGAAGGTGTACCATATCCCCCTTATGTACGGGTCAGTTTAAAAGCAGGGCGTTCCCTTTTTACGAAGGTGACTGGAGCGCCCATTGACCTTTTCAATGCCCAGCTCCACACCATCAAATTATTACAACAATCCACATTGCGATTTAACGTTGCAATCATGGCGGAGTTCTTTACTTCATTGGAGATTAGCGAACTGAAGACGGTAATAACACCAAAACAATTGGAAATTGAACAATTAATTCTGTACCCCTTTATAAGGGAAAAATTGAAGGCGCGAGGACTTATCTAATATCTCTGCATATGTATATCTCTCTTTCATTTAATACTACTCTGAAACATTTTTGCATTAAAGCAAGCGTTTTTAGAGAAAAAATAATTAAAACTTCATTAGGCGATGATAAGACTGAATTCTGATTCCATGAATAATCGAAGTAAAAAACAACTAAACCAAATAATCCAAGAAATGGACTCGAAGAATCCTTGTGAGAGAGCAGAAGCAATCAAGCGTCTTGGACAAATGAACCTTCTAATTAAAGATCTTCCAGTTATAATTCACTCCAAACTAGAAGAAGCGTTATTTGACCCAGTAGCTGAAGTTCGTTGCGAAACAGTTATGGCTCTGGCATTCTTGGAAGGTAAGATTGCTATCCCAATTATAGAACCACTACTAGATGACCCAGAATTATCTGTACGTAGTAACACAATAGCTGCCTTAAGTTTTATCGGAATTACCAGCCAAATTATTACCAAAAAAATGATGAATTTTCTAAATGCACCCGAACCAGAATTTCGTGATCGGTGTGCTCGCGCCTGCGGACGATTGAAAATAATTCAAGCAAAAAAAATGCTATTAGAACTTGCTAGAACAGATTCTTCCCCAGCTGTAAGAACTGGCGCAGTTGTTGGCTTGGGTTTACTAGAGGACGGGGATCCTCAACTGAAAATGGAACTTCGCCAGATGTTATCAGCAGAAACTTCTAGCCCTGTTATTTCTGCAATCCATGAAACACTCACTTTGATTAAAATCGCTACTGCAAGAGATAATCTTCAACTATAAGAAGTAATTATAAAATTAATGGGCTTGTATAAAGAGAAACTACGGAACCCATGTGGCTTTCAGGAGACCAGTCGACTGAAGGCCCACTCTCCAATTCCTTAACTCTTCTTACTCACCCATTCCTCTGGTTTGAACCAGTCAGCACTCCGTTTCTCTTCCAATAACTCATCCCGAAAATCGGGGAAATAATATGTAACGCCTCCCATGATTTTCTCGATACTGATAAGACCTGGGGTCTCTGATAACCAGTTCTGAATTTTTTCGACTTCATTGTAAGAAGAGCAAAGAAATCCCAAGAGTAAGATGGGTTTCTCTTCCACTCTCCAAGTGTTCGTACGCCAGTACGAAGGTAAAGCCTCTAATTCTCGAGATAGTTCCTCATGCAAGGGTTCGGTGAAGATTGTCAATTTTAAACTAAAAATGGTCCATGTCTCCTTCGCAGTCTTCGCAGGGTTTATATGAATGGTTTCCTGGATAAGGTGATTATCACGCATATATTGTAACCGTTCTACTAACGTTTCTACAGCAATATTAGTTCTTGTAGACAGATCAATAAGGCTTAATCGCCCCTGTTCTCGAAGATGGCAGAGTATCAACCAATCGATGTCCTGTAAAGTATAGATATCCTTTGTGGGTTTTTTTTGAGCTCTTAATGGTTGGACTTGAAATGCCCTGATATCCTCAAAGGAGCCCACTTTTTGGAAGTATTTCACTACTGAAAACAATTCGCTGAGAGTCCGATAATGTATGAGGGCAAATCCTTCTATATTTTGCCCGATAGAGAGGAACTCAACAGTTGGGTGAATTCCTAAAGAATTGATACGTGCTAAATCTATTGGTTTGCTAGACCGGAAGAATATAATAGCTTGTTTAGCCCCAAAGAGAATGGGTTGCGGAACAACAGTGAATTTAAGTATAATGTGATCTCTTACTAATTGTTGAGTTCGAGAACCAACTTCATCAATAGGGATATTAAGAATATTCGACAATTCAGTAAAAGCAATGCGGCAATTTCTCTCCAATTCAAAGAGAAGAGACTTGTCCACTAAATCCATTTACTAGCTTCCATAATTTTAAGATTAATTATCAAAATGATAAATTTTCACTGCCATAATAATGTTTCCATTAGAGTTAAAGATTTCTTTCTATTAATTCTGAAATTAGAATATTGACATATGATGATCTTACTGGTCATTCCCCTTTTATTCGCCTGTTGGCAGTAACAAATAATTTTTGTCTGAAGTGTGGAAAGACAGTAGGGAGTGCTCAAGCAGAAAGTTATTTCACCTTTATTTTGGTTTGTTCATTTCCTAGATTGGTGAATTCAGGAAAAGAATAATATTAATTTCTTGGATATTTTTTCTGAACTGTCACATAACGTTGGTATTACACACGAACCTCCGTATATTCCTATAATCGCGTATTTGAATGTTGTAGCTGTTCGATTCTGAATTCCTAAATTCTTTACGAATTGGTTTTTATAATTAACCCAATACACATAAACATTTTTTATAAAAATGTGTATTGGGTGTCTTTTTGACTTAACAAGTGAGAAAGAATGACTCTGATAGGAGAATGAAGGACGATTATAATGAATGATTTGACTGAATTCTTTTTTTAGGTATCCACAATTGCAAACTAACTTGATTTATTAATAGGAATTTAATTTTACACTAGTTTGAACAATATCGATGAACTCCGAGGAGGATAATTCATTGACTATTTTACGACCAAAAGTTGAATTGTTAACAAATGAATACAAAAAAAAGATCTATCAAGAAGCAAAAGATATTCTTCAAACTCTAGGAGTCGAGATTGAAAACTATGAAGCACGAAAATTGTTACAAGAGGAAGGAGTTGAATATGAGAATTCAAGATACTTTATTCCTGATGATTTAATTGAAAAATTACGGCATTATGCTCCTTCAGAAATCAGATTATTCGATAGAGAAGAGAAGGAGGTAATTCAGCTATCACAAGATCATATTCATTTTGATCCTGGATCAGCTGCAATTTTTGTCCAAGATTTAAACTCAGGAGTTATAAGAGAAGCATTATCATCAGATTACATTAAGTTTTCAAAGATTGTTGACCATCTACCAAATCTTGAGGCACACTCAACAGCTATTGTTTATTCAGATGTCCCTAATGATGCGCAAGATTGGCATCGTTTATATCTGGGCCTCCTTAACTGTTCCAAACCAATTGATACAGGAACTTTTCGAACTGAAAGTTTTGCGATAATGCGGGACTTGTTGGAAATGACCAGAACTTCGAGCGATAAATTAGCGGAAAAACCATTGGCAATCTTTGATGCCTGTCCAAGTCCTCCGCTTATGTGGTCAAACCTCACAACCCAAAGTGTGATTGATGCAGCCAGAAGTGGGATTCCTTCTGAGTTTGTAAGTATGCCTCTTGCTGGTTCTACCGCTCCTATTACATTAATTGGATGTGTCACCCAACATACTGCGGAAAGTTTAGCTGGTCTTGTTATTGCTCAATTGGCAAAACGAAACGCACCTATCATTTGGGGTGGGTCTCCTACTATATTTGATATGAAATATGGAACGACTCCGATGGGTGCCATTGAAACAATGATGATTAATATTGCAGATGCTCAAATAGGAAAGTTTTTAAATCTCCCTACACACGCTTATATGAATTTGTCTGATTCCAAAGTCCCCGATGCTCAAGCTGGTTTCGAAGGAGGTATGGGAGCCCTGTTAGCTGGGCTTGCTGGAATTAATATGATAGCTGGACCAGGTATGTTAGATTTTGAATCGACACAGAGTTTTGAAAAACTCATTATTGATAATGAAATTGCAGGGATGGTTAAACGCTTCACACAAGGAATAATTGATTATGGTGAACCTTTTGCCCAATCTATCCTCAAAGACTACGATAGTAATGTTTCTCTATTGTCTCACCCTACAACATTAGACTTATTTCGAAAGGAGCTCTATCTTCCATTCATCGTTGATGGGTTCCAAGTGATAAATAGAGAAACCCGTGACTTGTGGAAATTAAGCGGTGAAAGGTCAGCACGACAGAGAGCAAAAGAAATCGCTATTAAACTCAGCGAACGATCACCTAAACACCCTATAGATGATACGCTCAAAAAAGACTTAGATCGGATCGCTAAGAATAATTTAAAGTGAGGTTTGAATGAATTAATTGTAGCAATTGATTTTGATTTCAGATGAATGGTATTCGCAGCTAACATCTTCAAGTATCATCTTGATCAATATGCTTATAAGATTGGAGAGCGTGTTAATTACTCATTAAATCTAATTGCATTTAGTAAAATTACTAGTTCATATGCCGAGGGAGATTTTTTCTTCCAACATAACCTTAAATCGGTTACTTTTTTTGAAAAGAATTTGTATGGATTTAATAAGAATAACATTTTAATATCGCCTTTAAGCTCAAAAATTTATTGAGGATTTGAGTTCTACAATTAATTACGAATGATTTTGAATAAGTTCTTTTTCACTGAAATTTATTATTTAAATTGGTGATAACAAGTTGCGAACAAAACAACTGAAATATGAAATTTTAGACAAAATACCACCGTATTCAGGAACAATTTTCTTGACTATATCGTTAATTGTTATATATATTACAACTATGCTACTATTTCCGTATGATCTCTTTATCCAATCTTCTGAAGTCTTTCAGCTATATGGCGAGAATGAAAAGGTTCTGCAAGGGGAATTTTATCGGCTATTTAGTGCAATTTTCATTCATGCAAATATTGTTCATCTTGCCTCAAACGTCTTATTTTTAGTTATCTTCGGAATCAGGTTAGAAGAATTAAGATCGGCTTCATTTCTAGTTTTGGGATTTATTTTTTGTGGACTTGTCGGTAATGTGGGATCACTCCTCTGGTTCTTACTATCAATTCCTATGAATTCTGTTGGATCATCAGGAGCAATTTTTGGACTTCTAGGAATAATTTACTATCTCTTACGGGGTGAATCGAGACATGAAAGACGGAAATCTCTTTATTTGCTTCTTATTTTCTTTCTCATTACTATAGGTCAGGATACTAATTTCATCTCCCATCTGTTTGGGTTACTGGGGGGGATTTTCTTTGGTTGGCTAGATGTTAGTTATTTTTCCAGAAAATAATCTTAGGTATTCAAAAGCAATACCATAATTGCCAAATCGAATACATTGTTCCTTTCAGCAATGGTCTAGAAATTGTGCAACCAATAAATTAGGAAAAACGATTCTGGCTTGAAATTTTATCTAGTAGACAGATGTACGATCTCTGAGTATCGAAAACAATCGATTAAATGGTCATTTACCATACCAATAGTTTGCATATAGGCATAACAAATGGTTGGGCCAACAAAGTTGAACCCTCGTTTTTTCAGGTCTTTACTCATGATAGTAGATAATTCTGTTGAGGCTGGAATATCTGCAAGCTGCTTAAACTGATTATCAATAGGTTGATAATTAACAAATTGCCATATGTATTGATCAAAAGAGCCAAATTCTTTTTGAATAATAATAGCCTGTTGCGCGTTATTTATTGCGCTCTTAACCTTTAGACGGTTCCGAATGATGTCCGGATTTTGAACTAATCTCTCAAAATCCTCTTCAGAAAAGAGAGCTACTTTCTGAATATCAAAGTTAGCAAACGCTTTACGATACCCCTCTCGTCGAGTTAAAATGGTTGACCAGGTTAAGCCAGCCTGAGCACCTTCAAGAATGAGGAACTCATATAGTTCATTATCATCGTGGATGGGGACACCCCACTCTTTATCATGATACTCAACCATTAAAGGATCTGAACCAACCCAAGCACATCGTTCAATCTTCTGAGGCATTTAACCTACCACAATATATTGTTCAATACTTCTGTAAGTCTACCTATACCTTTTATTAATGCAATGAAATCGAATTAGGCAATTATAAAGGTAATTAAGAGTAGTACCAAAATTTGTTTCGTCTTTAAATATTTTTTTTCTTGAATTACAATATAACAAGGGAAGTAATAAAGCCAAGTCTACGGTGTAGCTAGCTTATACAACAAAAAGAAACCAATCAGCTCGAGTAAAGGGATATAATCAAGGCTTTTCTTCCAGTGCTTTCGTAAGTTTATCCAAGTGTAAAGGATAAATCCCATTGTTAGTGTCAATAGGAAGGAAGATGGTAAAAGCCCTGGTAGGTACAATGGATTCTCTGGCTTAACAGAATAATTCAAGTTTTACATGATTCTTACTCATCCTAGCTAATTCTCCTTGTTTTTTTGCAGATCTAATACTAGTTCAGCAGACTTTGAAACTTATTAACATATCCAAAGTTAAGTTAAGATTTTCAAAAGAGGGACATGAGAAGCTCTTTTTATCTGAATTCTCAAAAATAATACCTGTGACAGTAATTCCAAGGTTCGCATGTCTTATGATTAAAATAAAGAAATCATGTAATGCTAGGAAAAGTATCTTGATAAAGTATTTAGTCTAATAAATAAGAAAACACAGTGATCTCAAAAAGGAGTTATAAAAGAAGAGAAAAGAAAAAGTTAGAACCTGAAAAAATTGAGGGGAAGACCAGAAGATGTCTGGATTGCATGTTTAGTAAAACTTATAAAGTGTTGATGATTTGCTGATCATTTGTTGATGAGTTGACGATAGAGTTTGAAACCACTCTGAAACAATTAGTATCATCTTGAAACCTCGTTAGGTGGTAAATAATGGCATTAGAATCTCAGATTTCAAGCAAAGTGATTGAAAATGAGCAGCCTGATGATAAGGTGACCCACCTCCCCAAATCTGCTCAAGAGGTCTATTCATTGCTTTGTACCAATGGCGCTTTGAAACCTCGCGAGATTGGGAACTATACTTCTTTATCTAACAGGACTATTCGTTATGCATTAAAGATCCTAGTGGATGAGAATAAAGTTCGTCGTGTTCCTGACTTACATGACTTACGGTCTCACTTTTACTGTCCTGTTAATTAGAGGGATTCATATTGAGGTCAGTGTTACTCATCTCTGAGCTCAATATTCAAGTAGGTAATTTTTGTCGGTATGAGCTATTATTTATTTGGAGAGATAAGACCATGGATCAAGTATAAAAATATGGAACATCTTCCGATTTCATTTTAGGCAAAACAAAACATTAAAATTTTATTTTAATTTTCATCATCAACAAATAAACATTAGTGTTCTGGCGTTTTTCATGGGTTCAGCAGACGAGGAAAAAAAGCAAAATGAGAAAAAATCTGTTGAATTCACTGATCTTGGCTTACAACAAGCTATCCCTAAGCTGATTCACCAAAGTCTTCAGGGGGTTCGAGAGGACATTCAAATCATCCAAAAATCCCATAAAGACCTCCAAAAATCAAATGAAGGCCTTGATCTTATGATTCGGGGCATTTATGCTGAAATTCAAGATATCAAAAAGGTAACCAAGGGCATCAGTCATAGGATTGATCGGTTCTTCGATATGGGAGTAATCAAGAAAACTCCCAAACCTCACATCAAAGAGATCTCTACGGGATTAGACTTGCTCACCCAAATTCCTCATCACCTCAGAGATACTTTTCAAACACTTTGGAAGCGTGATAGGGGCGCATCAGCTTCAGAAGTCTCCAGAGAAACGGGTAAATCTCGTTCTCTTGAATCAGATTACCTGAATCAGTTAGTCGATCGGGGATTTGTCTCAAAGAGACGACAGGGAAAAAAAGTTTTATTCTTTAAAATTGGTGAAATTGAGGAGGAGGAAGAGGAGGAGGAGGAGGAAGATACTAAAGACTCAAATGATAATGGGTCGTTGGATTTTATAGTAGAAAAACAACGTGAAGTAAATAATTCTACAAACTCCCATAACAAACACACGATCCACATCAAATCTTATAAAAAATAACGATTCATTGAAGTTATCACGGGTGGTAATGATGAGAATAATAGCTTTTCATAGTTATAAAGGAGGAACTGGAAAAACTCATTTATCAGCTAATCTTGCAACTGTATTAGCTCGCAAAGGACATAAAACTGCGCTCCTAGATTTGGACTTCCGAGGCCCCAATCTACAAACGCTCTGTGGAGTCGACTCTGAGGTCACTATCAATGATTTATTGTTTGATCCAGACCTAAAGGGACGCGATTTACTTGTATCCTTTGAAGATCAATACAAAATACCCCTTTTTGCCGCGTTTGCTTCTACTGACTTCAGGAAGATGAGTGATATTGTCCGCGCTGATAAGAAGCAACGTCAACGCTCCTTGAAACGCATTCTACGTCTTCGTGACGAACTCTCTGAGTCTGGTTTCGACTACACCATTATCGACACCAGTCCTGGTGTTCAGATGGAGAGTATTGATGGGTTAGTTATCTCGGATGTCACCTGTCTTGTCTTGAAGGCTGATGATTTTGACATTAGTGGTACTAAAAGTATGGTTCAACAACTCTATAGCTTGTTAGACTCGAAAAACTATGTTGTGTTAAACCGAGTTGTAGCGGAAACTTGTCCTCCCGAGCATGGGGTTTGGAGTGACAAGGATATGGAGTTGGTCAGTACTTTTGAAAAAACAATTACCGAAGAGATGCGTATGGATGTGTTAACTTCCATTCCATGTTTTTGCGAGGTAGCTCGTGAGGGATCACGGAGTATTTTCTCATTGCAACATCCTGACCACCCCTTCAGTAAAAATATTGAAGTTCTTGCTACCAGAATTTTAGATGGTTTCTCAGCAGAATAAATATTGAACCACGATTTCTTTAGGTTAAATTAAATCCTTCAATGACAGCATATAATGAACCTTTACACGATTTTGTTGTTCAAATTCCGTTAATTTTTCTTTTGTGGAGACTCGATTTATGACTACAAACATTATATCAACTATCCCCCCCTTATCACGAATCGCATTTAATATTGGAATTTTACTCTCCCCAGTAGAAATTACATCATCGACGATTATAATACGTTTTTTTGAAATATTTCCCTCTATTAATCTCCTAGTACCATGCTTTTTAGGCTTTGAACGAGCCAAATAGAATTCTTTATTCATTTCAAGCGCTAATGCAACCCCTAAAGGAATTCCTGCTAATGGTGGGGCAATAATACCATCAAAAGACCCGATATCTGTATTGCTTCTTATAGAGTTTGCCATTATCTTTATAGTCTCTTGAAATTCTTTTGGATAATTAGGCAAAACTCGTAAATCAATATAAACCGTGGATAAACTGCCATTTTTTAGTTCAAAATTGCCAAACTTTATAACATCTGTTTCTTTAAAAATTGAAATTAATTCTTTTTCTAAAGATGAAGGCAAGTGCTTCATGGTCAATCCCAACTCTAGTTTTTTCCTTAACTTAGAGTATGAGTTTCTTGAAGTTATTAAAGGTTTCTCGAAAAGACTCACAAAGTATTACTTGTTTATGATGGATTTTTTTATTAGACCAACTTAGCAATCTATACTAACTTAATTGTTTCCATTTTTACCATAAGGATAAATTATAAATGTTAATAATTCGATTATAATTTTAAACAGAATTGACCCCACATTTTTGAAGGAAAATGAATTTAGGTCTTTTCTTAAACAAAAGAAAAAATCAGATGCTACTATCAATAGTTATATCAATCGAGTGAAAACATTTGAGGATTATTTGACTACTAAAAATAAAGGGCTAGATGAAGTTACTCGGGAGGATATCGAGGATTTCGCCTTTGTATGGGGAAAAGAACAGGGATTAAACACTTATCAATATTTATGGGGAGTTCAATATTATTATTGGTATACAGACGATTTGACCTTGCATAAAACTGCTAATGAGATCAAGGAACTTGTTCAACTAGAGAAATATAACCTCAGAGATTTTCAAAATGTTAACAAAGAATATGTCAAGATGCTTGCTTCAATAGGTCTCAGAACTGCAAGTCAAATTCTTGAGAAAGGCAAGAATCCTATTAGGAGAGCAGAGCTTGCGAAACAATCAGGAGTTCCTCTTGACTACATTATAGAACTAGTGAAATTATCCAATCTCGCTAGGATAGGGGGATTGAAAAAGAAACGTGCACGATTATTCTTTGATGCTGGTCTAGATACCCTAGATAAAATCGCGAGTTGGGATGCGAACGAGTTAATGGAAATGCTTTCTGAATTTGTGTCAAGGACGGGGTTCCAAGGCAGTCCTTCAAATTTATCCGAAACAAAGCACACAGTATCGATGGCGAAATTTCTCCGGCGAATAGTTGAATATAGAGTCGTGTTTTAGTCTAGTTATCATTAGGATTTGGAGGCTTTGGACTATCTCCTAAACATTGTCTGACAGTAATAATTTGACCAATGTGATAAGAAGTATGCTGAAGAAGTACAATATATAATTTGATTGTTGATAATTCAGGAAATCCTCCTGATGTCTTCAAGAAATCTACACTAGTTAATAGCATGGTAGCTTTTTCAACACCGGAATAAAATCTAACTAATAGTGTACTAAAATTAGAGTCATCTTTCATGGATTCTGTTGTCGGCCAATTGTCTTTGGCTTCTATGTCATTCCAATTAAGTGTTTCTCCTTGAATATGTCTAATAATGGTATCCTGCCAAATAACAATGTGATGAAGAAGCTCCCAACACGAGTGGGCACTCCCATCGGGTTTTTTCCTTGCATTTGATGGAGTCAACCCAATTAAGGCGTATTTCGGATCGATATGAGTCCATTCACCGTAAAAACCACTAGAAATAGCATTAATTAAATGATCTTGCATATCAAGAGAGGATTTCTTTTGTTGTTAAGAATTTTGTGTTTCACAACGATATAACGCTTGTACTTTTTATATTTAATTTATTATACTTCTTAAATGCTCCAAATGCGAGAATGAAGATACAAAGAAATCCTAAATAGATAATTATTTTTTGACCAGTTGCTAATATTAAAAGTCCTTGTTCTGTAGATATATTAATACACACTGAGACTATTAATGTATATAAAGCTAGAATAATTGCATATAATAAGATAATATAACCATAGCGATTTGGATAAGAGTTGTTTGAAATAATAGGGACGGTAACTAAACAAAGTGCGAAAACAAAAAAGATGCTAAATATCATTGTAACTACCAGATGAGCTGTAGGAAATTGGTCAGTAGGTAAAAGAGCTATACCTATACCAAATAATGCCGATATAATTTCACTAAATGATGCCAAATGACAAAATAATTTGTCAGTTCGCTTTTCGTTGAAGAAATAGGTCATTGCCACATAAAAAGGAATGAAAAATAAATTAACACAAATTACGCCAGTCATAAAAAGAACCATAGATATAAAATTTGACTCTCCTGAAAGTGACTGAATTCGTCCCAAATCACTCATCTGGTTTTTAAAGAATGAATAGCCTGATGTAGTGGGATTGAATTCTGTACCACCTGGATAAAATACCATTGCTATACTACATAGAAAAATATACTGTGTTACACCGATCATTGCGAGAATGAAAGCTAATTTCCTCCAATTTTTGAATTTCATATGAGTATCCTTCTTGACATTAATTTTTATAGCTTAAAGATAACTGAGCATTGCTCATTTAAGAAGTTTAATTTAGTGACAATGACTCTGTTAGAACTATGGAGAAATCAAAGAAATTTTCTCGTAATAAGCAGGAAAAAATTAATTCTATCTACACTACTTTTTATGAGCTTCTAAATCAGATAGGATTTGATAAAATCACAACTAATCTTATTGCAGAGATCACAAATGTTAGTATAGGCACTATCTATCGTTATTTTCCTGATGGCAAATCATCTATTATGAAAGGGACTCTTGAACATACGTCTGACAGAATCTTTGATATTGAAGACTTTAACAGTATGAATGAAAGCAATCTGCCTGAGGTGGTTGAACATATAATCCGAAAACATCTAAGAGTCCATCGTGAGAACTATCAGTATCATTTAGCTGTCAATCAGGCGATCCTATCCAATAAAGAACTTTTCAAGGATTATGGCGATACCATCAATCAATTATTTGAGAATATTGCCAAAGAGATCCGAGAGAGTAATAATTTTTTCCAGAATGTACCTATAAAATCCTTAATCTTTACATTATCAGTGGTCTTTAATACGTTAGAAGCGCTTATCCACCGTCATTTGTTTATTACTCCAATATTTCCCACTGATGAGGAGTTGGTTTATTTTTTGAAGAAAATGCTATTAATGATTATAACTATGAGTTGAAATATGCCAAATCCGATACATAAATACGTCTGAAAATTTGTTGTTGCAGATCAATTATAACAGACATCAGCACTTTCAGTTTGGTAATCAATCGTCTCGTAACTTTTGGTCAATCTTCCTTTTGACCTATGACTGGTGTTCTGCAGAACCTACTACCCTTTATATATTCTACTACAATCAACTCTGCAGTTTTGAATTAGCAGAAACCATACCACTATTCTAACTATTGAACAAATATTTTTTTTATAAAAAGAACTGGAGAAAGATGTTCTAAACAAATCGTCCTGAGCTTGATGTGAATACAAATAACAGGCTGATCCAAAGAAATAAGTTGCTGTTTTTTGAACATTGTTCCAATAGTATTCAAGACCTATTTTAAACAAATCTACCTGAGGACATCCTATGAGTCAGATCGGCGTATTTCTTGAGTTCTTCGTTGTGGGTTACTGTTAAGACCGACGTATCCCGTTTTGTGAAGCTCTTGAGGAGCCTCATGATCGAGGCCGCGTTATCGACATCTAGATTTCCTGTCGGTTCATCTGCAAAGATTATTCGTGGTTTACCGACTAGAGCTCGGGCAATACCTATTCGTTGTTGTTCTCCTCCGCTTAGTTCATCAGGGTAATTATCTGCTTTATCCCACAGGCCTACCTGTTTTAGAAGAGAGATTGCACGTGTCCGAATCTCTTTGCTTTTAATTTTCAGAGGATAAAGAGGTGACTCTATATTCTCCAGAGCAGTCATGATGGGAATAAGTTCCCAGTTTTGAAATATAAATCCAACGTTTCCCCGTCGAAACTTAGCTAATTTTTCTTCATCCCATTCTGCAATGTTTTCATCTTCATAGAGGACTTTCCCTTCTGTGGGTTTGTCTAACCCAGAAAGAATGTTTAGTAGAGTTGATTTTCCTGACCCTGAGGGCCCTGTCACCAAAACCATTTTGCCTTTTGGAATTTGTATATCTACATCATTTACTGCCATCACAACTTCTCTTTTACCTCGGATATATTCCTTCATAAGGTTTTTGGCTTCAATTAAGACTCTATTACTCATTTTTCACGCCTCACTTTTGTCTGAATATCTCTATAGGGCGAACTGAGAGAATTCTGATCGTTATCAGGAAGAAACCAGGAATGCATGAGAGAACTACGGCAAGAAAGGACATTACTGCCGTTAGGGAAGGAGTGAGAAAAGGAAGATTATATGAAAAATTGATAAACTGATAAAAGTATGTACTTTGACGAATTAACCATAGGTATCCTTGAATAGTGACCAATCCGATTATGAATCCTGTAATTGCGACCACTAAAATCTCACACAATACTACTATTCGAACATCCCATCCAGAATATCCCATCGCTTTAAGAACTGCCACTTCACGCCGACGAAACCGAGTAATTAGATAAGAATATAATGTACTTACCATAAATGTTCCGAATATTCCAAAGAGTAAGGAAAGAAACATCATATTTCTTTGTGCATCTTTATCTGTCTTTGAGGTATAAATGGGGCTCCTATATTCTGCTCCGAGGTCATCAAGGCTAGCTGCAATCCTGTCAACATTACTATAGGATGCACCAGAGAATACATCACCGCTAGCAATTATAGATATTGAGTGAATATTAATCTGAGTATCTCCATATCCAAGATTTTGTCCACCTATTAATGTTTCAAAAGAATCTTCTGGAATAAGGATCCATTCTCGGCCAGAAGCTATATTAGAAGGGGGATCAGGTCTCTTAAAAATACCAGAGATTTTTAATTCGAAAGTAGTTTCATTGCTAATTCCTATTTTAAATTTTGCCCCTACAACAGGCTTCGTAAATATTCTAACTGCTGGAGCTCCCTCCTCATCAGAAAGTGTGAGTAATACCTTATCTGAAACTAACGCTTCCCTATCATTTCCAGGAAAACTGCCACTAACGAGATCATTAGGTTTTATTTCTGAAAATGCCCATTTATATTTCGTGTTAATACTACAGATTCGTAAATTGTTTCCAAAATCCACATATCTATAGTAAATAACTGCCTCGGCACCTGGAATATTTGTACCAATTGCTGTTTTAGCCTCACCATAGTCTACAGTTCCTAAAGTACTAATCTCAACCACTACCCCGCGATGGACAAGTAATCCTTCACGTGAAAAGTTATCAAAATTATAAAGTAGGATAATTGTAGCACAACTAAGAATGCAAAAGATGATTACGAACGGAAAAAACCGTCTTCGGGAGCGTGTACTGAAGATAATTGATTTCATAAAGAGTTTAAAGAGTCCCATAATAATTTGGCTCCATATGCTTATTATCATCAAATTAACTTATAAATATAATAGTACCATGGGTACGAAACTAATTTCTGGGTATCAATCCGATTTGAAAGACACTCGTGGTAACCTGATGCTTTAGGTGACTGAACTATTAATTATTGGGATGTTACTTAAAAGTAATCTTTTAGGATTTGTACTTTCTCATTATTTTTATACCTATCATTGTTTCACTATTGAGTACTAATTTCGTTAGTTTAATTTAGTTTGATATCACGAACTTGATTGAATCACTAGAGACAAAAAAATTCAGAATATGAGGACGGAATTAACAATATTTCTAACCTATTAATCACATGAGAAGAAACAATTTAAGAATCATTTTCGATTAACAACAATTAATCTTAAAATGTCATTGGAAAAGAGAGACATGGAGACATTATCCCGAATTCATACCCGTATGAATTTTTTGGGCGCTTGGATCCGACAACATACAGAGCTTGTCACCTTAACAATACTAATTGTCGTGGGATGGCTTCTTCGGATTTATTTGGCTGTGAATACAGGTGGAATGGTGCATCCTGACGAAATATACCAATCACTTGAAATTGCACACGACTTGAAATTTGGTTATGGTTATATTCCGTGGGAGTTCCATATTCCTACTACTCCTGAAGAGGAGGGAGCTGCACGATCCTATCTTTTTCCTTTGTTGTATTATTACATCTTTGAGTTATGTGAAGCACTAGGTATCCCACATCAGAACGATGGAACCCTGCGTGTTGTGAGGATTTTCTCAGCTACCTATTGCACTACTCTGATCCCCATTGTTTACTATTTTTCTAAAGAACTTCTTCCTCCTCAAAGGTCTCCCTATACCTTCTCATTATTTGCTGCCTTTTTAACGACATTTTGGTTTCAGTTCCCCTTCTTTGGTATTCGCACACTCACCAATTCATTTGTAACACCCATAATTTTTGGGGCTTTGCTTCTTCACTTACGTACTACAAAGAGAAAGAATGACTATTCCCCTCTCAAGCTTATAGTATCTGAATTTTTCGCAGGCGCTTTGCTAGGATTAGCCTGTGCTCTTCGAATGGATTCAGTTGTGTTTTTTGCCCCTTTTTTTCTCCTTCGTCATCAAAATAACTGGAAAATGCTGTTACAATATTTATGCATAGCCATTGGTTTTATAGGAATGTTCTTCATACAAGGATTGAATGATCTTTATTTCTATGGTACCTTTTTAGTGTCTCCAATAAATTGGTTCCAATATAACATTATTAAAGGTAAAAGTTCGAAATTTGGTGTTCAACCTTTTTTTTATTATTTTGGTAGGATATTGGTCAAACCTTTTTACTTGGTCAATTTTAGTATTCTTGTTGGCATGCTGATCTACAGAATCCAAGTGACTCTCCATAAATGTGAAGGTATAATTCGTGATGAGTGGTTCTTCGCGATTTTAGAATTACTTGTATGGATTTTGATATCATTGGTTGTCATGTCGTTAGTTGAACATAAGGAGGAACGTTTTATCTTTTCTATATTTCCAGTCATCATCATTCTTTTTGCGTCTGCTATGAAAGAATATTATTCAATCATTAGATACTCCTATCGTTATGTATATGGCTATATTCTACCGAAATTTAACATTTCACGGATGCCAAACCAGAGAGAACTCACCTTTTTGCAACTTGGCCTCCTTCTTATAGCTAGTTTATTTGCGGTCAGTTCAAGTGCTGCAAGTGCTAATAAGGTTGATTGGGCTTTTTTCCATGATGTTAACAAAGCACTTGAATGGGTTGGGGATCAAGAAAATTCAACAGGGGTAATAGTTTTTTCACAATGGTTTTACACAGGAGGTTGGACATACCTTCACAAAAATATCTCTATGAATTTTAAAAATGATCCTGGAAGTAGTTTCAGATGGCGAAGTGATTGGCAATATGATTTTCTAACGAAACAGCGCAGATATGGTTTTAATTACTTAATATCACCTCATTATCAATACTGGCGAGCAAAAATCAATTATAACGTTTCACTTGTGCAAGAACTCAATTTAACCTTTAGTCTAGTTGAAACTATTGATAAAAGAGTAGATATTTGGTTTAGGAGATAAATTACGAGGTATATATGTTCATACAGCATTTTTACTTTGAAAACTGGATTCTACCTAAGTATTATGCTGCTAATCAGACATTTGGTACATAAGAAATATAACCCACACTTTTTCTAAGGTGGATACTCTTCTGGATTTTTAGCAATGGTTTTCTCTGGAGACATAAAATCATATTTTTAACGCAAAACGGGGTACCATTCGCGCAACAATTTCACCTAGTCCTAGATCTATGGTTTGAACCAGAACTTGTCTTCCCCGGTAGGAGAACTGTAATTCTCGAGGAGTTTCAAAGATTTTTGCTCCAATTCCTGTCCCCAAATCTACAGAAAAGTACCTTCGTTTCTCTACTGTCTCAAAAATCTCGGGAATGGCTATTATATGCGGAAATGAATAGCCTCCACCATGAGGGAGGATATTTGCGTTGTGTATTCGTTCCTCTAAACCAAAGATTCGCATCCGGTCGGCGAAATTTAACGTTTCTATCGCTTCTTCATTAAAGTTTGGGAATCCTTTCATCAAATAACAGGGGAGGTCGGATCGCAATGTCAATGGATATAGATCAGTTCCATTTTTAGTACTAAAAACATGAGTTCCTAAAGCCACTTCGTTCATATGCACTAATCCTTGATGGGTTTTATTTGTGATCACTTCGAAATCATCAAACAATAACTTTCCTGCAACTTTTCGTCTTTCAGCTCCTATTCTATCAGCCCAGTGGAAAAATTCTAAATATTTATAGGCTCCATTATCAACTACATAGTTTATCGAACCAAATGGTGTCTCTAGGGTCTCGGATATCTCCTGTAAATTCTTTGATAGATGGTAATATAATCCCAATTCTCGTGGATTATTGTCTGATTTTAATTCTGAAGGAGAGCTATGAGTAATAAATGAGTATTGGGGGAGATCCGCTGAATCACCAACAGCTGGATTGGGAAACACCTCAAATACATTAATAAAATGGTTCCCACTACCAAAATTCCAATGAATGGGTACTCCCTCAATTCGTATTTCTCCACTCCGCGCGTTCATATCGTGGACTCTTTGAATCAGCTCGATAGGATCAGGAATTGCATCTAGGGTTCCTACAAGCATACCACAGGCATTTGGCATTGTATCAATGAATATTAGTGGATCTGTCCCGTCTCCCCACGTCACTTTTCCCCCATACCCGATGCCATTTCGCCAACGTTGCAGATTTCGGGTAATGGTGCAATCAGGGGCTGCTATAAACGTGGCTGTAGGATTCATTCCCAGATGTTCTTGTACAAGATGCATTTTTGCCAGTCCATAGCGAAAATTCAATCGGCTAAGTTTGCTAGCGCTATCTGCAAGCGCTGTAGAGAAAATAAACTTCTTAGCTCTTTCTAATAATTTTCCTCGACTCATCTTCTGGATTTCTTGCATTTTTCCTCATCACCAGAATCAGATTGAATTATATTGCATTAAATAATCAGAATGAGTAATCTTCTTTAATGGAAGAAAGGGGAACGTTCTTCCAGGAGTTGATGCTAATTGAAGCTTCATTATATAAAAAGGCATTCTGACGATTTTTTTTCCCAATGATTTTTAAGCTAATACACCCATCTCTGTCAATTAAAATTACTTTATATCTGACAAAAATCACATATTGCTTATCGTGATTTTATTTTCTAAGGGCTCCAATTAATGTTTTTGAAGAATGAATTGTTCACTTTGTAGGACTATTATTTTTAAAGAATCACTATCTATGATAAGCTTTTAACAACAACTGGAAAAACTCCAAGTTACCTCTTAACTGTAATGAACAAGGTCTAGTCCTATGAATAAAGATTTGAAGGCAATTACAAAAGATTTATTCGTTTCGGAAGGTTTTTGGGGGATATATCACAAACTAGAACTATTACCTGATGTAAGATTGGATCCGTTCCGAACTTATGTTACTAAAGAGGGAACAATGATTGGTCATTATTCTATCATTAGTACTTTAAGAGCAGACAGACCTGATGAATACATTAGCACTCAAAATGACTTTCAAATTGACCAATTAGAAGAAGGAAAAGATTCGTTTTGTCGCTTGATTGCAGGGGAGCTCCCTTCAATTTGTGTTTCCCAAGATTTAACTATGAGTAAAAGTCCATTAAGTATAGAACCAACCTTGGAGAACCTTAGCGAAACAAAAGTATTTTCTATTATTAATTTATTCACTCCTATGGCTCGAGTTATGCCTCCCAGAGAGAATCTGTTTCAAATTAACAAGAAAATAACAAAAGGAATACCCTTACTACATATTTTTTCTAAACATTATCAGGCTATTGAGGAAGTGCCCATTGACGAAATGGTTCTTTATTTAAAGAACATAATTCTTACAATAGAAACAAGTCAAAGAAGTTTCTCAGAGAGGGACAATAGTACTAACACTGTGTTTCATTTTTACAATATTGGTTCAAGAGCAGGAGCTAGTATTCCTCATCTACATAGTCAGACGTTGTTGTATGCGGATGGAGGCCATGGATGGAAAGATCACAGTTTTTTTCTCTCATTTGACCAGAATAGACAACTAATTGGTAAAGATTCCTTTTGTTTGGGATGTAAATACAGTAAAGGATTAAATGTTGACCCGATTGGTCAGCGATTACACATTCAGGAAAGAATAATTTGGGAGGATGAAAATTGGCTGGCTTTCACTGCGTATGCCCCAGAAAGAGATGGACACATCCGACTCCTACCGAAACGTCATGTTTCCTCTCTTTGGGAATTAGAAGCTCCTGAAATCATTTCTTTAGCAAAAGCGTTAAAATTTGTTAATCACGTTCTTAGTCTGTTTATTAAACAGTATGGAAGAAAGCTACATATTTTTTTTGATAGAAATATTCTCTTTCGACAAAAGCATTTTGGATTTTCGACCCCCATTCATATGCTTATTGATATTATTCCAATCCAAAGAATTGGTGGAGCAGAAATTCTTGATGATCATAGACTGTCACATATCTTTCCAGAAGAAACTGCCAAACGAATGAAAGAAGGAAAGAAGTTATAAGATAAACGCTTCCCTAATTATAGAGAGGAAAATTAGTTGGAACTGGAAGAAGTTGTTAAAACACGATTTTCATGTAGATCTTTTTCAAATAAACCTGTACCGAACGAACTATTGGAGAAAATAATTAGGTTAAGCCAGAGAGCACCATCTGCAGGAAACCTTCAAGCTTTTAGAGTCATCATTATCAAAAAAAATGAAATCAAGACACAATTAGCAATTGCAGCATTAAGCCAAACCTTTCTCGCTGAAGCTCCAGTAGTCTTAGTTATTTCTGCCGCACCATCTCTTTCTGCACCACATTACGGGAAGAGAGGACGAATATTATATTCACTCCAAGATGCCACTATTTTTGCTGCTTATTGTGAAATGATTTGTACAGATTCAGGATTAGCTTCTATATGGATCGGGGCATTTTCAGAAGACCAAGTTGTAAACATTCTTAGGGATCAAGTTCCCCCTGTTTTTATTGAAAAACCTATAGCTTTAATTGGAATTGGATACCCTAGACAGAAGTCTTCGCACTTCACACGACGAATAAGTATGGACGAATTAATATACTCCCTTGATTGAGCTACAAATTCATTAGTAAGATTTTTTTCACCCTATCCAGAGATTCCCCTCGAAAAAATAGTTAGTTCACTTTGATGAAATCCTTAATAAAGGATGAAATCATTGACCTGTATAAGCCATATGGGTTATTCAAACACCTTATTATCTTGTGTAATTGTATTGATATTTTTGGTTTCAACATCCTAATCGGAATTGAATTGGTGAACAAAGAGTGTACGAACTGAATGATGATCAAAATCGCGTTATCAGCGTTCTAAAGAATCCTTCTCATTATGTTATCAATAATGAGGAAAATGGAATCAAAGGGCTCCCTTATAAGGAAATTATGAAAGCTTCTGGGCTTACTCGTGAGAAGACTTTGCTTTCTCTTGGTTATTTAGAAGCCAACGAACTTGTGTACCATGAATGCGCAGTGCAACGTCAGATTGTAGATTATCATGGAAGATCAAATGTAGAGATTGCAGGGCAAAAGATTGTTAGAATGTTCTCCTTAACAAATAAAGGAAAAGGCCTTTAAAAACGAACATTAATCATTACTCTTTTTCTAATTGTATGCATACATGTTTCTCTTCTCTTAACACCCCTTTTGCTAACCCATATTACTCATACATGAGTAGGGTTTTTTTATTCGTTTATATCACATTATCACGAAGTAAATATGTGATAGAATTAATACTAACTGGCTTCCTTATGAAGAAAATTGATGAGTTGAATTTCTTGACAAATACTAAAGAATTGAATGAAGATCAACGAAAAGTTATCCTTTCATTACATAATCCAGAAGAATTTTTTAAAGGCCACCATAGCGTGGCTGGGATTAGGGGGGTGCCATATAAAAAGATCATTGAAAAGACCGAGATGACATTAGAGAAAGTATTATTGTCATTAGGGTGGTTAGAGGCCAAAGGAGTTATTTCACATGACGTAGCTATCGTTAGAAAAGCTCTTGATTATCTAGGACAAACCAATATTGAGATCGCTGGCCAATCCGTTGTGCGAATGTTTTATTTGACTGAGAAAGGTCATAAAATTCTCAACGAATTATTAAAGGAGGAGCAATAGAAATGGTAAAGACAAAAGCACGAGTTGGAGTTGTTGGGTACGGGATTATAGGCAAGAGAGTTGCTGATGCAGTAGCGGCACAGTCAGATATGAAATTAATTGGTGTAGCAGATATTATTTCAGACGTACGATTACGTATTGCTCAAGAACGTAATTATCCTATCTACTGCAGTGTTCCAGATTTTGAGCCTAGTATGCGTGAAGCGGGGTACGAAATCGTGGGTTACCTTGAGGACTTGATCAAAGAAATAGATGTAGTTGTTGATTGTACACCCGCAGGTGTGCCTAGTAAAAATTTCCCGCTCTATCGTGAGGCGAATGTTAAACTAATCGTCCAAGGTGGTGAAAAACATGTTCTTACCAATCGAAGTTTCAGCACTTTTGGTAATTATGCAACGCACTTGGGTGTGGATATGACACGAGTAGTATCTTGTAATACAACTGCATTGACAAGAGTTATAGCAACGGTTGCCCAAGAATATGGGGTTTCTGATGTTTTTGTAGCTCTGGCGAGAAGAGCTGGTGATCCAACACGTACCAATCGAGGCCCAATTAACGCCATCGCACCAGTTCTTGGGGTGAGCCATCATGGACCTGATCTAGAAACAGTTATGCCTCAGCTAAAAGACAAGATATATTCACTAGCAATAGCGGGAAGTTGGACGCTTTCCCACGTTCACATGCTCAAAGTTACTTTGGATACAACTCCCTCAAAAGAAGATGTAGTTGATCTATTCAAGAGAACCCCCCGAATCTTAATTGAGCTTGGAAAACAAGGTCTTTATGACTCTGCACAATTAGTTGAATATTTCCGTGATTTAGGACGGCCACGATATGACAGGCCAGAAGTGTTCATTTGGGAAGAGACCCTCAGCAAAGACGCCCGGAATAATTTGTACATGATTTATGATGTCCACATGGAGTCCATTCCTATCCCTGAAAACATTGATGCAATTCGTGCAATGTTAGAAATGGAAACAGATGTTATGAGGTGCGTAGAGAAAACCGATAAAGCTCTTAACATTTTCAAGAAGGGAGCCTATGAAGGAACATTATTTGGAGGAGTGGTAGCTAAAGAAAAAGTAGAAGTGGGTGCATAAATAACGCTTTTTAATGTCTATTACACTGTTGTTGCATTTATTATAATTATTTGGAAGACCTTTCCTTAATGAGAGCCTTCAACCCTTTTTGGGAGCTAAGCTTCTCTTTTATCCTAATATTTTTCTACTGATAAATAGGCTTTTTTACCCTTGAAAAAGGTCACCTTTTTAAGTTGGATTGAGTGGAGAGTAACTATTAATTCAAGTCCTACAAAATACCGTAAGAGGATAAGGCCTATGAAATCTATTCCCGAAATTGATGCAATTTTTGAAGAATTATTTGAAGACCCAAATATAGAACAATGTATAGTCTCAACTATTGATGGGTCTCCCATTGTGGGCAAAACTAGGGGAAAAGAGGAAACTGGGGAGGATTTGTTTATCATTCCAGCTGCTATATCTAGTGCACTAGCTATTTCACAGGGTTTCTTAGAAACCAATTTAAATGATCAAGTCAAAGAATACATTGTTTTTCAGGAGCGATCAATAATTCTTGCTACTAGAAAAGGAAATACTGTCTTAATTACCACTGTCTCCCTTCCCAAATCATCTTTTGAAACCCGTACATCTGTTGATGATTTGATTGAAATATTACGAAATGCTGCAGCAAAAATCGACGCTATAGTCAAGACTTTAGAAATTGAAGATAGTTTAATCGAAAAACTTCAACGAGCCATACCAGAAGCTAGTGCAATTTTATTACTTTCTTCCGCGGGAATTCCTCTTAGTGATCTCTTATCTAGTCTAGATATTGATTCTGCTCAACTGTCCGCGGTCTCTTCTGCTCTCAGTTTACCAACTCGTGTTTTAGGTCAAGAATGTCAAAGTATAGCAGTGACAGGCAAAGAAAATATTATTCTACTCTACTCTTTAGACGCTGATCGTATTTTGATGATCTCGTTGAAACCAAAGGATAGTGTTGAATCCTATCTAACTCGGATTTCCAGAATTGTTAGCCATTAACAATATATAAAATCAATGAGAAAACATATAATTTATCGTATAAGTAATATTTAAAACAATTATTATCACACTAAATTATGAATAAGTATAACAGGCTGAGCCTTCACTTACTAATTTAGTGTGTAAACTATTATCAGACGTCTCATCCTAGGAGGCGCGCCCTTAAGACTGAAGGAATGTATTATGGATATAAAGCATGCCCTTAATGAAGCCAAGACACTTATCGTTGAAAAAAAGGCTGAACAAGCTGCAGAACTTCTCAATAATGCGTATAATATACTTCAATCACAACCACCTGATGATTTAGATCAGGCTGAAAAATTAATATTAGTAGGAGAGATTCAGGAGAGTCTAGGCGATACTAAAATTCTCCAACAACAAGACCAAGAGGCTTTACGCCATCTATTAATGGCAATGACTCAATTACAAACATTAGAATCCTTAACTCAGACCTTACCGCATGAAAATCTATTTCGTGTTTATAGAAAATTATCTGGAGCGTTTAACCGTTTAGGACAGCAATTTGAAAGTGAAAAATACCTACGAAATGCAGGTGAAATTAAAGCCTCTATTCTTAAAAATGAACTATCTGAACGATTCAAACAAGCTGGATTCAAAATTAAGGAGAATGTTCGTGCAATTGAGACTGAAGCGACTCCAGTTGATGTAATGGCCGAGAAAGGGGGATTTCGAAAAAAACGTATTGCAATTTGGTTTGCAATGGATGAAGCAGAACTCGATACTATCGCTTTTCTTACAAAGGGATATGAAAAGTACGCTAAAGAACGCTATATCTTGATGTTAATGGGTCAAACTACAATCCCATCCCTTCAGGGAGCAAGAGTGATTAATTCAATAGATGATATCAAATTTTAGGCTCTTTCTGCGCCTATTTGAGCCTTCTCTCTTCTATCCTGATAAAACACTTAATAGAATGTGGTTGACCAGCACTTTAAACCATCCTCTTTCTTTGCCTCTAAATTCTACTTTAGACTCACTTTTTTGTGATACTTAGTAATTAAAATTAGAGTAGTAGCAATTACAAGCAAAATAAATGTACCACAACCCGATAAAGTTGAATTACTCCAGTTAGTCAGAAATAAAGTGATTATTGGGTTACAAAATTCCAGGAAATACTCCATTCCAGAATTACAAGAAGAATTAGTTATCATTAGAAATTCATCTCCTGAAACAATAATAGATTACTTTTCCACGGAGATTAGGGAGGAATTGCAAACAGGAATCAAAGGTAAAACAACGTTTATACTGATTGAAATAGTTTATCAAGATCCTTCCAAAACGAATCCAACTAGATTATCTAAAAACCTAAATATCCCTCTTTCGTCCCTTTCTAGAGAAATTAAGAAGTTAGTTTCCTTGAATTATCTAGAAACATATATTCCTGACATTGTTCTTGAAGATACTCGTTTGAGAAACTTTAAAATCACTACAAAAGGTTTCACATTCCTTTCAAAATTTAAACAATGCTCTTAATATGACAATAGATCGATTAAAGGCAAGAGAAGATAATGAAAGCAAAGAATCTGAAACTTTATTCAAATTTTGAAAAACAATTTTTTTGAGAATAAAGAACTTCGTTTTGACATCGTTATGAATCGCGTTACTATTGCTTGTGAATAATATATTTCCATTTTTGGAAGGATCTCAAGTATTAAAACTGATATTTTAGCAGACATTGTCTTGTAATATCCAATTAACGGTGACATTTATGATTGAATCTCTAGACCTCAGCAATTCTGAATTACCTCCTAGAATTAGAAGAATAGTGATGATTATCACTATTATAATAGTTTTCGTCTTCCCATATGGTATTCATATTGATTTAGGAGTAGGACCGAGCGGGGTGATGGCAATCTTAT
>Ga0209636_10001061_pt1 | contig 27485 bp, 24 predicted proteins | sample DeeMarSWOR152_54_FD_187464 | JGI IMG/M metagenome (GOLD analysis project Ga0209636, IMG submission 187464) | Marine sediment microbial communities from White Oak River estuary, North Carolina - WOR-1-52-54 (SPAdes) (version 2) | ecosystem: Environmental > Aquatic > Marine > Intertidal zone >...
AACAGAACCATGTAAAGAAAGCTTTTTAATTAACCGCAAGGGAAATAAAACACTTAATAATTTGTGTAAGAGAGGATGAACTCGAAGTGAGGATTAAGGACAGCCTATCCAAAGAACGCATTGTTAGTGTTCTGAAAAGTTTAGGAAAATTGCGAATTAAAATAAGCCACAGTTCAATAATAACGTTTTCAGCATTACTGCTCATACTTTTCATTGCTTTTACTATTCGTATATTTCCAATGTACTGGGAAATACAAGTCGGTTCGATGCATCTGTCAGAATTTGACCCATACTGGCAATATAGTCTCACAGATTACATGGTGAAAAACGGTTTTATTTCGCCTTACTGGGGAGAGGGGTGGACTGACCACCAACGCTGGTACCCGCAGGGAATAAACATGGCTAGATCGTATCCGGCTTTACCAATGACTGCGGCGTTTTTCTATGTCATAACCTCTGCTTTGGGCATTGACATTCCCTTGATGAGTTTCTGTGCACTTTTTCCTTCCATAATGGGCGTGCTGGCTTGCTTAGTTATTTATTTCTTGGGTAAAGACATCGGAGGAAAGCCTGTCGGCCTGTTGAGTGCTCTTTTTCTAGCTTTAAGTCCGTCTTATATTCAGCGGACTTCAGTTGGCTTCTTTGATGATGAAACAATAGGCATATTATCGTTTCTTTTGTTTTTGTTTTTCTTTTTAAGAGCAATTAAGGATGATAGACCGTTGGCTTCAAATGTGAAATATGCACTTGCCTCTGGGGTAACCTTAGGATATTTCTGTGTTGGGTGGGGTGCAGCGTTTTATGCGATTGGCATTACGATGCTTTTTGCCTTCGCATTAATTCTGCTGAAAAGGTACACGCAGCGTCTCTTGTTATCTTATAGTCTGACTTTTGGCATCGGATTATTCATAGCGATAAGCATCCCATATCTTTCCACAAAGTATTTGATAACAGTTGCCATTCTTCCGGTTGCCGGAGTATTTGCTTTGCTTTGTATCTACGAAGTTTTTCATGCTCTGGCATCGACAAAATGGAAGATTATTTCTGTTATGGTTTTTCTAATCATACTAATTGGTGGCTTTTCCATGCTTTGGCATTTAGGCTATATGAGAAGTATAGCTGGAAAGTTTATTTCGGTTATAAACCCGCTGGTACGAGCAGGGTCTCCACTTGTAGAATCTGTGGCTGAGCATAGAATTTCGGCTTGGGGGCCCATATATTATGATTTTGGAGTAGTGATAATCTTTTTCATAGCCAGCTTTTACTTCCTATTGAGAGACCCTAACAATCGAAACTTGTTTCTGTTAATCTTTGGTTTAACATCTCTGTACTTTGCTTGCTCCATGGTACGTTTACTTGTACTTATGGCTCCAGCGTTTTGTCTTTTGGCGGCTCTGGGGATAACAAGGATATTGAAGCCATTTATCACTTTGTTAAAGGAACCGCCAAAAATTGGTGTGAAAAAGAAGTATGGTTTACAGCATGTCGGAAAGGAATTTAGCGGTGCCGCTGTGTTTTTGATTTTCCTTATTCTAATGACAAATTTTGTTTTTCCAATGCCTAAAGTGTACAGGCAAGCTTGGTCTCCAGTCACGATCTCTGCTGGTAGTCTTCCCATCGCGCCTAGCACGCCCGTACAAGAATGGTTAGATATGTTGAATTGGGTGGGGAGTAATCTTGAAGCGACCACTGTTGTGTGTAGCTGGTGGGACTATGGATATTGGTTATCAATTCTAGGTAATGTGACGTCGCTTGCTGATAATGCTACAATAAACACAACTCAGATACAAAACATTGGTTTCACTTTTATGGCTAATGAAACACAAGCATTAAAAATGTTAAAGCTATATGACGCAAAATACATTCTTGTGTTCACAACAACCAATACTAATGGATATTGGATTGGCTACGGCGACGAAGGAAAATGGATGTGGATGGCACGCATTTCAGGAAAGGCACATGACCGATTTATGGCTGACGGTTTCATGGATAAGGAATATTCATGGACCGATGAAGAGGCATTCGGGAGATATAATTCCACTGAGGGTAGATGGGACTGGAGCCCGCGCCCTCAGAATGAACTCAAGGACGACTTGGGAATGAACTCAACTATTTATAAGTTAATGGCTTGGGGAAAACACCGTTGGTGTGAAAATCATGGAGTAGGCGATCCTGAAGAGCAAGAATGGCTTAAGAATGGCTTAAGCGTTGAAGAAATGAAGCCTAAATATTTTAAGGAGGCGTATTTCGCGGGAGTGGAAGGAAGTGGCTATGGCGGTATTGTTCCGCTGGTATGCCTTTACGAAATAGATTATCCAAGTGGATAAAGGGGAGATCGCTTGTTTCCGAAAGTTCCTGACCATCATAAGCCAAATAAACCTTTAGTTCCAAATGGTTTAGGTGTAATCTACGTTCTAGTTAGCGCGACTTATCTCTTCTTAATGCATTGGTTTGAACCAGCTTCTAACAATGTTTCTCCATCTTTAACCTTAGCTGTCTGCATACTATTTGGGGGTTTCATGGGGTTGCTTGATGACTGGATGAATTTGAAGTGGCGTTATAAGGCTTTCTTTCCGCTAATAGCTGCAATACCGCTTATTTCGTTAGCCACCCGACTTGAACCACCCCCGCGTACCTCTATAGCGATACCAATTTTCGGAACTATATATTTTGGCGTTTACTATTATTTCATAATTATTCCGCTGATTGTAACTATGACTACTAATACTGTGAATCAGCTTGGGGGGTTAAATGGTTTAGAAACAATTTGTCCAGCGATAGTTACAATGGGGATGATGGCTATCGCAGGGGCGAATGTAATTCTATTATACGTTCCATTAATCGTGTGGCTTTTACTAGCTTTTCTTAATGTCCAAGGCAAAATCTTCGTTGGCAATACTGGATCTTTTGCCATTGGAATGACATTAGCTGCTTTTGCGATTATTTCAGATTTGAAATCTAGTTTGCTAATTTCACTTCTGCCATACATTTTTAACTCTTCCTTAATTTTGTTGAACTATTTCTTTTTTAGAACTAAGGCACGTGTTTCTTTTGATGGAGAAAAACTAGTTTCAGATTATAGAAGGAGCATGATTACGCTTATTACTTATCATCGTCCTTTAACTGAGCGTCAAGTGGTTGTAATAATTTCGCTTTTGATGGCGGTTTCAACTTCTGCTGCTTTAATGTTTCAATGGTTATTGTTATAGCTGTTTTTTACGCGATGGTGTATGTATCATCTTGTTACACACAAAAGGCAAAAATTGTTTGGAAGGCAAGGCTTAATACGAGGTTGCTGGAGAACTAGTTACCGTGCGCGATTAATCTGGGGAATCAATTATTTGCCCAACGTTGAACATTCCAAACGTTTCGGTTGCGGTAGACATCACTAATATAGCAGGTGCAAGACTAGGTGTTAAAGGCGGTACTGGAGCAATCAATTTTGATGTAAAGGCGAGGTTAGAGGAGAAAGAGCGCAGAAGCCAGATGGTTATTGTGAATTTCAGTCTACTTCTAACAACTAAACCGAGTGTTGTGAAATTTGAGGTTGAAGGCACTGCAACTTTAACTGGTAAAGACGAAGAAATAAACAAGATGTTAGAGGTTGACCCTGAAATAAAAGTGCCATACGTTTTCCAGAAAGTTTATCAAAACGCTTTTGCAGCCATGTACCTATTGTCAACTATCTTGAAGTCTCCTCCACCTCCGCACAATTTATTCCCACGTTCTCAAACGCAAGGAATAGCCACCGAAGATGTTGAAGTAGAATCAAGAGTCAGCGGAGCAATAGCAGAAGAACATGAAGAAAAAACTGAAGAGCCACCAAGCATGGAAAGCGGGGCAGCAACAACAGAAGTGCCTGAAACACCCGCAAGAGATGTTAATGTGGAACCAAGAGTTGGTGAACCGAGAGCAGAAGAGCGCGTTGAAGGAAGAACTGAAGGTTTGTCAGACACGGAAGGTTGAGGTTTCTATAGCAACATTTATAATCTGAAATCCGTGTGATAGATTTTGTTGGCGGGTGAGTGGGCCTCCACCCGTTCCGCCGTATAAACCCCGGCGTAGGAGGTGAAAAATTGAAACTTGACAGTAGAGACATGGCTTTAACGGCTGTTTTTGCAGCCTTGTACGTGATAGTCAATGTTCTTCAGATGTTTTCTGTGGGTAATCCCACGGTCTATGGGCCAGTTCAGTTGCGTGTTGCTGATTGCCTGATTGCCCTAGCTGCATTATTGGGTTATCCTGTCATTGGCGGTGTGACCATTGGATGCTTTTTGACCAACGCATACTATTTCATCGGAGTTGAAGATGTAGTGTTTGGACCTATTGCCAATTTGATGGCAGCAACCATAATTTTCGTGTTCAGAAAACATCGTTTCATAGCATGTGTGGCTGGAGCCTTGCCCATCGGCTTTATCGTGGGAGGTTATCTTTCGTTGATCTTTTCTCCACCAGATGTTCTAAGTACGTTACCAGCGTGGGCTGCCATGATTGTCAGCATAACAATTAGTAGCCTAATCGCAATAGTATTAATTGGATACTTAATGCTTTCAATACTTAGCAAACCAAACATTCTGGAACCCCTAAAATCTCGTGGACTAAAGGTGATTACTGAAGACAAGTAACGCCTACATGAATCTTTCAAGCTTGGTTAACCCTATTATTTCCTCGAAGTCTAAACCTAAGGCGTCCAATACTTGGTCAAACGTTGAATGCAAGTAGGCTACGTACTTGTCAACGTCAATCTCATTTCTTGTTGCTAACTCGACTGGTTTCACATGTGGTTCTCTAACAACCTTAACGAAGCTTATTAGGTCACCAGCTTTCACTTCCATTCCTCTTTTTTGGAGGATTTTCGCTGCTTTGACGTGTTGGGGTGTTGTTTTCGTGTAGCGTTCTGGTGCTTCGCCTAGAACCACGTTGAATGCTAATTCGTTTAGATTTTCCCATTCGCGTCTCTTTAGCCGTATATAGCGGTTGCGAACGATTTCACATATGTCTTTTTTAGCCTTTTCAAAGTCTGCTGGTGTTTTGACTTGTGCCAAGCGTTCTTTCATTGTGTTGAAGGCTTTTTTTATGAACAATGGTATGTGTCGTTTCTTGCCTGTTAATCCTTTGACGTCGACGCTTCCATCCTCTAGGATCCCCAAGTAGTTCTTTTTTCGCGAACTAAAAACAGCGTATCTGTAAACTTTGTCCACATCCAAGCTCATTTTTAATTTGTGCTCAGTCCACTGGGCAAGTTCTTCTATTTGTTCTTTTGAGGGGTTCTTTAGGAAAACGCTGTCAGTATCTCCGTAGAGTACTTGAATGTTGAGGTCTTTTGCCTTGGTAATTATTTGCGTTATTGAGTGCCTTCCGATGGCTGCTGTTGCTTCTGCCACTGGTGGACAGTAGAGGTCGAAGGATTCGGCTCCGAACACCCCGTAGCTTGCGTTTAAGATAACTTTAAGTGCTCCTTGAATGATTTTGTACCAGCTTCTCAATTCTGCTGGTAGAGTTTTGTCTTTTGATTTTGGTTTGTACCATCGTACTCGTAGGTCTCTAAGTGAACCGATTAGTAGGCTTTCTAGTGATCGTTTTTTTGTGCAAAACCAGTGAGGCGTGTTTGGAATGTGGTTGTTGTGGCATTCTGGATGTGGACAACGTATGGATTGGTAGCCGAGGTTCCAAACTTTTGTTATGGATGGGTATAGACTTGGAAAGTCCATGACTGCAACGTTGAAGTGTACGCCTGGAACAGGTTCGACAACGATGGCGCCTTTGTATTTTTTGCCTTTGATGATGGCTTTTGTTGCTGTCTTACCTTTTGTGGTTAGGATGTCCGCTGCGTTTGGAATAAGCATGTTTCTTCTGCGGTGTTCTCGGTGCATGAAGTTTCTTATCCACCGTGATACACCTTGGCGGCTCACGTCTTCCATGGGCATGCTGCTGATTCTAGCTAAAACGAGAATGAGCTTCATAACTAAGTCGTCTTCGAAGCTTGTGAGCTTAAAAGTGATTTCACCATCTCTAAGACAGTATTTGGCAAGCTCTGTGTAAGTTAACTCGCCGATGCTCTTTTCCAGCTTAATCTTTTCCATTTCAATTAAGGCTTTACCAACATCGTCAAGTTTAACATCTCGATAACGGTTGCTGAAGGCGTATATTTGGATGGAACGATTGAAGAAAAACTTGTATAGGTCGATGTGTACGCCATACTTCAGCAAACAAACGCGTCTACCAACCTCTATTGGAATTTCATTTCGTCTAAAACCAAAGTTTTGTGCTCTGTGAGCCAAATAACGTAAGTCAAAATCGTCACCGTTGAACGTGATGACAAAAGGGTAACTCCATAAAGCATTAAAAACTGCCCTTATAAGTTCCTCCTCAGAGTCAAAGTATTCAAGGCTTACATCGGCTGGAAGATGCTCAGTTCCTTCTCGAACATTCTTTCTCTTTGAGAGAAGGACTCTCTTCTGTCCGTCGGAGTCATAAAGTGATACGCAGACGACGGGGTAAGCGGCTTCACGTGGGTCAGGCATCCTTGTTGGGATGGGTGAGTAAACTTCTATGTCCAGTGCTACGCGGCGGAATTTTGGGGCTGGATACTCCAAAAGCCTAGCCCACTGCTCAATGTATTGCTGTTCTTCAGATGTGGCATCTTTGAAAATTTCACGTATATGTTTGGTCATTCCTTCAGCTTGTTTCAAAGACTTTGGAACAAGATCACCATTTTTGACTTCATATATCATTCCAGGCCAAAGGTTTCTATCGTAAATGTAGGATTGGTAATACTTTATCTTGGCTTCCCAAGCCTTGATTTCTTCTGGAGATATTCGTGTTCCCGATACTTTTGGAAAGTCTTCTGGGATTATATCCCTTATACATCCGCTTGGGCGACCGCCGATGGCTAACGGGTCTTTCGCCACAACTTTTGTTACTTTCACCTTTCTATCCAGTAATGGATGAAATTTTTCAGCTATCTCGAAGTGATCGAAGCCTGGATGCTGAATTAAGCGGTTGATTTTTTCAAGTTCGTATGGTGAAAGGTTTGTTAGGCAGTATGGCTTGTGTCCAGTGTTGTCATACCAGAAATAGATTTGACCTGAGGCTGGTTCATAAAGCTTGATTAGTGCTTTTCGGGTTTTTCCATCGTATGTGGCTGAAACAAAGTATGAAGACGGCAAGTTCTCAGGAGCCACTAGCGGGAAAACACGTTTTTCCTTATCTTTTGCAACGGCTTGCACGAAAGGTAGAGCTTTCACTTCGGTTTCTTCTGAATGCTTAGCCTCTGGATGAGAGAATTCGGTTAAACGCTTTTGCGCCATTTTAGTCCTTAACCTAGATTACTTTATGAACAGGATAGACTAAAATCTTTGCTACTATTCTTTGGTCGACATCAAGTTTTGTATGAAATGATAGTAAGAGAATTGGATAGAGAAGCTTAGTGCTGTTCTTCTTAAATTCAACGTCAGAACTCCTTCAACATAACTCAACGGTTGAATTGGGCGTGCGGGGTTATGTTCACCATAAGGCTATTTAGGGGAGAATCGTATATACAGACGCGGTGATGACATTTTGGTTGCATCCACATTGGCCAAAGAAGAGAAGATTGAAGAAATGATCGAGGAAAGGAAACTTGTCGTACACAAAATCGCCATGGATCTTGAAAACGCAAAAAACATTGTTGAGAAAGATAAAACCAGATTTTTCGCAAAGTTGGGCTTCCTTAAACCCAAGCGTGAAGAAATCGAGTGTGAATCGATTCTGCTTTTCTACGAACCCTTCGTGGTTGCCAAAGCCAACTACTTACTTGACTATTATAAAAAGAAAACCTATACGATCAGAGTTGGCGAGGAAGTAAGCGAAGTAATTATTTTTGACCAAACCTTAAAGCCCAGAGTCTTGAAAGAAAGGGTGAAAGGCATCTTGAAGCGATCTCACAAAGAAATCGTGTTCGACGCCCAAGAAAGAGTAATCCACGAAGCATCAGCAAACATCGTCTTGAATAGAACAGGACGCGAAATCGACCCCACGAAATTGCCATCTGCTCCCGCCGAGCCTAAACCTGAAAAAGTTCTACAAGAATATGGTGATAAAGTCAGAAAGCTCAGGGTTTCACCCGACAGTATAATAGATATCATTCGCGGAAGGATTGTTAAGAGACCCCCAGACAGTGGAAGGATCGCCAAAGAAACTTTTGAAGTAACAGAACATGCTGTTGTTTATACACCAATATACGAGGCTCGATGCCGACACTTAAAAACAGGGGAAATCAAGATCATTCCAATAAGCGGCGTCACTGGCAAGATGCTGTCTCTGTAGAATAGAGACTCCAAACGCATTTCTTTAGTATTTTGAATAATAACTTTTGCTTCAGAATCTTTAGTTATAAGTTTAGGATATTTTGTGTTGTGAGTTGGAGTGGAGTTAGTTAGGTGAGTCGGAAGTTAAGAAGAAAGAGAAACCTGTCAAACTTTAGAAGGTGGCTGAAGAAACTGGAGAGCTTATCGGAAAGGGTCTTAGGAAGACTTGGGGTGTTGCGAAGAGTTTCGGAAAGGGTTTGGTGGATACGCTTGAGAATAGAGAAAAGCGGAAAGACGCCGCATCTTTGATTTGTCCGCATTGTGGTGCTTCGCTTTTGTCAAATTCAAATTTCTGTCCTCATTGTGGAAAAAAGCTTTAATCTCTTCTCTTGCATGTGATCGCTGTTTTACAATACCTCGCTATTTAATGCCTAACTAAAGATTTCGACATACAATCAATATTGATTTTTAATTCATAATCGTTAAGAAGTCCGACATTCATATTTTTGCAAATTAGGAGAAAAAGTCTATGACTGAACACATAGATAGAGGATTGAAGAAAATGGGAATAACGGTTTCAAAGCCTATCTTAGCCATACTATGCATAATATTCGGCCTATTGATCATATTGTTTCCAAGTCTTCTTGTATGGATAGCTGGACTGTTTCTGTTGATTCAAGGAATACTCTTGCTGACAGAGTTCATAGAACTCAAGAAATAACGTAGCTTAGAACATGCGCTATTTTTCCCAAGTGCTCGTGTTAGGAAGAATTGTCATCTTTTTTGATGTTCTTCATGAGTTCTTCGATTGTTAATATGCCTATGTCTCCTACTCCGTGTTTTCTAACCGCTATTTTCTTTGTTTTCACTTCATGTTTACCGCATATTGCCATGTATGGAATCTTCTGAACTTCAGCTTCTCTAATTTTGTAGCTGATTGTGGAGTCGCTGTCGTCAACTTCCGTTCTTATTCCATAGGCTGACAATTTTCTGCGCATTTCCTCAGCATACTGTACGTAATTGTTGCTTATAGGTAATACTTTCACCTGTGTAGGGGCAAGCCAAACAGGAAGATTTCCCTTGTAATGTTCGATTAGTATGGCGAAGAACCGTTCAATAGTCCCGAGAAGGGCTCTGTGAATCATTACTACTTCGTGCGGTTCTCCATCTGGTCCAGTATAAGTTATGTTGAAGCGTTTAGGTAGGTTGAAGTCAAACTGAATGGTTGAGCATTGCCATTCTTTGCCTGAGGCATCAATTATGTAGATGTCAATTTTCGGTCCGTAAAACACGGCTTCTCCGGGCATTTCCCGATATGGAATTCCTTTCTTTTTGAGAGCTTCGGCTAAGACTTTTTGAGCCAGTTTCCACTCTTGTTCTGAACCCATGTATTTTTCGGGTTGTTTTGGGTTTCTCGTTGAAAGATATACATGGTATTTGTGGAAACTAAATTTCTTTAGGATGTGCTCGGTTAAGTCTAAAATTTTAGGTATTTCTTCTTCGGTTTGCTCTGGGGTGCAGAATATGTGGGCATCGTCTTGAGTGAAACCTCTCACCCGCAGTAGACCATGTAAGGTTCCTGACCGTTCATATCTATACACGGTTCCCCATTCCGCATATCTTATTGGAAGGTCCTTGTAACTTCTCGGTTTAGACTTGTATATCTGGATGTGGAAGGGACAGTTCATTGGTTTTACCACGTAAGCTTCCTTGTCTTTTTCAAAAACGTACATGTTCTGCCTGTAATAATCTAGGTGTCCTGAAATTCTCCAGAGTTCTTCACGGGCTATGTGCGGAGTGCAAACAAGCTGATATCCATTTTTCAAATGCTCCTCTTCCCAGAGATCTCTGATTATTCTGCGAACTATCGCGCCTTTCGGATGCCAAAGAACCAAGCCGATGCCTACTTCCTCGTTTATGGAGAATAAATCCAATTGTCGACCAAGGACTCTATGATCAGCGTTAGACAGCTCTCTTTTTTTATTCTCGTTTTCTAGAAAATCCAAATTCTCGGGGTTTCTAACGTATTCTTTTCGTTTCAGAAGTCTTTTAGGGTTGTGTTTCTAAATACCCCATTTAAACCACGAATCTGTTAATAGCGTATTATCCTATTTATTCCTTATTCCAAAAAGCAAGCTTTGGATGTACGCGGTCAAGATAAAGAGAAAAATACTCTTTAATTCTTATCTAACCCATTGCTGTTCTAAAACAGTTCGTTTAAGCGAGTGAAAAAAGATTGCTAAAGGAAGCTTGGACGCTTGCAATTGAAACCCTAAGCTGGATGGAAATGCAAAAGCTAAACGAACGTCTAGCCTTGACAAAAACCATCAAACAGTTGGGCATAAGCGATTCCAACGCTGTTAGACTTGCCCACAGACTTGTAGTCGAAACTGTCAGAAGGCGAAACTTCATAGACAAGTTCATCAACAACGCCTTAAAACCCAACGCAATAAGCGAATTCAATCTCGGTGTTCAAGCTTTTTTGCGACTTTACGTTTATCAAACAAGAATAGCTAAAAACTGGTCTAAAATAGACATATCAGAAGCCGAGAACATAGCTAAACTAGCCCGCTCCATTCTAGAATGGCGAACTCTTCGGAAAGTTGAGCATGTACTAGGCTTATTGCTAATGCAGAAGCCTGCTTCAATATTTAAAGACGTAAGTGACGAAGAGAGGATTGGACTCCTAACTTTCCATCCAACATGGTTTGTGAGATATTGCTTCGAACTCTTTGGTAGAAAAGAAGCCCTATCCATGTTAGAAGCAAACATACAAACACAGCCAACCTACATAAGGCTGAACACGCTTAAGGCGAATGAAAACGAAATTCTGGAAAGACTTTCTGAAAACGGAATAGAAGTTAAAAGGGTTAAACAGCTAAAGCACACATACACCGTTGTTACTGCAAAGCAACCCCTAACCAGAACAAAAAGCTTCCGAGAAGGCTTATTCTATATTCAAGATAAGGCAAGCTGCTTCGCAGCAGAAGCGGCAGCCCCAAAACCTGGAATAACGGTTTTAGATGTTTGTGCTGCACCAGGAGCAAAAACCACTTATCTGGCTCAGCTTATGCAGAACAAAGGCGTGGTCTATTCTATAGATTATTCAAGACGTAGAATGGCTGTCTGGAAGAACGAGGTTGACCGATTGGGTGTGAAAATTGCCGTGCCAGTAATTGTTGATGCCTGCAATCTTTTGCCATTAAAAGTGGAAGCAGATGTCGTGATTTTGGACCCACCATGCACGAGCACTGGAGCTTTCAGGAAGCTTCCTTCAGCAAAGTGGAGGATTACGCGACGTTCTGTTAATAAGATGGCTGAGATTCAATGGAAGACGATAAACAACTGTGCTGAGAACGTGAAGCTAGGTGGTACACTCATCTATTCCACATGTAGCGTAACCGTTGAAGAAAATGAAATGCTTATTGAACGATTCCTAAAGTGGCATCCAGAGTTTTCGCTGGCTGAGATAACGCCGAAAATAGGCTTGTCAGGTTTAAGGGGACTGGAAGAATGTCGAAGACTTTATTCACATGTTCATCAATGTAACGGTTTCTTTATTGCAAAGCTTGTTAAGGAAAGCTAAAGCCAAGTCAACGAATTTTCGGTTTGCGGCTTTTTTCCAGACAACAAAGAACTTCAAAAATGATTCTTGCAGCTTGAACTGCTGATATTCCATTGTCATAGTCTGGTGCAATCTCAACCACATCAAAGCCTATTACACGTTTGTCTATTAGATTGCATAAAATGTCAAGTAAACAATATGGTTCAAGTCCCTCCGGTTCTGGATTTTGCACTGCTGGGGCATATGCTGGGTCGAGAACATCCATATCAATGGATAAATAGATGCTTTCATATTTTGACAATTTTTCCTTTAGATGCTTTCCAATCTGTTTGGTTCCTTCGTTTCTGATCTGATGCGCGGTGAAGAATTCTATTTTGGCCTTTTTTGCGTAATGCAGCTCTTCTTGAGAGACCGCTCGGGTGCCGACTTCAATTATTTTTGCTGGTTTCACTTCTTCGTTTATTCTCCGCATGAATGTTGTATGGGAAAGTTTCAATCCTAAAAACTCGTTGCGCAGGTCAAGGTGTGCGTCAAAACTGACTATTGCTGTTTTCGAGGCTTTGTCTCGTAAGCCCTTTAAGATGCCTAAGGTGATCGTGTGTTCTCCGCCAATGGTTACTGGTGTTTTTCCAGCTTCCAAAATGTCTTTGATGACAAGTTCCAGCCTCTCTAGAGTTTTCTTTGTGTCGGTGGAAATGTGTAAATCGCCTAAATCATGCAGCTGCAGTTCTTCTATGTCTATGCCTGTGCGGAAACTGTAGGTTTCTATGTTTAAGGCTGCTTGTCGAATGGCGTTTGGTCCGAATCTTGCTCCAGTTCTGTATGTGCTTGTAGCGTCGAAGGGAACGCCTAAGATTATGTAATCTGCCTTTTCAAAGGGTTTTTGGAAACCGCTGAAAACGTTTGATTGTGATACAAAAAGTTCATGATAACTCATTTTTATATTCTTCCATTTTGCCATTCTGCTAGTGAACTGAGATGAAAGGGAGTGAAAGGCATCACGGTTCACCGTTATACTATCAATAAGCGTGGTCTAAATATTAAAATTCCTAACAATGAAATCTGGAAGAAAGCCTGTGAAACATTAAATTTATTAACGTTGCTGTAGATGCATTTAGGTTAAAAGGCGGTTAGTAGATGTCGCTTAAGTCGAAACTTAAAATTGAAAACATTGGAATGTTCGCAGCTTTCGCCTTTTATGCAGTTGTTGGAATAATATGTTTTGCCGTATTGACAATAGTTGATTTCCGCCTCATTCACATCGGCATAATCGGCATATTAAGCCTAATAACCGCGTACGGCTTGCTTAAAAGTAGAGTCTGGACTGTGTGGATCATCGTCGTACTCTTCTTTATAGCCACAACATTCTCTGCTTACATGCTTTACTCTGCCTTTGAGAAGAATCTGCTTCTTGATGTAAGCATGATTGCCTACCTTCTCTTCACGTGGGTTTTCACAGCTTACACTGCAGCGAAAAGAAAGGCCTTAGAAAGCTAGATCACGGCACTCGCAAGTATTCTTTATCATCGTAATAAAGTTTTAGCGTTCAAGCTCTTTTTGAAGAATGTTCCGCATCTTTATCGCATCTACATCTAGAACTGGACTCTCGCTTATTATCACTGGTCTTATCTTAAACTCTGCTATAACCTTCGCAAGCATTGTGAATTCTGGTCCATATTCTACCTCATCCATCATGTGGTGGCGTCTTTCGCCTTTATCCGTGAACTCAATCTTTGTGAAGTGGCAGTGCATGTTTTTAACAGCATTTGTCCCTAATCGCTTCTCAATTTCTTCCACAACCTTGCGGAAATCTTCAACTGTTTTGAAGCATCCCCTACATCTTGCATGTAAATGCGCCCAGTCAATTACTGGTTCCGTTTGTTCAATCTGTTCGCATAAGCCTAAAATCTCGTCTAAACTTCCAAACTGCGAAAGCTTCCCCATTGTTTCCGGGCCAAGATTAACATTTCTAATTCCCAAAGCCTTCATGGTTTCAACAACTTCCCTTAAGGCTTCTAGACACTCTTTGAAATCTTCTTTTGGCTGTCTTTTACCGTAAAACCCTGGATGGAAAACCACAACATGAGCCTTCATCCATTCCGCCGCTGTTGCACACGCAATCAAACGATTTTTACTGGCTTCAATTTTTTCTTTGTTGCCGCAGAAATTTATGAAGTAGGAGCCGTGAAGACTAAGCCAAACATCATTTTCCTCAGCTTTCAAACCAAGTTTTTCAGCATTTTCTTTCCTTATCTGCGGTTTTGCACCCCATCGAACAGCTTGATACTCGAAAGCGTCAAGTCCCTCTTGTCTTAAAAGCCTAGGGACATCAGCTAAATCTGCCTTCATAACCCTAAACGCCGGAGGAACCCCGGCTGGACCAAATCTTGGGTGGTCAGCCATTTCAAATGGCCTCTTAACGTCTTCTCCTTTTCTTGTACCGATAAATTTTTCCTTTATATCCTCCGTAAAATAGGGCTGTCAAGGCGGAAATCCACGTGGCGACGTTTTGAAAAACTAGGTATTTTCCAATGTCATCTAACTCAACCAAGGGCTTTATCAAGCCTCCAAGGCTTATGACGAAATCTCTGAATTCTGGTGCAATAGACAGCAGAGCATTGTTCACGGCTGAGCAAATCCAACCAATAGGCGCTACAGCATCTGCAATGCCCTTTCCAAAGTTGCTTACCGATTTCATGAAGCTAAGTAATGAAGGATTGTTTTGGTAGGTGTTTGACACTGTCCAATAGATTAGTTGCGGGTATGTCAAGAGAGAAACAAAAAGAATCAACGCTCCGAAAATTAGTAACACTGTTAAGGCACTTTTTATTGTTGCTCTTGCAAAATGTATTTTACGCCAGAGATACGCAACACCTCTGATCTTTAACAACCCGGACTTTACTCTTCCAAAAAAGCCTCTTATTTTCGATTTCAGCTTTTTCAACCCTTTGAACTCGCGTTCTTTCCTTCGTTTGGCAACAGGCTTAACCTTTTCTTTCCATTTTTTGAGCGGTCTTACTGCAATATGCCTCGTTAGATACGTCCAGCTGGATACAAGCGCAATTATTACAGCGGTTGGAACCAAGTGAAACAGTGGGCTAATTGTTATTGTTATAATCCAATCGGTGCTTGGAAATTGGAAATCCCACTTTAGTAACGTTTCATCTTTAACGCCGAGGTTTATGGCATAAAGGACAATGAGATATTCAATTAATATGGCTACTATTAGAAATAGGAGTATTGCCGCCAGACCCTTAAATGTCTTCCAGTGGAAGATTAAACGTTTCGGAGGCTTTTCTGTTGACAATCAATTCACCCTTTGATGTTATGCTTTATGAGCTTATGTTGTGCTTGGAATATGAATGTTCCCATTAAAAAATGTGACTGTGAATACTGCCTATTGATTCTAATTCTGAATCTTGAAGCCTTAAACTCTTTATTCCGACGGCAAATACGTTTGTTTAGAGTCTCGTACGGCTGTGCAAAATTATGGAAAATTTTATTCCAAAAAGAGGCTACTTTACGGATGTGTCAAAATGCGTTAAGAACATTAAAGTGAATTTTTCAGTGTTGCGGCAAGGGAAACTCATGTCCACACTTCGGACACTTGACAAATCTGCATTGCACAGAGGATGGACAGCCGGAACAAGCAAAGGCTCTGCCATACGTTATGTCAAAGGTAAAACCACACTTTGGGCAACTCAGTACATGCTTCGATTGCGAACCCATCTCACATCACTTTCTCTAAATCAACCACCTAAGGAAATTTTAAAAACTTTTCTAAAAGCATTAAAAATTGTTACCGTTAAGAGTTTGTCGACTTCAAAAACAATTAAATACTATATTTGAAACATGCATTTCTGTTTATAGATATACCACCGTCTGGGAAGATGATGTCGAAGACAGGTAAAATAAATCGAGCGGAACTTTACAAGGACCGCAATACGCAAGCTTTTCTAAGTAAATTTTTAAGCGGTGAAATAGGTGAACTTGAACCGGTTTATGATCCCAAACTTGGTTATCGGTATCCAATTGTTGAGGCAATCGTTGGTGATCCTTCGAATGTAGAAGATTTCTTGAATAGACTTTCTGAAGCTGGAATATTGGAGAGAAGGCTCTACGATAAGATTATTTATTGTCCAAGATGTGGTTCCGTGAACATTTCTGTTCATTATTGTTGTCCATACTGTAAGTCGTTTAACATCCAGAAGAGCTCCTTAATTGAACACGTTAAATGTGGATACATGGATATAGAGGAAAATTTTCGCAAGGGAAACAAGTTTGTTTGTCCAAAGTGTCATGAAGAATTGAAAAAACTTGATGTTGATTACAGACGGGCTGGAATATGGTGCACTTGTAAGGATTGCAACAAAAGCTTTGATATTCCTCTTACTGCGCTTTTCTGCAGAGACTGTCATGCAAACACAACCTTTGAAGATGTAGCGGTTAAAGATGTTTACGCCTACAGCTTGAAAGAAGAAGTTAGAGAAGAGGCTGCAGTAGGCTGGGTTATAATTGCGCCCATAAGAGATTTTCTGCAAGAAAATGGATTTGAGGTTGAAAGTCCTGCTTTTCTTAAGGGCAAGTCTGGTGCAAACCACATGTTCGACATAGCAGCAGCCTACAGAGGAAATGTAACACAAGGAGTAACGGTAATCGATTTGGCAATCTCAACAGAAAATACTGTACCAGAGCAGCCAGTAATCGCACTGTTCGCCAAGATATTTGATGTTTCCCCAGACAGCGCCTACTTGATTGCAATTCCAAAAATGAGTGAAAACGGAAAGAAAATGGCGGAATTGTACAATATCAAAGTGGTAGAGGCGAAAAACCAGAAAGACGCAATAAAAGCGTTGAAAGATAAATTGCTTAAGAAAGAGTAAATGAAAGCAAGTAAGAACAATTATTCAGTTTAATGGCTCGTAAACACCGCTGTATTTCCTCTTTCCGTGACGACCTTAACTGTGTATGTTTCATTTGGCAAACTTATGTCGTTGCGAATGTATGATTCTGTGTCTCCAGAATTGATGAATATGTTTATGTCGTATCTTTGATGGTGTGTCGAATTGTTTACCCATAGAGAAACTAGATGAGAAGTTAAGGACCCTTTATTCTGAAAAGTAAACTTTGTCCCATCGATTACCACCCTAACAGCTAAAAAGTCAATGTCGATAGCAGTTTGGTTGACATCTGTTTGGTTATCTTTCAATTGCACATGCATGGTGCCACTGTCACTTACGTAACTACGCCACTTGTCTGTTAGATTCACAGTATATATGTCCCAGCTTGTTGTTGGTGTATGCCCTGAGGTGTTGTTGAAGCCAGAGTCGCTGTAAACCGTTGCTGTCCAGTTGTAAGCCTTTAGGTACCACTTTTCAAGAGTGTCATTAGCCCTACACCTCAGTTGTATTTCAACAGATTGGATGTAAGCCAGAAGGTAGGTGGACACATCAATTGAAAAGATTCCGTTGAGATCGAGTCTATAACCGTCAGCGGAAGGGGATTGCAAGCGTGTTTCGTGATCTGGTGTTTCACAGGTTCCGTAGCCATCATAGTAGAAATTCATTCCTTTTGCATCGTTCTGTGCACCTGTTTGGGCGTATAAGGCGAGTCTGATTCGATCGCCAGAGGACACGCTTACTGCACTACCAGATATTGTGATAGTTCTTTCAGAATATCCATGGTCAATAATGACATCAGTTACTGTTCCTATCGTTGCTTTCTCTGTAGAGCCGTCTGATGATACAAGGTGTATTCGAACGGTTAAACGTGATACCTTACCACTGCTTACGGTTGATGCCCATGTATAAACTGTCCATGTTCCATTTTTTATAGATCCTTCAGACAGGATTGGCGTATAAAAGTAAACCGATGTGCCACGACTTATCTTATACTCCGTTTCTGATTGGTTGGAGGGTGGTTGGGTGCTGTTCATAAGTTTGCCAGCTGGGGTGACGCCTGAGACGTCTGCTCTATGAAGATGAAGGGGTTGGGCAATAATGTCTTCTATGAACGTTTCGTAAGAGTCCGCAATCCCTTGAGTATCCGTATAGTCACCGCTTATGAGACTGCCTTCATTTACTGTATATTCGCTTTCTACAGTAAACCAAGAAGAACTATTAACACAAGCAACATCCACAATTTCTACGTTTTCTTGCATTCTTTCCCAGTCAAACTGGTTCATTTGGTAACTCCAGAGCACCACATTAGCAACTATAACTACTATTAGAACTAGGCTTAGCATGACGACTATCACGTTGCTTACTCCACGTTTGTCATGCTTAAGGCGCTTTGTAATAGCCTTCAACATGCGTCCCCCTACTTGTAACAATATCTACATAGTACAAACTGTCGGAAACCCAACTGTATGAAATGTTAAGCCAACTATGTTCACCTATTTCTAAACTGAAAGGCAAGGTGAAAGACTGAGAAGTATGATTGAGATAGACAGCTGAAACATGAACAGTAACCTTTCCAACATTGCGAAGATAAACGCTGATGCCTCCAGTTGAAGGATTAAACCATAAATCCTCTATGACAATGCGTTCGCTCATGGTTTCCTTCAGGTTAGTTGTAATCACATAGGTAGTCGTTGTAGCAATTGACATTGCAGCCACAGCTACAACCGTGAGCAAAAGATTGCTTAACACTGGGGTTATAGCCCGTTTATCACGGAAAAATCTCCTAAGTTTTCCCGCCATTTTCTCAGCCTCACAAGAAAAGTTTTAGAGTAATGTATCCGCAAAGCATGAGGATTAGGCTGTGTTTTAGTCCAGCGTTTATTGTTCCTTCCCCCATTTTTCCAGCGACAAGTCCTCCGAAAAAGCCTTGAATCGATGTCATGTGAAAGAACATTCGTTGCATTTCTTCAGGTGCCATCACCGCTGACCCAAGTATTGGCAAGCTTTCTATGTTGGCGAAGAATGACTTGAAAAGCAGTATGATTGTGAACAAGAATACGAAAAACGCCACGTAGATTATTGCAATGTATGGTCTTGTCTGGTTTCGACGTTCCTTGTCAAGCAGAAGCGTTGTCTGTATAAACTTACCCATCGGGTCAAAAACCTTTTCCACGTATCCCCCTGAACGACTTGCCTCAATTATCATTGGCACAGTTCTCTGCATGAGAACTGTGTTAACGCGTCTTTCCAAAGCCAGAAGAGCCTCTTCAAAAGTCAATCCCCAAGAAATCTGCGCAGTCATTTTTTTCAATTCATCTGTAAGCGGACCGTAATCTCTCTTAGAAGCTTCCTCTAAAGCTTGGGGAAGAGTCATACCAGTCTCTTGAGCTTGAACGATGCTTCTGAAAAGGTCGGGTAAATGCTCGTTCACTGCTTTTCTCCATTTGTAATCCATATAGTTCAAGATCGTTGGAGGGAAAACGGCAACCATAACCGCAAAGAAAACAAACTCATCAAATGTTTTGGTTCTCCAAAACATGAAGTAGGCAAACAATATTATGGCTACAGCTAAGGAAACCGACGCAACCCAAGCAATTTTTTTTGCACGTTTCTCTATTTTCGGCATTTTCCACTACCATTTAGGCGAAATAGCATCCAAGATTATCAGAAACACTATGGAACCCACCGGAATTCCAAAATAAGTAAGCATACTAAGTAATAGGTCTGGACTGAGCACGCCTAGGCTGCCGCCGCCAAGCATAGCCATAACCGCGAGCATGATTACAAGAAGCAAAGGTCCTACAATAAGCAGAGACACGTAGAACTCTGATAAAATGGATAATGTGTCAGAGAACTTGCGTAGACTTATTCTTTTTAGTTTCATGTACTGCCTAAACTTTTCACGTAGGTAGGCCGCCAGATTTCCACCTGAATGTATTGTTGAGATAAAGCCCTCCAGCATTTCGCGGAACCTCTCGGAAGGAGTTCGCTTGGAAGTTTTCTCCAAAGCAGAGATTATGTCCAAACCGAAGAGACTCACGTCTCTTACAACGTTTTTGGAGTCTTGGGAAACTGTCAATGGCACGCTGAGGTTTGAAATTGAGTAGAAAATCTTTTCCGGGGAAACGCCAGCACTTGCAAGAATCGCCATATAACCCGTTGTAAACGGTAACTCGTCCTCTAACTCTCTTTTAAGCTTGTCAGCGCGATAGATTGGGTAGAAATAAAATCCAATTATGGAAAATGCAACTGCGAAGAGGCTTCCGCCAACACCGAATAAGACCGCTGGAAGAAACGGTATATTAAAAACGAAAACAAGCAAGCATGGAATAAAAGTTGATGCAACAAGTGAAATTAAAATTGTGGCAAAAAATGCTAGGCTAAGGTAAGCCTTGAAATTAATCTTTAACCCTGCCTTCTGTAGATTTGAGTCTAAATCCTCAAAAAGTGGCAGAACGCTGTCAGTTTTTTCTCCGATAAGCTGATAAGCTATGGAATGTGGTTCTTTAAGTGCAAGTTTAAATGTTTCTTGTGATACTTTTGGTTTAAGTCTTATTTTGAGGCTATGGAGAAATCTCTTGATTCTTTCCGGGATTCTACTGTTTTTCATTTTAATCCCACCCTAGCTTTCTGGTAAACACGTTTCGGGTTAGCGTAATATTCTCGTATCACGTTTGCAACGTCAGTATAGCAGCGGATGCCCTTGTTAACCATCCATTCCAAAACAATCTTTCTGCGATGTAACTCACGTTTGACTTTTCCTTTAGTAACACCCAGCTTTTTCATATGTCTCTCTAAAAGGCTGCTGTAACCAGAAAAGACAGACTTATCCTCTCTCGAATTCCAAGTGAAAACCTCTTCAGTTGGTATTCTCTTTGTCTCTTGGTCAAACTCCAAAACTTCCGTTGTTGTGGTTGCTCTTCTCGCTGGTTTTCCTTCCATTTCTGTTCTTGCCATAATCATTACAACGTCTGTCATTGCTATGAGCGGCTTTGGAATATTCATCGGTTCGGATTCCAAACGATTGATTACAGCTTCAACTGATTCTGCGTGTAGGGTGCTCATTCCAAGATGACCCGTTGCCATTGCTTGAAACAGTGTGTAAGCTTCTTTCCCGCGGACTTCACCGACAATAATGTAGTCAGGTCTTTGTCTAACAGCCGCTTTCAATAAGTCGAAGAGGGTAATGCTACCGCCTTTTTTATCTTCATGTCCAAAGCCTAATCTCACAACTGATGGTATCCAGTTCTCATGTGGAAGGTTAAGCTCTTGTGTGTCTTCTACGCTCACTATTTTCATTTCAGGCTTTATGAACATAGATAAGCAGTTCAACATCGTCGTTTTTCCAGCCGCAACGCCGCCAGCAACAACAATTGAGGCTCTGTTTTCTATGATGTACCACAAATAAGCTGCCATTTCTGAGGATAAGGTGTTAAACGCTATTAAATCAGAAATTGTTAATGGGTCAACCCTGAAGCGTCGAATCGTGAATGTTGAGCCTCTTCTGGTGACTTCACTTCCATAGGTCAGTTGTACACGGCTTCCATCTGGAAGTGACGCATCCAAAATTGGGGATGCTATGGAGATGTTCTTTTCTGCCAAGTATGCTAGTCGAATTATAAAGGAGTTTAGTTCAGTTTCATCTTCGAATATTATATTTGTTGGTAGTGACTCGTACATTCTGTGCCAAACATAGATCGGTATGTTTACACCGTCTGCCGATATGTCTTCTATCAGATGATCCTTCATTAAAGCGTCTATTTTTGCATAGCCTATGAAATCGCGTATTACATAGTATACGAGTTTGTCAACTGCCTCGGATGGGACTCTTATACGGTACCTTTTAATTATTTCCTTTGTTTTTTCTTTTAGATAGTTTTCTGCTTTCTCTTTTGTTTCTATTTCTTTTAGGTTTACATCTACTTCTTCCATTAAAAACGTCTTTATTTCCTTTAGCCGTTCTTCCTCATCTTCTTGCAATGTTGGCTCTATGATTTCGTACATTATTTTTTGTGTTTCCGGGTCCTTGACTATTGCCGCGTATACATAAGGTTCTTGTATAGGATAGACTTCTCTGAAAACAGCTGGTTTTTTACCTCTTCCTTTTATGAGTATGCCAAATTCTGGTTTTTCCACTGCTTTGGAAGTTTTAGGCATTTGTTTTCACCGTCACTGTGCGGTTGTCTTTCACCTAGAGTACGCTCTGAAGCCTTGATATACTCTATCGTGAGTCTTAATAAGTTATATGCATGTTTAATATTTAGCATGCTTAACCTTAACCATCACAAAAACCGCCAACTTTACACACAAAGAAACTGCTTAGAAAAAGCGCGCGCTAGTTTTATTGCGTGACAGAGTGATACCAACTGATCAAGTATTCTGGCGGCTTCAGCCCTCTTTCACCCAGTCTTTCAGCCAATCTAACTGGCAGAGGGCTCAAAACGTATGCTGCTCGCATGTAAAACCTCCTAGGTTGACCTGGCTTAACCTCTTCTTCCAGAGCTATTTGGAAGTCTGACTTTTCGGCCAAAGTTGACTTCCTTGTTCCCGTGATTGCCAACACAATTCCGTTCAGTTTTTTAAAGACGTCACGCCAGATGATTACAGGCCTAGTTTCTCCAGAAAATGACACCAAGATCTCGAGATCTCCAGCTCTTGGATGCGGAGTGTTCACGCCTCTGGCTATATAGACGTTGTCTCCCAAGAAACCCTTGATGTGGAAAAGTCTTACACCAGTCATCTTTACAATTTCGTTTGCTGTGCCCTTCCCGCCTAGAAACACGTTGGTTCTTCTTTCCAATGCATCAACGATATGTGTGTAGGTTTCTGACTGCACATTGGAATCAATCATGGATCCTAACTTGGCGAATTCTTCCTCGCAAAGTCGAAACACCCCATCTACCTCTAGGTTTCGGAAGATCGCCTCGGTCATCATAGACAGAAGGAACAGGCTCCCTAGCTCGAAGATGTCGCCCATGATGCCTATCTTGCTGTATTCAAAGGAGGGTTTCGATCTTCCTCGCCCTTTCAGTTTAACTGCATGCCCGTGTTCGCGGACTATCTGGGCTAGTGGCGAGTTTACGTTGGAGGTTATAAGTCCCATAGAAAACCTTGACGTTTTTTTGTCTTCAATGTATCTGGCTAAATCTTGGGCCATCGTTAGGGGATCATCGGAGAAGCCACTACCAGAGTTTATCAAGAGCAAGGTTTTTTTGTATCGTCTTTCAAGCTCGGCTGCCGCATCATACATGTTTTTCCCAGGAAAGCCTGGGTCGTCCGGGGTCAACACAACCTTGTTCCTCCAGCCTATCTGGCTCATTGCGATCTGGCTCATCGCAGCGTTCAAGGAGTACAGTGACCTGCCGGACCCTCCGCAGACCACGCAGTTTGCTGATTTTAAGTCTTCATACAACAGCAGCAGTTTTTTCCTTTTAATGTTGGAAATGTTATCTCTAATCCTGTTAACGTATCCTATTTGGCTGACCTTGCTTTTGATTTCACTCACACTCATTCAAGAATGAAACGTCAACTATTTTTATATTTGTCTTGGGCGTGGATTTTTTTCTGAAATTTTGTGCTTATTTGTATCTTGCCTGTCTTTTCTTTCTTTTTCTCTTAAGTTTTCTTTGTTTCTTCTTTTTCCACTTTGCGCGAATATCTTGCACGCCCCAGAATTCTTATTCTTACTCTATTGTTGCATGTCTCCGTTTTAAATCCTCCTCAGTCCATCCTAACCGATGCATTAACTCCACAATTAAGCCATCCAAAAACACCATACAATTGTTCTCAAAAATGCTTCCAAGAGGGGTTAGAGGTTCACGTTCGCCAACAAGCTGCCTGGCCAGATAATCTTCTTCTCTAGGCCAACCCATCTTTGTTCTACCCTTAACCGTTACGATGTGATCTGCTATCTGACCTAGAGGGGACTCTGGGAAGGAGGTTACGGCAACTACTGTTGCGCCAATTTCCTTGGCAGCGTTGCTTGCGGTTAAAACCATTTTTGTGGCTCCTGTACCAGAAATAGCGATTAGCAAGTCTTCTTTTTCCGCGGCTGGCGTTATAGTTTCGCCTAAGAAATAGACGTTAAAGCCTAGATTCATCAAGCGTAGGGCGAAGGCTCTGGCGACGAATCCGCTTCTTCCCATGCCCACTATGAAAATTTTCTTGTCCTTTGCCTTAAGCAGAACCTGAACAAGTTGTTCAACTTCTTTTACGTTGAGTTCTTCGATCGACTGTTTTATGCCGGAAATAATTTCCTCTGCAGCCGCCTCCAGCCATTTCAACTTCTTTCAAGCTCCGGAAAATCCATTACACAAACCCTTATATTAAAAATCTTGCGGTCTAAAAAAAGCTTCCTAAAAGCTCATTTAAAGATGGGATTCCAAAGAATAGACGGACGTAAATTGCGACTGCCAAGATTCCAACCGTTATGGCTATCAAAACGAGGTCACCTCTATGCATTTCAAGCACGTATAGGTTTGTGCGGTTTTCAGTTGCCCCCCATGCACGGGACTCCATGGCTTCAGCCAATTCTAGGCTCCTGCGAATTGCACTCACAATCAAGGGTATAAGAATCGGAATGTAATTTCTAATTCTTTTCAAAAAGTTTCCACGTTCAAGCTCCAACCCCCTTGCTTTCTGAGCATCCATAATTGTTTGGGCTTCTTCGGCTAGAACAGGGACAAAACGTACTGCGGTTGTGAAGGCAAAACAGAACTCGTAAGGTATACGTGTTTGTTCTAAGGCTAAGCCTAAGCGGTCTGGTGATGTCGTTAGGAAGAAAACGGAGAAAGACTCAATGAGGACTATGAAGCGTAAAGTCATGGCAACTGCATATTCCACAATAGAGGCTGTATCTTTGTAACCAGCGCTAATAAATGAAAAGACAAAATTGGTCAAGAAAATTATTGTGGCTAAGAATGCTGCTCCCCGCATTGAACGAAGCCATTCACGTTTGACACCAGCCAAAATGACGAATGGAACTTGTATCAAGAAGAGTATTATTAAGGGTAGTAGTTCCGAGAAGATTATTGCAGCTGCAAAAATTGCACAAACATAGATAAATTTTATTCTGGGGTCTAGGTTGTGAATGGGAGAGTAAACTCTTCTAAATTTGAGTCCGTCAAAAACGCTCATTTTGCTTTCGCTTCCAGAACATTGAGCAATTTTTCTCGTGCCTCATAAACGTTAATGATTTCTTTGGGGAGTTTAAAATCGGATAGTTGTAGGAATATTTGGGTTATTTGTGGCGGTACAATTGATGCTTGGGTTAAAATTTCGGGGTTTGTAAGTACTTTTCGTGCTTCACCGTCAGCTACTATTCTTCCTTCTCGCATTAGCAAAACTCTTGGGCTACATTCAGCCACGAACTCCACATCGTGTGTAACAATGATTACGGTTTTTCTTTGAGCTTTCATTTGTAGGATGAACTGAAGAAGTTTCTCTTTTTGTCGGTAGTCTTGCCCTATGGTTGGTTCATCTAACATCAATATTTTTGGTTTCCACGCTAAAACTGAAGCTAAGGCCACACGTTTTCTTTCTCCACCGCTGAGCATGAATGGTGAGGTTTTTCTGTACTGTGTTAAGCCTAAAAGGTTTAAAGCCCATGTCACCCGCCTTTTTATTACGTTTTCTTTAAACCCGAAATTCTTTAGTGCGAAGGCTATTTCTTCCTCAACTGTTTCGCTGAAAAGCTGATTGTCTGGGTTTTGGAAGATAAACCCAACTTTTCTGGCTAGGGTTGCGACGCTGACTTTTGTTGTGTTCACTCCGTCAATAAGTACGCTTCCCTTGGTCGGCTTTAACAGTCCGTTAAAATGTTTAACAAGAGTTGTTTTTCCAGCGCCATTTTCTCCCATTATAGCTACAAACTCGCCGTTTTTGATTGTTAAGGAAACGCCTTTTAGTGCTTCTACACCATTCGGATACGTAAAATAAACATCTCTGGCTTCAATCATTAGCTTTTGAGAGCCTCCCTTAGCATGGTTGCCATTTCATCTGAACTCAACGGGATGGTGTTGCTGAGGCTTACTCCGTCTTTTTGGAGTATCTGGTAGAGGCGTGTTGGCTTTGGGATTCCCACTCCGATTAGGCGGGCTTCTTCAGAGCTTAAAATTTTGCGCGGTTCTCCGTCGAGAACAATCTTTCCGTCATCCATTATGATAATATGATTTGCGTATCTTGCAGTTAAGTCAAGTCTGTGCTCAACGAGCACTACGGTGATTTTGAAGTTTCTGTTTAAATCGTAAATTACTTCAAATATTTTCTTTGCACCTAACGGGTCAAGGAAGGATGTTGGCTCGTCTAGGATTATTACTTCTGGGTGCATGGCTAAAACAGATGCAATTGCCACACGTTGTTGCTGCCCGCCTGAAAGTTCATAGGGTGCTCTTTCCCTCAAGTCGTATATTCCTGTAAGGTTAAGTGCCCAGTCCACCCTCTTTCGCATTTCCTCTCTTGGGACTCCGAGGTTTTCAAGTCCGAAGGCTACGTCCTTCTCTACGGACAAGGCGAAAAGTTGGTTTTCCGGATTTTGAAAAACGAGTCCTACATGTTTTGCCAGCTCATAAATTTGGTGTTCAGCAACCCTTAGCCCAACAACTGTTACTCTGCCTTTTAGTTCACCTTGGTAGAAATGTGGGATTAATCCGTTGAAACATCGGCAAAAGGTTGTTTTTCCGCATCCGCTTGGGCCGGTGATTAGGACGAATTCGCCTTTTTCAATTTTTATGGAAACATCTGTAATTGATGGCTTTGTTCCACCGGGATAGGTATATGTAAGGTTTTTTGTTTCTATTACTGACATGCCAGTGGTGCCTGCCTATTTTTAAGCGGGTTCATTTTTCTCATTTAAGAGTAGCTACTTACTTATTGGTTAACTTTTCCTTTAAAAGCCGTAAACAACGCTTAAGCCCAGTTTCAATGTCTCCTACTCCGTTGACTCCGGCGGCTGTGGAATGTCCACCGCCCATGCCATGCAGGTATTCTCCTAGAGGTTTGGCTATGTCCCTGCCGAGGTGGATGCCTGTTTTTTTGTAAAATTCGCGGTTTGAACGTAAACTGATTTCCAGATTTTCATTTTTCTGTCCAGCCACAACTGCGACATGGGCACCTAATTCGATTATTGCTCTTGCGGCTGAGGCTTGGTAGGCGCTGACGTGTGAAAACGCGATAATCCATCCGTTAATCTTAGTTAGTTTGGCTCTTCTGGAAGCTTTTAGTCTTGCGACGCGTTCTGAAAATTCCATGGGTAGGGAAAGCAGGGACAATGTCTCTTGCGCGTTTACGCCAGCATCAGTTAGCTCTGCGGCTGTCTTTAGTGTGGATGAGTTGGCTATGATGAAATGGCGTGTGTCAAAGGCTATGCCTAAAAACAGTGCTTTTGCCTCGTTTTCGCCGGGTTTGATGCCTGTCTGCTTGTAGAAGTTGTAGACGATTTCGCATGTTGACGAGGCTTCTTCGTTTGCTATGTATAGTTTTGCTAGATGTTGTGTTTCTGGGTGGGGTGCGTGATGGTCGATGACTATGATGGGTGCTTTTGAGTTTTCTACTTTTTCAGCTAAATTGTTTAATTGTTGGATTGTGTTGGTGTCTAATAGCATTATCATGTCAGAGTTTTCCACGTTGGGTTGTGTTTCCACCGTTATGGGTAAATGTTTGAGGAGATGTTTTGAGAGTCGGCTTATTCCGTGAGCTGCTCCAATCTGAACTTCAAGATTGGGTTTAAAATGT
>Ga0209636_10001062_pt1 | contig 27476 bp, 32 predicted proteins | sample DeeMarSWOR152_54_FD_187464 | JGI IMG/M metagenome (GOLD analysis project Ga0209636, IMG submission 187464) | Marine sediment microbial communities from White Oak River estuary, North Carolina - WOR-1-52-54 (SPAdes) (version 2) | ecosystem: Environmental > Aquatic > Marine > Intertidal zone >...
CAAATCTGATGAATTTACGTTAAAGCATGCTTTGAGATTGGGCATATTCCACTTGAAAAGTGATAATAGGATATACTTCAGAAACAAATTAGTGGCCCCCATAGAAAATACAATATTCCATCTGGTTAGTGATCGTGCCATCTTGCTTGATAAAATAGCTTGCATTTCATACGATTTTTTTAAAGATATTATCAAAGAAGACACACGGGTCGAAGAGAAACTTAATCTGCTTAAAACCCTCTTACAGGTAATGGGATGGGGTGTTGTAAAAATAATGATTAAGAGCGAAGGTGAGATAGTACTTGAAATTGAAAATCCTCCCTATGGTCTGCAGTTAGAAAAGGATAATTGGGATTTTTTAGTAAGGTTGATCCTAGGATATTTATGGCTTCTGGATAAGAACTTTGGGATTAATACGAGTAATGAGTCTCATAGAAATCTATCAATAATATTCTCTAAACAATAAAGTATCACTTTCCATATCTTCTCTCCCTGACTGAATAATTTATCATTAACTTTCCTATATCTTCTTTAGTTATTTCTGGGAAATATTTCTCTATAAATGCCAATTCTGCATAGTTTATCTGGTACAGTGGACAGTTTGAAAGCCTGTAAGTGTTTGACGTTCTTATTACAATATCTATAGGCTTTTTTACCCAGAGGTATTTTAACAGTTCAGAATCATCCATATCCTCCTTATAACATAATTTTTTAAACATGTGCATTATCTCCCTTCTTCCACTATATCCTATCAAAACATTCAATTCTTTCCTCCCATATCTCTGTGTAACTCTTTTAATATTCTCTTTAGCCTGTTGGAACCTTTCAGGAAGGCATTCATTCTCCCCACAAATATTAACTCTAATCTCACTTTCATGTATCGGTTCGTAGTTCACCCATCTCTCAAATTCAGCCGTAATGGCATTCAGGATTGGTTCAAGTTCCTTTATATCTCTTTTGGCTATATTGTCATAAGACAAACCATGTATTGTAAGCTGTGTTGTGTCATATTCATCAAGTACCCATCTTATCATATCGGTTATTCTAGAAGCCCCAATCTTGTATACTTCTTCCAAAGATAAACCATTTTTTATTGCATATCTTCTATTCCCGTCTGGGATCACCAGAACATGGTCCGGATACGGGTTGGTGGTGGCCATTTTTAACATAGTAGTATGCCCAAAGGCAGGAACGTGAAGGAAGTTAATAGGTAATGGTGAGCGGCGTTTGGTTCATTTCTGCGGAGATGAAATATTATCGGAAAAACGAAGAGCAATAGAAGGTATAAACCTCTCAAATTTAAACTGAAAATGGCAATTGATGACAAAACGATTGATAGATAAGCAAAATTTTTGCCATTGTTATATCCTAAAACGATAGGTATGGTTCTTATATTTGTAGCTTTATCACCATCATAATCCCGTAGATCCGATATTAAACTGCCAATGAAGATAAAAATAGATATTGCGAGATAATAGAAAATAGTCGTGATGGTGATGGGTGAATTTGCAGCACCGATGAAGAATACCTGGGTAAGTCCAAATCCAGTAAATAGATTCTTAAATGGAAAGATATTCTTCATTCTGAAATAAGAGTAGATTATATCCAGTACAACCATGATCCAATAAAAAAGTATTGCTAGTGGTGAAAGAAACAGCGAGAAAAAGGCACCTATAAGTATAAAGGAGATAACAAGTACTAACCCTTTATTACTCGCTGCAAGTGGATTAATCTTTTTATTATTTATCAGGTCCTCCTTCTTATCTGTTATCTGATTATAAGAATAACCCGCGGCACCAACGAAAAATGTGCTCAAGGCAACAAAAAGTAATCTGAGATCTATTGGACTGAACAATAAGTAACCCAATACAGATACACTCGCTAAAGAGAAGCATATCTTAAATCTAATAAATTCTATGAATTCTTGTACTCTTACTTGCCTATAAGTTTGATTGAACAAGTTTACTTTGTAAATTGGGTGAGATGTGTTCATTGTGCTCAATCTCATGTACCTCCACGTTTCTTAGATCTTCGTTATGAGTGAGTAAATTGATAACTTCTGTCTCTGTGAGGGAACGATGGTAGAATTCTGAAAGCTCTTTGATTTTGTTTAGCATATTGTCGAGATTGCCACAGGAGATTCTATACTTCTCCAGAATATGCTTTAGAATCCCCTTCCCCGTATGTTTTCCAAAGAGGAATCTCCTACTTTGCCCAACGAATTCGGGATCAAAGTTTTCATACGTTCTCGGATGTTTTATAATACCGTCTGCGTGAATTCCCGATTCATGGGAGAATGCATTTTCTCCAACTATCGGTTTATGGGACTGTAGTTTCATTCCAGAGTACCGTTCTACTAAATTGCAGATTTCGGTTAGCATGGGGTAATTTACATCCAATTCAACTCCATCCAAGAATTTTAATGCGGTACAGACCTCCTCTATCGGGGCATTTCCGGCACGCTCACCAATTCCGCAGAAGGTTCCGGAGAACATCTCAACACCAGTTGATAAGCCTGCCAATGTGTTTGCGGTTGCTAAACCAAAGTCGTTGTGGACGTGCAAAATGAGTTTAGTGTCACAGTTTTCTTTAAGTTTCTTAAAGAAAGAGTATGTAGCAAGTGGTGTTAAGCAACCTAAGGTATCGCAGGGCATAAAACATTCAATTTTTTTAGATAACTCGTTGATAAACTCTATCACGTAGTCTATATCTGCTCGAGTGGAATCCTCGCCGGCGAAATATACCTTTAATCCATGTTCCTTAGAGAAATCGACCATATCCAAGACCCTGTTCAGGTTTTCCTCTCTACTAACTCCCAGTTTGTATTCTAGATGCAGGTCGGAAAGAGGCGTGAACAAGATTATGCCCTGTACATCACACTCCAATGCCATCTCAATGTGCTCTTTTTTTAACATGGTAGCAGCGATTATATCTGCATCAAGCTCCATGTTAGATAGTTTTCTTGTTAAAATTCTCTCAGAATTAGATACAGCCGGCATGATATCTATAAAATCAACGCCAAATTCTGATGATCTTACAGCCAGTTCTATCTTTTCTTCAGGACTGAATACAACCCCTGGCATCTGCTCTCCATCTCTTAGTGTTTCATCCCAGATTAAACACCTTGGTTTATTTTTGAACATATATGTATATTTAAATCAAACTTATATATAAATTAAATAATTATAAATATAAACTAATTTGTATATGTTTTATATAATATGGATCAAAAATTATAATTCCTTGTAAAATGGACGATTTACACTGGAGAGAAAGGAATATAGTCAGGCTTTTATCAAAATATGAAAAACTAAAGACAATAGACATTATTGAAAATACAGAGATGTGCAAGGTCACAGCTTTGAAATATCTTTCACGACTCAGGAAAAGGGGGGTTATCGACTACGAGGTGATTGGGCCCACAAAGCTATGGTACGTCAAGGGTGAAAACGATGAGCAGAACCTAAACCCGGAAGGACGAAAGAGGGTTTTTGAATTACTAAGGGATCTCGAGGAGATTACGGGGGTTAAGGCAAATGTTATCATAACCTCTAAGGGCGTTGCATTGGCTCTGGATGACTTTGTTGGGATGAGATAATGAAGAAGAAGATACTCCACATTGAGGACGACGGAGATACAATGCTCTTGGTTAAAACACTCCTGGAGAAGCATGGACATATTGTTTCTAACGCTTTTAATGGGAATGAATGTTTAGATATACTAAAAGAAGAGGATATAGATCTGGTTCTTCTGGACATAATGCTCCCCTATATGAGCGGTTGGGATATTCTTCACAAGATAAGAAAGGATCCAAGGAATAAGGATGTGAAGGTTGCATTCCTGAGTGTGATTCCGATTCCTGAGGAACGGTTGGAGGCGCTGAAGGAGGATGGCGTCTCAGACTACATAACGAAGCCGTTTGATAACAAAGAACTGATTGATAGGATAAACAAGATACTGAAATAATTGCCATATTTCTAATTAATAGTTAAAATAGAATCAAATAGATGTGAATATGCAGAAAGTAGTAAGTTTTTATAGTCTAAATGTAAGTATTATAATATGCCAAAGAAGATACTCTATGTGGAGGATGACGCGGACACGAGAAATCTTGTTAGAATGATCTTGAAGAGTAACGGCTATGATGTCGTAACGGCATACAACGGCAGAGAGGGACTAAAAAAGTTAGGGGAAGATTCTATTGATTTGGTTATCCTGGATATTATGCTCCCAGACACAAGCGGCTGGGATATATTCCAGAAGATCAAGAAGGATCCAAAGAATAAGGATGTGAAGGTTGCATTCCTGAGTGTGATACCTGTTTCTGAGGAGAGACTGGACACGCTGAAGAAAAGCGGCATTGAGGACTACATAACGAAGCCGTTCGATAATAAGGATCTGATCAAGAGGGTGGGGAAGATCCTGGGGGAATCCCCCCCCAAGTCTTTAATTTATACCTCAGATGCAGGTCAGAAAGGGAGTGAGCCAGTCGCCCGTGGAAGCAGTCTCAGAATTTAGATATTCTGGTTTAATCCTGAACATAATTTCTCTTGAAATATCTGGGAAAACCCTAATGAATTTATAACATTAAGACTAATTTTTTATTATATACTAAAAAAATATCATCAAATTTTTATTTCATAACAGAAAAATTTTCATTATGGCTAAAAATAAGGCTCAATCATCAATTGAACTAATAGTTATACTATCAGTTGTACTGGTAGTCTTCGGGATACTGTTTACGATGAGTCAGAAGAACTACAGCGCATATCAGGGGAATCTAAGGTCCGTGCAAGCGAGATCAGCCTTAAGGGATATTACCAACGCCGCAGACTTCGTTTATTCACAGGGCGATGGTGCCAGAACCAAGGTCTATGTAACCATCCCATATGGGATTCAAGGACCGATTGAGATCTCTAACGACTACATTTCAATGACATTAAATCTGGGAGGAAGAACCCAGGATCTGGTTGAATTCAGCGAATCAGAATGCCTTCAGGGAGATATTCCGGAAGAGGCTGGCAGTTACTGGATAACCATTGAATGTATTGAGGATTGTGTGTGGATTGGAACAGTTACGTCAACGACCACAACTACTACAATAACTACAACCACCACGATTCCTGAGGATGCGAATTGTCTGACTATTCACACGGATTCAGCATCTATCTCTGGTGGCAAAGATGACCGACTGACGGGCATAACGATAGAAAACACGTGCCTGGATGATATTGTGGTAACCAAGGCCAGAGTCACGTGGACACCCACATACGGGGAAAAGATTGAGTTTGTGAAAATAGACGGGCAGAACAAGTGGGCACATAACTGTGGCTGGGGTTGTTTGCCTACAGGAAAACAAGTCTCAGGAACACTGCTAGACTTTGGCAGCAGGGATTACACTCTAACAGCCGGCAGCACAGAAAACGTGGACAGATTCGATTTCGATTCAGATATGGACTACAAGGACTGGATTATCGAGTTCACGCTTGAGGACGGTTCAACCAAGAGCGCGACAATAAACATGAGTTAAGCGCCTCGGTAACCTGTGGAAGGCACATAATCTTAAAAATAAAATGTACAAAAAAGCACAAATCTCAGTTGATTTCATGGTGGCAATAACAATAGCACTAATACTATTTCTAATAATTCTCAAATCAGCACACTCACAAAAGAATGAAGCAGACCATGTAATCCAGAATCTGGATGCAAAACATATCGCCGAGAAAATTGCATCAGGGATAAATGACATATACCTCTCTGGAAATGGTGCTTACAGGAACATGACCCTGCCAAAAAAACTTCATGGGGGGAAAATCTACACACTGCGGGTTTATCCCAGGTCAGTGCTGATAAACTACTCCTCCGAAACGGGGGAAAACTACCACTCTCATAGAATTTTAACCAGGGATATTGAAGGATGCGAAAATGGATTGGAATTGACCCCAGGTAAGGTTTTAATTGCAAATAGTAATGGGACGATCCAGCTAACGGCTGTACCCTAATGATCTAAAATGGATTCAAGAGGACAAATCTCCACTCTCGATCTTGTAGTGGCTGCAGGTATCTTTATATCAATCCTATTGTCTGTAATGTGGGCTTGGAATAGTGTATTGCTTAAAATAGATCTATTTGAGAATAAGAGAAGGATTTATCAAAAGGGTTTGGATGTGGCAGAGTTGCTGGTTACAACTTCTGGAGATCCAGCCAACTGGAATGAATTGGATGTGGTGAACTCCAACACAGTAGATGTCATAGGTCTTGTCTCTGAGGATAACGTACTGGATCAGGAAAAAGTAAATAAATTCGGGGAGATAGATTATGATAACCAGAGGGAAATTCTTGGCCTGAGCAAGGAAGACTTTAACCTTACACTGTATAACGTCACGGACGGTATTGGAGACCCTTTGTATTCATTCGGCAGGTATTACTCTGACATCACCCAGGTCAGGATCAGCAGATACGCATACATGAATGATGAAATAATTGAATTAAGATTGATGTTGTTTTATGGTAATTCAACATATCCTACGGCGTAAAAATGACAGGCATATTAACACTGGATTCGCTCTTGGCGATGGTTGTTACCTTGGTAGTGATAACTGCATCACTGTACCTGGTTTCATCACAGAAGATCTCCAGTGAGGAATACCTGTATCAGTTCTCCTCGGATGTTCTATCGATCGCTGAAAAGAAAGAGTACCTGAGGAAGGCAGTGAATGGGGACTCTTCAGGTATAAGTAAGTTGAACTCATCCCTACCTTCGAGTATCTGTTTTGATTTGGAGATAGTGAACGAAACAGACAACACGGTTTTTTATTACAACAAAGCAGGGTGCTCACCACTTCCCTGTAGGTATTCCCAGGCCAAGAGATTGTTTGTTTCAGATTCAAAATTTTATGTCTCAACCCTGAAAGCGTGGTACAAATGATGGTGAAAAAAATAAACAATAAAGGCTTCTTATTCACAGTATTAACTTTTTTCCTAGTTTGGTCAGTGTTCATGTTAACGAGTTTTTTCGCCGTGCAGAAAATGCCAAGGGATGTATATGCAGAGAAGACAAGAAATATCTTCGATGATATTAGGATGGATATAATGGATGTGTTGCAACTTACTGTCTTAATGGAAAGATCTGATAACTCATTGATCTTTTCTTTTAATGATCATATCTCTCTGGCGAATGGCACCAGTTTAATGCAGAGATATGAAACATTTGTCGAGGAAACCTTTTCTGGCGAAGTCAGCGCCAATCTGTCCCTGGAGGGTACAACCAACCCTACCTTCAGCATCATCCCTTATCGTGGTATTGTGTACAGGTACCCAGATCTCAATAAAAGCGGGCTCTGGGTGTATAATGAAAGCGGAGTCGATGCACATGCGGTTTTAGGATACACAATAACACTAAACTTCGACGAAAATCTGAGTAATGTAACCAGTTATATTATTCCGGGTGACCTGAATGTCAGCGTGAATGCTACATTCGCAGATTCCACCTATGATACAATAGCCTCGGTTAACAGAAGTGGAAATACCTCATGGGTCCTTACCTTAGGCAATTCGAATGTGACAATCAGGACAGGGAGGAATACGATAAACAGCCAGATCAAAGATAGTTCACTCACCATCGGTTTGAAAGGAGAGCATATTGAAGGAAACGTTAGTGTTGGAATAAAATTGCAATACACCAATGAAACTGCAGGTGTTAGGTCAAACATTCTGCTGAGGTTAATGGATGGGATAATGAGGGAGGATCATATCTGGTTTGTAAGGGGGTGAAGAGAAGACAAAAATGTTTGAATGGTTTAGAGCAAAAAGATATGGAGAGGATGATTTTAAGGCATTACTGGATCTGGTTCCTTCAGATGGCCGTCTGAACATAGCTGAAGCAGCGAAGAAACTTGATATCACGAAGAGATGTGTTGTGATATTGGCTGGAGAGCTGAGTAAGAAGAATCTATTAAAGATAAAACATCACATTGTGAGACGCCCCGACTTGGTAGCAACCAGCTTACTGGTAGGGCGGAGGGAAAGAGAGTTCTTGATGAAGCAGATAGTCAGTAAAGAGGGGGTTTTTAAAAGGGTTATAACGCCAGCAGATGAGCTCTTCATGATGGTTCAGGCTAAAGAGGAGATTTCAACGAAGGATGCAGGTATGATCCTGAACGTAGATGAAAAAGTCATTGAGAGATGGGCTAAGAATATGCAGGATTTGGTCTCTGTTGTATACCCCATAAACGTTGTTGCAAAGCCCATCATTAAAATAGAAAAGGAGGGGAAGAAAAGAAAGGAACCATTGAAGCCATCTATGGTGAAAGGAAAACTTCTGGAGTCTTATGAGATAATATCTGATAAAGTTCCTGCAAGGGTTAAGTTGGTCTCTTCAGCAGAGGAGTCATTGCCTCTCTACCTGATGGAACTGCCAGAGACTGGAGAGGCGACCCTAGCAATTCTGAATTATATTACACGCATATTAACCGATGGCATACAGGTCCAGGCAGAGGACATATCTGATCCGAAGCGAATGTTGGAACTTAGAGACAGATTTTTTTATGATGCAATGGAGATTGTCCGAGAGGAAATGCCTACACTGTCGGCTGAAGATATCGGTATTCTCTCAGGGATTGTTCTCCATAAGGCATATGGCTTAGGCGATGTTGAGTTGTTGATGGCTGATGACTGGTTAGAGGAGGTATGCATTAACACATCTCACTTCCCTCTGACGGTGTACCATAAAAAATACGGATGGATGAAAACCAATATTCTACTGGATAATGAAAAGGCAGTCTACAACTATGCAGCGCAAATTGGTAGAAAGATAGATAGAAATATAACAAGTCGGGATCCATTAATGGATGCTCATCTTCTGGGTGGTGATAGGGTATGTGCCTCCCTGTTCCCTATTTCATCTTTTGGAAATACTATAACGATCAGAAAATTTGCCAGAAGGCCTTGGACTGTGACTCACTTCATGTCTCCTGAGTACTATGCATTCTCCAAGGAAATATGCGCATTCCTGTGGCTTTGCTTTCAGTATGAACTGAATGTTGTAATTGGCGGAGGTACGGCGTCTGGGAAAACCTCCATGTTAAATTGTTTATGCTCTTTAATTCAGCCAACCCAGAGGATTGTCAGTGTTGAGGATACCAGGGAGCTTAATCTACCAAAGTATCTTCATCTGAACTGGATCCCGTTAACTAAGAGGGAGCCGAATCCTGAAAGGCAGGGCGAGATTTCTATGCTTGATCTGATTATTGCTTCATTGAGGATGAGGCCTGACAGGATAATCGTGGGGGAGATTAGGAGAAGGGAAGAAGCAGAGGTTTTATTTGAGGCAATGCACACGGGTCATTCTGTTTATTCCACAATGCATGCAGATACTGCCAGAAATTTGAAGAGGAGATTACTGGAACCGCCAATAGGAGTCCCATCTGCCGAGATTGAGGCACTCCATCTGATAGTGATTCAGCACAGGGACCGAACGACAGGAAAAAGAAAGACCTTTGAGGTCGCTGAAATAATTCCCGGAACTGAGGGGAAAGAATTTGATTTAAACTATCTGTTTAGATGGAATCCACGAACTCGGGAATTTGCAAAAATCAATGAGAGTAAGCGTATATACAATGATTTGAATCTACATACTGGGATGAGTAAAGACGAGATAGAGGGGGATCTAAGGGAGAAGGAGATGGTATTGGAATGGATGTTAGGGGAAGGAATGTATGACATTGACGAGGTTGCTGATGTAATGGATCGTTACTATAAAGACCATGATTCTCTGTTGAATGAGATCAGGTCAGTAAGGGGGGGCTAAGATGAGGATTCCTCTGATGATTATATCCGTGGAGCATGTAAAGCCTGTCACTCACAGGCTGAAGGGTGTTGGGGGTGTGCTTGCAGGAATTTTTCCCAGATTAAGGGTCGATCTTGTCGAGATCGAGTCAGGAATTGAGGCGGATGAATATATTGCTTTATCCCTTCTATCAGCCTTTTTATATGCTCTGGGAGGGTTCTCCCTTTTTTCTATAGTTCTCTATGCTCTTGGCGCAGCGTTGGAGAGCATACTAATTCCTGCGTTGTTTTCCGGGTTAATAATCTTCATACTCTTCTTTTTTGTGCTCCTTTTTTATCCGAGCATCTTGGCAGGAAAGAAGGCGGAGCAAATAGAAAAGGATTTAATCTTTGCATTGAAGAATATGCTATTGGAGATAAGTTCAGGAGCAACGGTTTACAGGGCAATGGTTGAGGTTTCCAGGGCAGGGTATGGTCAGGTGTCCAAGGAGCTCGAAAAGGTTGTAAAGATGGTGAATACTGGGACCCCTGTGGATACTGCTTTAGAGGAGTTAGCGTTAAGGACAACATCAGGACATTTCAGAAAAAGCATCTGGCAGATAGTGAATGCGTTAAAGGTTGGTTCGAATATAGAGAATTCATTGAGGGAATTAATTAAAGGTCTGGTTCAGGAGCAGAGAGCAAAAATCACGAATTATACCCAGGAGCTGAATATGGTGGTCCTCATTTATATGATGTTTGCTGTTGTTGTACCGACGATAATGATAACTTTATTAATTGTGATATGCCCATTTATGGGTCTTGGATTGGGCCACGAGGCTTTTTATGTGGTCCTTATCATATCTTTTTTCGTTCAAATCGCCCTGTTAGAATTCATAAAAAGCAGAAGACCGATAGTTTATCTATGAAAAATAAAAGAAAAATGCAAATTGAGATCTTAAGACGGATTTTTATCGATGCATCAATGGTTTTCCCAGAATCCTACAAAGAGAGGCTTCGGGAATCTCTGAGGTATGCAGGGATGGACATGGAACCCGAGATCTGGCTTGGGGGATCTCTAATTTTAGGCATCTTCGTATTTGTTGTGATATCTTCCATATCGAGATTTGGAAACCCCTTGTTTTTCTACACACTTGCTGTGATAGCATTTGTCATTTACTTGATTAGCTCTTATTACATACCCTATTTCATTGCATTCAACAGGGCAGATTCCGTTGAAAACTGCCTTCCAAACGCCCTGCAACTCATGGCATCGAATATAAGGGCTGGAATGACACCTTTTCAGGCAATGAAGTTCTCTACGAGGGAGGAGTTTGGTTTGTTGAAGGATGAGCTGAACAGAGCGACTGCAAGGGCATTAGGTATGGAATCATTCACAGACGCTTTGTTGAATATGACAGGGAGAATAAAGCTTCCATCACTGGAGAGGTCGATTAGGTTATTCAGCAGGTGTATCGAATCCGGAGGGCCTTTAGCGAGGGTCATGGAGGAAACAGCTGAAGATATACATGAGATGCAGACGCTGAAGAAAGAGATTATGCTAAAAACCCAAACATATGCTCTTCTGATCTTATTTGCTGTTGTAGTTGGTGCCCCACTTCTTTTAACCATCTCGATTTATTTCATGGAAAAATTAGCTGAGATGAAGTCATCCTTTGAGATGCCTGATGTCGAGGGGTTGGAGATGTTGGTAGGTGAGGCGTTTACGCCAGAATTTCTGACGGATATAGCTATGATAAATATCGTTATAACCTCTCTAATTGCTGGTTTATTGATTGGGGTGATAAAGGAGGGGCGGGAGGAATATGGTTTGAAGTATGCCGCCTTTCTTGTTCCTTTAACCCTTATTGTCTTTTACATTATGCGGTATGTTATCAGGCTGATAATGATTTAATCCAAGAAGATGAAATGTAAAGGTCAAGCATCTACTGAATACATGGTGATCTTGACAGTGGTGATTGTAATTGCATTGGTTGCAGTTTTTGTCTTAGGTGGACTCATTAATATTGGCAGAGGAACCGGGGAGCATGTAAGCAGAAGCTATTGGAGGAAAGCGGACATAGGTTTACTGGACTGGGTTATGGACAACAGTGGTGATGATACCCTTGTGGTTAAAAACAACCTAGATTATGGGATAAATATCACAGCCATAAGTGTTGGAGGAACAGAGATTGATGTTAATGATTTCAAACTTGAACCTGGGGAAACAGGTACTAAAAAAGGGGCATGGTTTAGCTGTATAACAGGAGATACCTATTCCCTACAAATAATCTTTACCTATGACGCTACAGGGCACAATGTAACAGGAAAGACATTTACAGGGGTTAAGAACATTGAGGGAAGATGTGTGGCATAAGGGCATCACCATTCTTTCCTCAATTTCAACCTCTCCCACATCTCCAACCCACCAAACATCTGTTCCGATGGAAATACCCTGACTCCATCGTCCATAGCGAATGGAACGATCCTCTTCAAATGTTTGGTCCCTCTCATCTTTAATACCTCAATCGCGTTTTGTCTTATAGTTCCCTCCTGAAGATTGTACATGACAATTACTCCATCAACCACGAATTCTGTAATGCCATATCTTGAGTATGTGGCAGGGGTCTGTTCGGATTCTGAAACTATCAGGGAAGTGCAATTATGTTTTCCAAGCCATTCACACAACCTTAAGATGCTTTCTCTCTTTTTAAACGGATCCTGAATCATTAACTCAATAGTGCTGATGGAATCAATAACAACCCTTTTAGCTTTTATATCATTTACAGCATCCACAATTGGACCATAGTCCTCATTTATGACATTCAACACGTCCGTTGGTTCTATCCTTTTTATCCTTAGCTTCTGTTGTCTTTCAAGTTCGTCCAGTTCCCAGCCATATCTCGCAAAATTGTCCTTCATTTTCTCTGGAAATTCCTCGAATGTAACATAAACCCCCGGCTCGTCAGATTTTGCCCCATTATAGAGGTATTGCATACATAAAGTTGATTTTCCTGACCCGCAGCCTCCAACGACAAGGTTTATGCTGCCTCTTTTAAACCCTCCTTCAATCATCTCATCCAAACCGGGAATTCCTGTTGGGGCTCTTCCTATTTCAGCTGTTTTTGGCGTTTCTATATCTCCTTTTGTTTCAGATGATTCCCCTACTCCAATCATTTTTTAAAATTCAATTTTAATATCTCTTTTATCCTTTTCCTGAAATCTTCATTATCAATTGGCTTGCGGATGTAGTCCAGGATGCTGAGTTTCTTTAATCTATCTTCTCCTTCTGCTCCGAATTCGGCTACAGTTAAGAAGGCTATTCTGGTATCCTTGATTTGAGGGTCTCTTCTTATCTGTGCACATGTTTCTCTGCCTGACATTCCAGACATGAACATGTCCATCAGAACTAAATCAATTTTTTCTTTCTTCAGTTTTTCTATGCATTCTCTTCCATTTTTTGCTGTTGACACATGATAGCCTTCATCCTCCAGCAGTTTTTTCATCAGCATTCTGGTATCTGCGTCATCATCCACAACCAATATCTTTTTTGCCATTATGCCTTCCTCCTCCCTGGATTTGATACGGGCAATGTGAAATGGAATGTGCTTCCCTTATCTGGTGTGCCCTCAACCCACACCTCCCCGTTGTGTTTTTCTATGATGGCTTTGACTATTGTCAGTCCTATACCTGTGCCACCGTATTTCCTTGTTATGGAGTGGTCAACTTGATAGAATTCATCGAATATCTTATCTATTTTATCTGGCGGTATTCCGACCCCGGTATCCTTTATTGAGACGATGACTTCGTCTCCCTGTGGTCTGGCTTTAATGGATATTCCCCCCTCCTCTGTGAATTTTATGGCATTGTTTATAAGATCAACGAGTACCTGCGTTATACGATTCCAGTCTCCGTATACTGTCGGGAGGTTGTCTGGGATATCTGCTTCGAATTTCAGATTCTTTTGTTTGGCTTGCATCTCCATATCTGAGTACGCGTCCCGTATAAGTTCCCTTAGATCTACCTCCGTCATATTGAACTGTAGCCTCCGGGAGTCTATCTTAGATATGGTCATTAGGTCGTCGATTAAATGGATCAGTCTTATTGTGTTTCTCCTGATTATTTTATGGCTTCTAACCTGTTTTTCATTTAGTTTTCCATAGACTCCTTTAGCCCATAGTTCTGTCTGAGCCTTTATAGGGGTTAGTGGTGTTTTCAGTTCGTGGGTTGCGAGGTTAAGGAATTCGTCTTTCATTTTATCCAGCTCCCTTAACCTCCTCTCCTCTTCCTTTATCTTCTCCATCCTCTTCAAATCTTCTTCTGCCTTCTTGCGGTCGGTGATGTCTACGAGAATACCAAGCATTGCTACAACCCTGCTTTTAGGGTCGTAGATGGACCTGGCTGAGAAATCTGCCCAGAGGATGCTGCCGTCCTTCTTTATGTAGCGATTTTCGATGCGATAGGAGTCGGTTTCCCCGTCAAAAAGCATTTTGATATTTCTACGGCTGACCTCTACGTCTTCTGGATGAGTTATCTCAAAGACTGTTTTCGAGGCTATTTCTCCCCTGCTGTAGCCCAGCATCTCCACCGACCTATCGTTGAAGAGCATAAAGTGTCCTTCTGTGCTGATGAGTGCCATTCCATGGGATGCAGTATCAAAGATTCCCCGGAACCTCTTCTCGCTCTCACGCAACGCCTGCTCGTTTTTTTTGCGTTCGGTGATGTCGAATGAGTATTCTATCATCCGGACAACTTTCCCTTTCTTGTCGAGGACAGGGTAACCATGAACCTCAAAATATCTTGCATTACCGTTCCCATCATAATGGATGTGTTCTACGGTTACTCGTTTTTTGGTTTCCTTCACTTCTTTAAGTGGACAAACATGTTTTCCTGCGCATGGTTTATCTCTGTTATGGGTTAAGTAATAACAGGTTGCATCCTCAGCCAGGGTATGTGGGCAAGCAGCGGAATTCGCCATTTCAATTTTATAATCATCGGCATTAATGACATAGAAAGGGTGGGTTAAGGAGTTGATAATGTTATTCAGAAATTCCTTTTCATGTCGCAGTTCCTCCTCCGCCTTCTTGCGCTCGGTAATATCGAGGATGACCAAAATGACACCGAGAATCTTCCCTTTGTTATCTCTTATTGGCGCAGCATTGTAATCAATGAATATTTCTCTTCCATCTTTGGCAATCAAAATAGTATGATTCGCCAACCCAACAACAACACCCTCTCGAATTACCTTGGCTACAGGATTTTCGACCTCTTTATGTGTTTCCTCATTTACGATATTGAAGATATCTTTCACAGGTTTCCCGATAGCCTCTGCCCGATCCCACCCGGTCAAAGATTCCGCAACAGAATTCATAAATTTCACACAACCCTTTGCGTCGGTAGCTATTACCGCATCACCTATACTCCTGAGTGTTGTGGAAAGCCACTCCTGGCTTTCCTTTAATTTGTTTTCTATTTTGGCTTTGTAAATGGCCACTTCTATAACGGTTGTTAATTCCCTATCTCCGAATGGTTTAACTACATATCCAAACGGCTCTGTTATTTTGGCCCGTTCCACCAGTTTCTCATCTGTATAGGCAGTAAGATACACAACCGGGATATTGAAACGAGAGCGTATCTGTTCAGCAGCCTCAATTCCGTCCATCTCGCCCTTTAGTATAATATCCATCAGCACTAAATCCGGTTTAGTCTCCTCTGCCTTTTGAATAGCGGCCTCTCCTGAAGAGACCGCGGGGAGAACGTCATACCCTACGTTTTGGAGGGTCTTTTGTATGTCTCTGGCGACAATACTTTCATCCTCAACAATTAGAATCTGTGTTTTCTCCATCGTCTCAGCTCTTTCCTTCATGGGGCATCTTTTTGAATATGATCTTAAATTCTGTTCCTGCAACTCTATCCAGTTCGATTTTACCCTCAAGCTGATCTTCCACCAAAGTGGTGACCAGTTGTAAACCCAACGATTCAGTATCTCTGAAGTCCAACTCCGGGGGAATGCCAACACCGTTATCGCTAACTTTCAGCTCAATCTCATCTCCATCAGTTGCACGCAGAGAGATTTTGATTTCACCGCTATTGCCTCCGGGAAAGGCGTGTTTCAGGGAGTTGGAGACAAGTTCATTGAGCAGTAACCCGCAGGGAATGGCCGAATTAATTTCCAGTGGAATATTCTCGACGTCTATCTTCAGTGCAATTTTGTCTGTATCAATGCCATAAGACTGACTTAAATCATCTACCAGTTCCTTGGTGTATTCCCTGAAATCGATGTTTGACAGATCTCGGGAACCATAAAATTTCTCGTGAATGAGAGCCATTGATCTGATGCGATCCTGACATTCCCTGAGAACATCAACAGCCTGTTTATCCTTGAGATTTCTGGATTGCATTCTCAATAGGCTGGAAATAACCTGTATATTATTCTTGACCCTATGGTGGATCTCCCTCAACAACACCTCTTTCTCCTTGAGTGAGGCCCTGATCTGCTCCTCTGCCTTCTTGCGCTCGGTGATGTCTCGAATGATTATCATATCCCCTATTATTTTTCCATCATGCTTAACTGGGGAAGCATTTATTTCACCGATGATCATTTCACCATTTTTCTTGATTACTTCGATCTCATAGGGTTCTATATCAAAACCATCCATTCTTTTGATGAACTTCTGGAATGCTATCAGCTTACTTTTCTCAGTGAGAATACCTACTTCTGTGGATTTCTTTCCGATCAAATTTTCTTTTTTATATCCAAGGACTTCTTCCACCTTCTTGTTGATCTTGATGAATTTACCCCTCTTGGAGAGAATGATTATGGGGTCAACAGCGTTTTCAAATAAATTTCTGCATTTTTCTTCCGATTCTTTCAATGCTTCCTCCGCCTTCTTGCGCTCGGTGATGTCCCTCCTTAAATCTACAAATTTTATTATTTTTCCGTTTCCATCAAACATCGGAGAGCTCTTTATAGAAAAGTACCTGCCGAATCTCTCTTCATACCGGTCGAGTGATTCTACTTTTTTCGTTTTCAATGATCGTCTGCAGGGACATTCTTCATTTGGACTATCTGTACCGTCAATGATTTGATAACATTTTTTCCCTATTACTCTCTCTTTGCTCTTTTTGAGAAGTTTCAACCCGGCCCCATTTATATCCTCTATATTGTAATCTCTGTCAATTACCAGCATAACATCTTCCAAGGAATTGAATGAATCATGCCAATCTTTCTCGGCGTTTTGTAATTCCCCCTCCACCTTCTTGAGCTTGGTGATATGTTCTTCCTTCTCTTTATTTGACTTTTTTAGTTCTTGATAGAGGAAAGAGATAATTATTTCTCGATTTACAACTCCAATAGCGACTCCTTTTTTATTTAAAATCACGAGAAAATTTGCTTTTTTTTCCTCTAATATTTTTAATGCCTCATCCAGCAAAGTTTCTCCCGGTATAGTGCCTACTGGCTCTATTACGCAGTCCATGATAAGCCGCGAGGGGGGATAACCCACAAGCCCATGTGAGGTGACCACCCCCCTTATTTCGTCTTTTTCTTCGGCCAGTAAATAATCAATACCTCTCTTTTCCATTAATTCAACTGCAGACTCCACACTCTCCGAAGAAGATAATTTAGGGAAATCCTTCTTCATTATCTCTTTTATTGATGTCATCTTCCCGGTTGTTCTTAAAGCTCTCTCTCTACTTTTATCATCAGTTCACATTTTATTCTTAGCATACAGTGGGAATCCATAATTGCTTTTGACTCCTCTACTATTGCTTTAATCAATGGCTCTTTCGCAGTTCTTGCAAATACACATTTTTTAACCAATATTGCCTCTATTAAATCGTCCTCCGGTTGGAAAAGTTCAAATTGATTTAGAGCAACACTATCTAACATCTTTTTAGCTGCTTTCGACCCTATAGGAGAGCGTTTTCCCAATACAAGAACATCACCGGCAGGCGGTATTTCAAAAGTGGAGAGTTCCATACTTATAATCTCTCTCTTAATCCTCTCATTTTTTTTCATCTTTAAAACCTCCTTAGTTTATTTTCCGTACGGAATAATTTCACCATTACCTTCATTTAACCTATTTAATCCCCATTCATTTAAATACTTTTTATCCAACCATCTTCTTTACTCTCCCTACCAAATCCTCGCTGTCAAATGGTTTTTTAATATAGTCCAGAGAATGTAATTTTTTCAATTCATCTATGCCTCTTCCCGAAAACTCTGCGACAGTTAAAAAAGCGCATTTCAGTTCTTTCAGTTTGCTGTCCTCTCTGATTTTTTTAAGCAGCTCTCTTCCAGATACCCCAGGCATAAAAAAGTCAATCAAAATCAAATCAAAATCTGCATTCCCCTTCAGGATCTTCAAAGCCTCCGGACCATTAGACGCAGTCTCAACCCTAAAACCCTCAGACTCAAACAACGTCTTCACTGAATCACGGATATCCTCCTCGTCATCCACAACCAATATTCCTTTAGTCATTTTATCCAACCTCCTTTATCAAATCAGCGAACATCTCCAAATCCTCCCTTATCTGTTCATTCAAATCCTCTTTAGCACACAGAAGCAAGCCCTTCAATCTAGCAACCCTAACCTGCGATATAACGTTATGTACATACCTCGTAAAGCTCATATCATCCAGGGTGGCTTTATTCAACACAATAAAGGAAATGTCGGGATTAGCTCCAGTGATCTTGTTAACCTCAACCAGCATATCCCTGATTTCCTTTTTCGGAGCAACTAGAACAATAATATCGTTCCTTGTTAAATCCTCCCCCCCTAATAAGCTTGTTTTTTCTGCCATCATCTATTCAACCTCCATGATCTTCTCGAAAAACTGCGAGACCTTGTTTGTTAAACTCGTGTGTTTTCCTTTTGTTGTCATAGCAACCACCTTCGCGTCATTCCTTGAAGCCTTTTCAAGGATAGACTGCATGAATCTTGATACAACATCCTCTGTGTTGTAGATTGTTAGAATCCTCAGAGCATCTATGAGGATGTATTTTTTTCCAGGTATTTTCTCGAAGAATTGGGTGACGGTGATCGTTATATTAGTTAAATCAGTTGGTTCATGGATGAAGATAACATTCCCCTGTTTCTCTGACACATCCCCTCCAGCAAACTCGGTGACACAATCAACAAAAAATATTTTGTCTGTCTCTATTCCATCCCCTTCTAATCTTGGCAGAATTGAAACATAGGGTTTGATTAAGGCAATATAGATTACAGGCTTATCCTGGATAACCCTTAAAACATTGTTTATTGTCGCCTGCAATGACTTTGATTCTTCAACTATCAGAGTGCTTTCATAGTTTCCTATGTCCTCTAGATTAATCATTTTCATATTTGATTTGCTTCGAAATCAATAACCGCATCAATGAACATGCACAAATCATCGAGGAGTATCTTACTGATTTCATCCTTCAGGACGATGAAAACACCTTTCCTTTCGGATGTCCTTATCTTCGATATCAGGGAATGGGCAAACCTGACCACAACCAACCCTTCCCCGTAGATCATAAACGTTGAGAGCGCATCGAAAACAATATTCTCTACCCCCCGATTAATGGCATCTGTTACGCCAATGCTCACATTGGTCAGATCCCTTGGGGAATCTACGAAGATGGTTTCCGCACCATCTCCCAGCTGTCTTCCTCTATCGCCCACACCTGCGCAGTCGATAATCAAAAATTTTTTTCTGTCGATACCATTTACCTCAAGAATTCTGGTAAAGGTTTTCTCCGGCTTGTTTGCTGACACATAGCATATACTCTCATTCTGCTCTGAAATAATCCTTAATAGAGCAAGTATGCTGCTGGAGTAGGTAAGTTTCGGTAGAATGACCATTGTTATGTCGTTTTCCTCTAATTTTTTCCCGGTAGCCTCTATATTTATTTCATCGGTCATTTCTACTCACTTAAATCTATTACTTTGTCGATGAACTGCTCTAATTGTTCTGCTATTACCGGGTTAAGTTCTTTCTCTATTGACAGTAATATGCCGTCTAGTTTCAGAATCCTCATCCTGTTTGTCAGGAAATGAAGGAATCTCGAGACGGTTGTGGTTGAATTGTAGATTGTTAATGTTGTCAGGGCATCCAGAATCAAGAATTTATTTTTGGACGGTAAGGCCTCCACTGCCTCGGTTATTGTTACACTCAGGGCTGTGAGATTCTGCGGGCTTTCAACATAGAAAACATTCTCTGCTTTCTTTGTTTCCCCGATTATTTTTGTTGTGCCGTCGATGAAGAAGATCCTGTCTGTGTTAACATCATTTCTCTGGAGTATTTTCGTTAATGAAGCATAGGGTCTGTTGAGAGTGACGTAGATTCCTGCAGCATCATCTCTTTTAACAACTTCTTTCAGTATGGCTATGTTCGTATTCAGGTATTCTTTGGCGTTCACTATGAACAGATATATGTGCTCTCCCTCCAGGTCATGGAACGCGTCTTTTATTTTTTTTATGTTCATTTTATAGCCTTTCTGACCATCTCCTTTATTTCTTTTTTATGTTCTTCAGCTGCCTCTTTTATTTCAAATTCGCAGTAATCGAAGCCTTGGGCTATGCATTTCTCTTCTGTTGCTAGTACGCCGACGTCAAAGATTTCTGTGAAGATTCCGCCAAGGAAGGAAGATATCTCCATGCACACAGTCGTTTCACTTTTCCAGTGTTCCTTTGCAAACTCAGATTTCAGACTGACTTTCGCATATCTTTTCTTTAAGTTAAATTCCAGTAGCGTGAAATCATGGATTCCTCTAGACCCTAAGTTTTCTTTTAAAGTTTGCTCTATCTCTTGTTTTTCTCCCATCCCTGCTAGTTCAAGTTTTCTTGCTAATTGTCTTCCTTCCTTGAATCCTAGGGCATGGAGAACAGATAACCCATACAGGTCATTCATTAACAATTGTTTCAGGCCGTCTATGATGCCGACGTACTTGTGTTTTTCCTCATCTTTTTTTATCAGCAATACGGGTGTTGCTATAATCTTGTGTTTTTCAGCGAGTTCGGGGTTTTTCATTACATCGATTGTGTGCGTTTTTATTCCTGAGTCATGCAGGTAGGCGATGCCTTCGCCATAAAACCTCAGCAGATCAGATTCTCTCTCACCTGAATAAAACACCCATACCTCCTGTTTTTCATCCATTTTTACGACTTACTCAGAACCTTTTTGACTATCGCCTCTAGTTTGTCGGGGTTGATTGGTTTAAGAACATAACCACTTACGCCGAGTTTCTTGCATCTCTCCGTCATCAGTTTGTGTCCAACAGCAGTTACCATTATCACCTTCTGTTTTGGATTGATATCCTTTATCTCAGCCAAAACCTTATCTCCTTCAGTATCTGGTAATATTATATCCAACAGAACCAGATCTGGTTTTTGTTTCTTGAACTCTGATATTGCTTGTTTGCCATCTTCTGCTTCATAGATTTCCTTGTAGCCTATTTCAATCAATAGATCCTTCTGTACCTCCCTCGTAAAAAAGTTATCGTCCACAACCAATATTTTTGCTTTTGTCATTTTTTGTCTACCCCCCTATATTTTTATTTTTTTAATAGTTACAGTGCCTGTTGAGGTATCAAACTCTACAGATCTTCCAGAGTTTCCCCCAATTGCCTCTCCAGTCAGTTCTATTCCTTCTTCCCTTAGTTTCTTTTTTACAGCCATACAGTCCTCTTCCCCAGTTTCTTTAACCCCTAATGTTGGTATATGGGGAAACATATTAGCCCTACCGATTAAATTGGCTTCCAGGTCTTGTTTTCTACACCCCATTCCCTCCAACCTCTTAATCATCTCAACCACTGCTAAGTCCGCATATTTGAATGGGTTATTGCTTTGGCTGCATTTTGTGCTGTCTGGCAGCATTGTATGGGCAAGTGCACCAATCCTGAGTGCAGGATCATAGAGGGTAATGACAATGCACGAACCGATGCCCAAAGATATTAATCTTGTAGGGGCATTAGCTACTTCCATTTCAGCCACATCTACCTCGATTTCATCCTGCATTTAGTTTAACCTCCTGCCCTTGCTTTAATAGCTTTTGATATTATACCGGCTTCCTCTATGCTAAACAATAGGAAGAAATATACTGGAAGTCTTATTTTTCTGATATTGAACTCAATTTTAAGCATAAATACCTGTTCTACCTCGTGACCGAATTTTACAAGGATATGCTCCATTACAGCCCCACCCATATCATATGTCAGATCTGGAACATATTCAAGCAATTCCATCCCCAAAAAATCTGAAAGTGCCGCCAGACAATAACCAGACAGAATATTGCCTATTTCTTCTAAGGCAGATTTATTCCGCTTATCTAGATTCTTAGCAGTTCCCATCTCTTTTTTCATGAATAGATCGGCTAACATCAAGGCACTTTTCTGAGGAAAGAGTATTAGAGTAGAACCCTTAACATCCCCTCTTATTGGAAGATAAATTCCGACAACCAATTCTTCTTTTCCCCCGACCCTTCCTGGAAGTTCTGGTAGGGGTATTATGCCTGCGGAAGGCACATCTACCCCTATAGTCTCCCCCACTATCTGCGATAGAGCTTTAGCTGCGCGATCTGCGCCAATAAAACCGACCTTCTTCAAGGCGTCCACCTCTGATTTAGTTAGTGTTTTTCTCATTTTTTTACCTCCTTTTATTATCCTGTAATTTTTTTCTCATTTTTTAACATACCTCTCCTGGATCAAACTATCAATGTCTAATATCAAAGCAGCCCTTCCATCCCCCAGGATAGTAAAACCAGAAAACCACCTACTCTGCCTGGTTAATTTATCCAATGGCTTAACGATGATATCCTGATCCGCTATCACTGAATTAACACCCAATCCCAATCGTTCCTTTCCTTTGTTTACAATCACCATTAAAACACCCCCCTCTTCACTTGGAGACTGCGATTTTCCCTTAGGAATGTTAAATAACTCGGCTAACTTTATCAATACAATACTTCCCTCATCTAATGTTGCCATCTCCTGGTTCGCCACTTGCCTAATATTCTCTGGTTTAAGCCTTACTGATCTTATAACATCACCTATCGGAATGGCATATACCTCATCCTCAACCCCTGTTAACAATGCTTTAATAATCGCTAAAGTTAGGGGTAATTTCAATGTAACCTTCATTCCCTTCATATGCCGGTAATTCACATCCATAATCCCGCCTAATGTATCGATCGTTGTCTTAACAACATCCAGACCAACACCCCTACCAGAAACCTCTGTAACTTTTTTGGTTGTGCTGAACCCGCTATCACACAATAAGCTGATAATGCCTTCATGATTCAATTCTGCCGCAGCTCCCCTGGAAATTATTCCTTTCTCGATTGCTTTTTCTTTTATTCTTTTATCTGACATACCCTCGCCATCGTCTTCCACTTCAATAATAACGTGGCTTTTTTCTCTTTTTGCAGTTAATCTTATTGTTCCAGTTGCCGGTTTTTTTCTTCGTGTTCTTATCTCAGATTTTTCAATACCATGGTCCACAGCATTTCTTAATAAATGAACAAGTGGTTCTCCGAGTTTGTCTATTATTGTCTTGTCTAATTCTATATCACCCCCCCCTATTATCAGATTAATCTGTTTGTTTTCTTTTTTGGCTAGATCCCTGACCATCCTGGGGAACCCAGTAAATATCTGTCCTACTGGAACCAGTCTTGCCTGTGTGATATTATATTGTAAATCAGTAGCCAGCATCCCAAGGGCATTCAACGTATTTCCCATCTCCTCAAATTGTTCAGAGGAATAAAGCTGGTCTAGCATCATCTTATTTACCAATAATTCTTCAGTAAGATTCATTAATGCATCCAGGGTTTCTACTTTAACCCTGATTTCACTGATTTCCTCAATAGCTTCTGGTTTTTCAGCCAACCCGATTCCTTCAGAATCAATAATTTTCTCTTCCGGTTTTGTAGAGAGAACGAGTTTTAGTTTTGATACCAGAATGCTGGAATCAGCTTCTTCCTTGCCCTTGGATATTTGTTTGATAGAAATGTCCAGATAATCGAAACATTTAAAGAGCAAATCAATTATCTCTGGTGTTAGTTCCCTCTTCCTGTTTTTTATCTCATCAAGGACATCCTCCATCGTATGACATAGCTCTGTCATTTTATCATACTTCATCGTATCGGCTGTGCTCTTTAAATTGTGCATATATCTGAGCATTTCCTTCAGGGGTTTTTGGTTGGAGGGATTCTTCTCTAATTTCAATAGGGCCGTATTCAGATTTTCTAGATTCTCCCTGCCCACACTCAAAAACATGTCCCTGTACTTGGACATATCTAGTTTTACCATTCTTTTTTATAACACCTGTATTATTTTTTTACCTATCTCCGATATTGGCAATATAAAATCAGCATCACCGTTATCTATAACACGCTTTGGCATGCCAAATATCAAGGATGTTGTCTCATCCTGGACTATTGTTACCCCCTTTGCTTTCTTGATCTTATTCATACCTTCAGATCCATCATCACCCATACCAGTCAGGATAACCCCGATAGTATTTGACTCGTAAGCCTCTACAACAGAATCAATTGTTACATCAATACTTGGTCTTTGGCCATGAGTTGGTGGACCCATGTCTAATCTAATAACTCTTTTTGTTTTTCCATCAATCTCTTTTTTTTCAACAATCATGTGGAAATCACCGGGAGCAATAAATGCCTTTCCAGCTTCAACAATATCGCCATCCTCAGCTTCTTTAATACTTATCTCACATACCTTGTCCAGATGCTCAGCTAAATATTCTGTGAATTTTGCCGGCATGTGCTGGACAATTAAGATGCCTGCGGGAATATTAGATGGAAGCTCGGATAATAATAACTCCAAAACGGGAGGGCCACCGCTTGATGAGCCAATAACTACTGCCTTTTCTGTTATAACTGCGAAGGGTTTGACTGTTTGCTTTACTGGTTTTTTAGCAAGAATGGATTTAAGTTTTTTTATATCAACCTTCGCAGCTGCTTTTACTTCATTTATTATCTGATCCTGTACTTTTTGTATATCCAAAGATAGAGAACCACTTGGCTTTAGAACAAAACCAACAGCACCAGCCTTTAGGCAATTTAAAGTAATCGCAGCACCATTTTTTGCATAAGCACTTAACATAACAACAGGTGTTGGATGTGAACTCATAATCCTATTTAATGTAGCCAGACCACTCAGACCGGGCATTATATAATCCAGGGTAATAACATCTGGCTTTTCTGTTTTTAATTTGTTCAAGGCTTCTTTACCATCCTTGGCAGTACCCACAACGTTAATTTCCGGATCAGAATTTAGAATATCAGAAATTAATGTCCTCATACAATATAAGTCATCAACAACCAATACTTTTATTACCATTTTAATAATGCCTTAAGCATTTTCATTTCATCTTCCTGTTCTTCTTTTTTTCGATTTTTTAATTTTTTTAACTGCTTCTAATTTAGGGGCATTTTCTTTCCCTGCTTTAGGTTTTTCAAGGACTTCTTCCACCTCTAACTTTTCTTTGGTTTCTTTTTCTGGCTTCTTTGTTTCCTGCTTCTCCGACTTCTTTTCAACTTTTTCTGGCTTCTTTATCCCCTCAACTTTTTCTTCCTTTTTCTCCAGACCCCCTCTTTCTCCCTCAACAGGTCTCTCTTCTGGTTTATTCCCTCTCTTTTCTCTTTCTGGTTCAATCTCTCGATAATGCTTTCCCATAGCTTCACTTAATTTAATAAGCTCTTCTTCAGACAGAACCCTTGCTACATCCAATAACATTATTACTCTATTCTCTAGAGTTGCTACGCCAACCAGATATTCAGAATCTATTTTGGTTATCAATTTAGGGGTTGGTTTGATATCTTTTTCGGGAAGTTCTAAAACCTCTGTCACCTCATCAACTAACAATCCAATCACATTCCCTTTAGCAAACACTACTATTATATGTTCACCAATATACTCTCCCTCTCTCTGCAACAAAAACCTCTTTGCAAGATCTATAACAACGATTACCCTCCCTCTTAAATTGATTACACCCTTAACAAAATCAGGCATATTAGGAACTATGGTTATCTGGCCTGTCCTCACCATCTCCTTAACATCTAAAATTCCCACGCCATACTCCTCGCCACCAAGAGTAAAAACTATGAACTGAAGTAGTTTTTCAGGAGTTTTTATTTCCTCCTCGAATAGTGTTTCTGATCCTTGTGCATTCATTTTTATTCAACCACCACTTCTTTTAATTCCCTTTTAGTCTTTTTTACGTCAGCTACTTCCCCCACCCCCTCCGGTAGTTTAAATTTTGCTAACGCATCTTTTAGGTCTTTTGACATACCAGCCATCTCCTGTGCACTGGAAGCCACTTGTTGGATTGCACTAACTTGTTGTTGGACAGAGGCTGACATTTGCCGAGCACCGCTTGCAGATTGTTCAGCTATAGAGGCCACTGCATCTACAGATTGTGCTACTTGCTGTGCACTACTTGATTGCTGTTGTGTTGCTTCTGAAATCACCTGAACTTTAGTTCCCATATCCTGAGTTCCAGATATTATCTGATCCAATATCCCTAAGGCTTGATTAACAGTTTTAGTACTTTCAGCAACTTGCCCTGCTCCTTCACTTAATGATTTAAAAGATTCACTTGCTGATTTTCTTACTGCACCGACCAATCCTCCAACTTTAACAGTTGATTGTTTTGCGCCTTCAGCTAATCTTCTAATTTCGCCGGCTACTACTGCAAATCCTTTGCCAGCTTCACCAGCTCTTGCTGCCTCGACAGCAGCATTCAAAGCAAGCAAATTGGTCTGATCCGTTATGTCTTTGATATCAGTAGTTATTCCTATAACTTCCTGTGCCCTTTCATCTACTATTCTAACAATGTCTACATTAGATTGAGTCATATCCTCAATTAATTTCAATTTTTCAGTAGCGATTTTTCCGGATTCAGCACCTCGTGTTGCCAAGTCAGTTACCTGAATTCCTGTTTCTGCTGTTGATCTGGCATTGATTGCACCTTGTTGTATGCTATTAGACAGGTTTGATACAACCTTAGTAGTTTCTTCCATCTTCTTGGACTGTTCTTGAGCCCCTTTAGCTACCTGATTTACGATACTTGATGTTTGTCTCAGAGCAGCATTTACTTGCCTGGAAGAAGCAGCTACTTGAGTAGAAGCTACTACTACTCTTTTAGATACGCCACCAGCCCTTCCAATAACTACTACAAGATCATCTACTGTTTTGTTAATAGTGTCTGCTAAAACCTTAATATCTCCTCTTGTTTCTATTGCTACTTTTTGTGTTAAATCTCCTTTAGAGACAGCCATCATAATTCTTCTGACTTCTAGCACAGGTTTAGCTACAGACTCGATAAGTCTGTTTAAAGTATCTGTTATATCCTTCCATGAACCGGATACGCCCTCAACAGTAGCTCTTTCTGTTAGCTTCCCCTCCTCTCCTGCAACTCTGGCAACCCTTGAAACCTCTCCTGCCAGCCGGTTCAGGTCATCCACCATTTTATTAGTTATGTCCGCTAGTTCCCCTATTTCCCCCTTTGCTTCAACGGTGATTTTCTGCGTTAAGTCACCTGCACTTATTGCCGTAACAACCTGTGCAATGCCCCTTATCTGGTTGCTTAGATTAGCTGCCAGGGTGTTTACGTTATCTGTTAGCTCTTTCCATGTTCCGGAAACCCCCTCTACCTTTGCCTGTCCACCGAGCTTTCCTTCTGTGCCTACTTCTCCAGCTACTCTTG
>Ga0209636_10001063_pt1 | contig 27474 bp, 35 predicted proteins | sample DeeMarSWOR152_54_FD_187464 | JGI IMG/M metagenome (GOLD analysis project Ga0209636, IMG submission 187464) | Marine sediment microbial communities from White Oak River estuary, North Carolina - WOR-1-52-54 (SPAdes) (version 2) | ecosystem: Environmental > Aquatic > Marine > Intertidal zone >...
ATAATTCGTGGAGGCCGAGTCAGAGACCTGCCGGGCATTCGGTATCATATTGTCCGCGGCGTCCTTGACTGTGCCGGCGTCGCTGGTCGCAAGCAGGGCAGAAGTAAATATGGTACAAAAAAACAAAAGTAGAAGGGATTAGCAGCAGAAACTCCTGAGAGCGCAGAGAAAACAAGAATAAATCCGCCAATGTGCGTGGCGGATAAAAAGGAAAGAAGATGGCACAAGTTCCACAGAAATGAAATATTAAAAATCTTTGCGAACTCTGCGCCAAAAAATCGAGGATAGAGGATGGCAAAAAGGTTTACCGCTTCAAGTCAACAATTAAAGCCTGACCCTACATACAACAGCAAGCTGGCTTCGAAGTTTATTAACTGTTTGATGTGGGACGGTAAGAAAAGCGTTGCGCAGCGTGTTTTTTATGATGCTATGGATGTTATATCCAAAAAGATGAAGGATGTTCAGCCCCTTGAGGTATTCGAGACAGCAGTAAATAACGTAAAACCACTGATCGAGGTTCGGAGCAAACGTGTTGGCGGAGCCAGTTATCAGGTGCCGATGCAGGTAAGCGCAAAGCGCCAGCAATCGCTGGCTTTTCGTTGGATATTGGAATCGGCCAGAGGCAAGAAAGGAAAGCCTATGTGCGAGCGTCTGGCTTCTGAACTTATAGATGCTTATAATGGACACGGCGGCGCAATGACAACCCGCGAGAATATCCATAGAATGGCTGAGGCGAATAAGGCCTTTGCCCATTTTGCTTGGTAATATACGGGCGTTTTCGACTGCCACGGTGCGTTTATAAAATAAACCGTGGCAGTTTTTTTATTCTGTGGGTACTCAATGCTCATCACTCGTCGAGCATCAAGAACGTAGTATCGAGAATCGAGTATGGAAAAAATACGCAATATCGGAATTATGGCTCATATCGACGCCGGCAAGACAACGGTAACCGAGCGCATTCTTTTCTATACGGGCAAGACCTACAAGATGGGGGAGGTCCACGACGGCACCGCCGTTATGGACTTTATGGAAGAGGAGCAAAAACGAGGCATTACTATTACTTCAGCCGCGACTAAATGTCCCTGGAAAAGCTTTGAAATCAACCTTATTGATACACCGGGGCACATTGACTTTACTGCTGAGGTTGAACGGTCTCTCCGTGTTCTCGACGGGGCAGTAGCGGTATTTGATGGCAGCGAGGGTGTGCAGGCCCAGAGCGAAACCGTCTGGAGACAGGGACAAAAATACGATTTACCCTGCCTTTGCTTTATCAACAAGATGGACAAAATCGGTGCCGATTTTGAGATGACCGTTGAAAGTGTCCGTGACAAACTCCTTGCCAACCCGATTCTGCTGCAGATTCCAATTGGAGCGGAGGACTCCTTTGCCGGGATAATAGACCTGGTTAAAATGCAGGCAGTTTTCTACAAGGCCGAAAAGATGGGGGCAATCTTTGAAGAGACTGAAATTCCCGGGGAATTACAAAAAATTGCACAGCAGCAACGAAACCGGATGATTGAGCTTGCAGCCGAATATGACAGCGAGCTGATGGACGCCTATGTCCACGACGGGCCAATAGATGTTGAAATGATTAACAAAGCGATTAGAAAAGGCACTTTGAGCAGCAAGCTTCATCCGATATTTGTTGGGTCGGCCTTAAAATATATTGGCGTGCAAAGACTGCTCGACGGTGTTGTTGCGTATTTGCCTTCCCCGTTGGACAAACCTGTTATAATCGGGCACAAACCGACTGATAAAAATAAAAAAATATCGGTTAGATGCGACCGTAACAGCAGCCTGATTGCACTTGCATTTAAGATTACAAGCGATATGCACGGCGATTTAAACTTTCTGAGGATTTATCAGGGCACATTAAAGTCCGGCAGCAGGGTCTTGAATGTAAATCGCGACAAGCGGGAGAATATTACCAGGATATTTGAGATGCACGCCCGCGAGCGAAAGATTTTAGATTTCGCCAGTGCCGGCGATATTGTCGCAGTTGTAGGGCTAAAACAAACACTTACGGGCGATACAATTTGCGATCCCAAGAAGCCTGTCCTCCTGCCAAGTATTACCTTCCCTCAGACAGTTATTACTATGTCGATAGAACCCAGAACGGCGGCGGAAAAGGCAAAATTGGTAGAGGCACTGGCTGTTTTGAGGCGTGAAGACCCGACTTTTGAATCTAAAGTAGATACCGAGACAGGCCAGACAATCATCAGTGGAATGGGCGAGCTGCATTTGGAAATACTCCAGCACAAACTTGTAAAGAGGTTGGGAGTTGATGTCAGGATTGGCAGGCCTAAGGTGGCCTATAAGGAGACCATAACAAAATTGGCGCAGGCGGAGGGTAAATTCATACGTCAAACCGGTGGGCGTGGCCAATATGGCCACGTTGTTTTGGTAATTGAGCCGCTGTTGACGGAGGCGGGTCTGGCCAGCCGCGATATTGAATTTGAGCGCAAAGTGTCGTCCGATGTCGTGCCGAAAGAGTATGTCCCTGCTGTGGAAAGGGGCGCCAGGGATGCTTTGGGCAGCGGTGTGTTGGCCGGCTTTCCTGTTATGGGGGTCAAAGTTACGCTAATTGACGGCTCATTCCATTCGGTAGATTCTTCGGACCTGGCTTTCGAGCAGGCTGCCGCAATTGCGGTGGAAAAGGCTCTCAGTGAGGCAGGGCCGGTTTTGCTTGAGCCGGTAATGCGGCTTCAAGTAATAATCCCAGAGTCTACTTTCGGGGCGGTCCAGGGCAATTTGCTTGGAAAAAGGGGCTTAATCACAGATTGTCGCCTTCATGGAAATATGCGGGTAATTGATGCTAAGGTGCCCCTGGTGGAGATGTTTGGGTATTCCAGCGAAATTAGAAGTGCCACAGCCGGCCGGGGAACCTTCACTATGGAACCGTTGAGCTATGAAAAGGTCCCGGAGCAACTTGCCAGGCAGATTATTCTTTAAGTCGAACCGGACCAATTTGAAGCCAAATATTGACGTAAGTGCTTTTTTGATAAGAATATAGCAGAATTTTTCATTCTTGCGAAATTGAAGAACCGGCTTTAGACGGAGCAGGAATCTAATTCTCTTGGAACACATTTCTGGTTCCTGCGAAAGCAAACTTCACCGGAGCCGGTCAGTTTGCGAAAAATAGTGCTATTTTTTTTATATTTGAGCCAAGATTTTTGTCGACATTTTGTTGACAGCAATTGATTTGCTTGATATTATGAAAGTTTTTCAGCCGTAGCGAGCATTGTCAGGGATGACTTTGCGTGAACCAGTTGGGCTGTGGCATATCCGTAATTTGGCGGTCAGGGATGGTTTATTAAGTACCCTGTTAGACTTAGGGGTACACCAGAGCCGATAGATGGCTTTGGAAGGGTCGCAGGGTTTTCGTTTTGCTGGCGCTGTCACTTTGCTATTTTTTGCAAGGTGGGAACCCGCAGAGTGGGGCCCCGTAAATTGGTCCGAACCCGAATTCTTAAGGAAGGCGAATTTTGTAATTGGTTATTGATGATTGGTTGAAGTTGGGATTCGACATCAATAGAAAATAGTAAATCGTCAATAATAAATAAAAAGGCCTTTCCTGCCAAAATCAAACAAGATAGATTTAGCGGATAATAGAAAAACTATACGCTGAGAGTGAATTTTTTTGTTTTGTATTTGATTTATAAGTTAATATAATTTTTTATTTTATAGATTTTAAGGGTTAATTAGAAAAAAGTGCCTTGTCCCCCGCTTTGGGGGGTGAGCTTGTCCCTGCGGAAGGGGGCAGTGTAGAGAAAAGTTATGGCTACTGAAACCGAAAGAATAAGAATTAGAATGGAGGCCTACGATCACAGGTCTCTTGATGCATCTGCTAAGGAGATAGTGGAGCATGCTCGGAAGACCAATGCTCGTGTTAGTGGTCCGGTACCGTTGCCTACGCGTATTGAAAGATACACCGTTTTGCGAAGTCCCCACATCGATAAAAAGTCGCGTGAGCAGTTTGAGTTGAGGACTCATAAACGTCTGATTGATATTCACGAGGCCAACGCGCGAACGGTGGAAGTGTTGAATCGTTTAGTGGTGCCGGCCGGCGTCTTTGTAAAGATAAAAGCCTGACCGGTGATTCAGGCGACGAGCGACGAGATACGAGAAAATGGCAATGTTATTGGGAAAAAAAGTTGGAATGACTCGTGCCTATGACGAATCAGGCAAGCTACTGGCCGTTACGGTCATACAGGCAGGCCCTTGCGCCGTTATGCAGGTCAAGACTACCGACACTGACGGTTACAATGCCATTCAGTTGGGTTATGATGATGTGAAGCCTTCACGCAGAAAGAATCCACAAATCGGACATGCTCACAAAGCCGATACAACGCCAAAGAAATTTGTCAGGGAGATGCGACTGACGGACGATGTCGAACCGGAGTACAACGTCGGAGATTCTGTCACTGTCTCGGTATTTGCCGAGGACAAATCTGTCGATGTTGTAGGTACCAGTAAAGGCAAAGGTTTCGCGGGGGTGATGAAGCGGCATGGCTTTGGCGGTTTCCCTGCCTCGCACGGTACGGAGCGAAAACACAGGGCGCCTGGCTCAATATCAAGTTATGCCAGCGATGCCGGGCATGGCGGAAGCCCCAAAAAAGGCAAGAAGATGGCAGGGCATATGGGCAATTGCCGTGTTACAGCGAAAAGTCGTAGGCTGGTAGCTATAGATGAAGAGAACAATTTATTAATCGTCAAGGGTTCTATACCAGGCCCCGCCGGCGGTTATTGTCTCGTTCGTAGTGCCAAAAAGCGCTGAGTAGTTGGAGAGTAGAAACTTCAAAATGATTGATTTGACTGTTTACAACACAGATGGCCAGGAGGTCGATAGCTTAAAGGTCGACGAGTCGGCTTTGGGTGGCTCAGTTAGATATCCACTGCTCAAGCAGGCGATTGTTATGTATCAGGCTAACAAGCGTATAGGAACAGCGACAACGAAAGGCAGAAGTATGGTGGTCGGCTCGGGCAGAAAGCTCTTCAGGCAAAAAGGCACGGGATTTGCCCGAGTTGGTAACCGCAGAACCGCCAAGCGTGTCGGCGGCGGCGTCACCTTTGCCAAGGTCGTCAGGGATTTCCGTAAACGTATGCCTAAAAAGCAAAGAAGATTGGCCAGGGACTCGGCAATATTAGCAAAGCTTTTGAGTAACAACGTTGTAGTCGTGGACGGACTGGACTTTGAGAAGCCGCACACCGGCGATTTTGTGAGTGTTCTGAATAATTTGAAGATTGAACGCAGTTGCCTCGTGGCGATTAGCTCCATAGACGTAAATCTTTACAAATCAGCTAAAAACATTCCGAGAGTGGCTGTTATGCCCGTGGCCGAATTGAACGCCGGCGTTATCTGCAGCCACCACAAAATGCTGATAACTAAAGAGGCGTTTTTGTCTCTGTTGAATAGAGACGGGGCAAGCGAAAATTAGCAGGCATTGGTGTGGACGACTATAATATAATAATTCGGCCTTTAATTACGGAGCAGGGGATGCACTTTGCGAACACAAGAGGTGCGTATTCCTTTGAAGTAAATAAAAAAGCTAATAAAATCCAGATAAAAAATGCTGTGGAAAAGATATACAGCGTTAAGGTGCGCAAGGTTAAAACCGCTAACCGAAAGGGCAAACATCGGCGCAGAGGTAGAACCATTGGTTCCAAGCCGAGTTGGAAAAAAGCTGTTGTGTTTCTGGAGCCGGATTTTCATATAGATTTGTTCTAAACGAAATACGATATATACGATACGAGATACGGGTAAAATGGGAATTCGAGTTTATAAGCCAACAAGTGCCGGACGCAGGAACAGCTCAGTAAATGATTATACTGAGTTGACTACGACCAAGCCAGAGAAGTCACTCTGCAGGCGGGTAAAGAAGGCCGGTGGAAGAAATCATCACGGTGTCACTACCTCTCGGTTTAGAGGCGGTGGAGCAAGAAAAATTTACCGTATTATCGATTTTAAACGTAATAAAGACGGTGTCCCCGCAAAAGTGGCAACGATTGAGTACGACCCTAATAGAAATTGTTTTATATCCCTGCTGCACTACGCCGACGGTGAAAAAAGATATATATTAACGGCGCTGGGTATAAAGACCGGAGACCGGCTGGAAAGTGGCTCTTCTTGCGAGCCTAAGATTGGTAATGCGATGCCGCTGGAGGCGATTCCTGCCGGGCTGGAGATTCATAATGTCGAAATGACAGCCGGCCAGGGGGGAAAGCTGGTTAGAGGCGCGGGCAGCGCTGCAAAAATTGTTGCCAAAGAAGGTAATTGGGTCACCATTATTTTGCCAAGTGGTGAAATGCGGATGCTTCGCAAGGAATGCCGAGCGACGATTGGTCGGCTGAGCAACCCGGACTACCAAAATATACGGATCGGTAAGGCCGGGCGAAAACGCCATATGGGTCGAAGGCCCCACGTAAGAGGCGTGGCAATGAATCCCGTTGCTCACCCGATGGGCGGTGGAGAAGGCCGTCGAGGCGGCGGCCGGCATCCCTGCTCGCCTACGGGTGTGCTGGCAAAAGGTGGAAAGACAAGAAATCCCAGAAATCCAAGTAACAAAAGGATTATCCGAAGACGTAAGAGTAAAAGGCGAAGACAGTTGGTCCTGTAGAAGCCTGAAGAAAGATATGATAAGTGTTGAGGAAAGTTAATGGGAAGATCTCTTAAAAAAGGGCCATACGTTGATGAGAAGTTGTTTATCAAAGTCAACAGGCAAATTGGTTCCGGCTCTCGTGAGCCGATAAAGACCTGGGCAAGAAGATGCACGATAATTCCCGAATTCGTGGGCTTTACCTTTATGGTCCACAACGGCAAAATATTTCATAAGGTTTTTGTTACCGAGGATATGGTTGGACATAAGTTGGGTGAATTTTCACTCACACGGATTTTTAAGGGTCATTCAAGCAAGAAAATAAAATAGTTACCCGTGGGTGGCACAGGCTTCCAGCTCGTGAAAACACAGCCATGATGGCCGTGCCACAAGATATAAGATATGTTAAGTGCTAATAAATTAAAAGAGCTTTTCCAGCAGCGACAGATGGATGTGGAGCAGTTAGCAAGCCAGCTTGTCAGAGGAGGACTCAACAGGCAACAAGCAGCAGCGGCTGTTAAGAATTGGCAAAAAGGCCTTTTTAAGCCCGAGCCGCGTCCAGAGGATATTCGCCACCTTGCGACCGCCTTATCTGCTGAGGTAAATGATTTGGTTGACTGGCGTTCTTCTTATCGCTTTGCCCCGCTTTCAGCCAGCAAGGCCAGATTGGTTACGCAGTTGATAGTCGGCCGAAGGGTCCAGGACGCAATGGATATCTTGAAGTTTACAAGGAAACGAGCAGCAGTGATTATTGACAAGGTTCTAAAAAGCGCCGTTGCAGATGCTGATGAGCAGCAGGCCGATGTTGATAATCTCTACATCAGCAGCGCCCGTGTTGATGATGCGGGAGTTCGCATCGGCACAAAAAGATGGATACCGAAAGACAGAGGCAGAGCGCATCCTATTAGCAAAAAGGCCTGTCACATACATATAACAGTGACACAGGTATAAGAAGAAAAGGAAAGTGAAAAGGAAAAAGTAAGTACGCAATACGATATACGCAATACGCAATACGAGATATGGGATTATGGGTCAGAAGACATCACCAATAGGTTTTAGAACAGGAATAACGCTTGGATGGCAGAGTACCTGGTTTGCGCCCAAGGCTAATTACGGCGATTTTCTTGTCGAGGACCAGAAAATCCGACGGTATGTTGACGGGAAATTTAACCGTCATATGCCCAAAGGTGCGGTGGCAAAGGTTGAAGTAATCCGAACGCGCAACGAAGTGAAAGTAACGCTGCACAGCGCCCGGCCCGGTGTGGTCATCGGTCCAAGAGGCGGTGAAGTCGATAGGTTGCGGGAAGAGCTTGAAGAGATAACCGGCAGAAAGGTAGCTGTCAATGTTATCGAAATAAAAGAGCCGGACCTGGATGCTACTTTGGTGGCCGAATCAATTGCCGAACAGCTAAGCAAGCGGGCCTCGTTTCGGCGTACAATGAAGCAGTATTGCGAATCGGCAATGAATGCAGGCGCTAAGGGTGTTAAGATTATCTGTGCCGGACGGCTGGCAGGCGCGGAAATGGCACGCAAGGAAACGCAGAAGCTCGGCAGTATCCCACTGCATACGCTGGACGCTAATGTAGATTACGCTGTAGCGACATCAAGAACGACGTATGGTACGATTGGCGTTAAAGTTTGGATTTACAAAGGCAAATTCGGCGAAGAAGTTGAGCAAACGATGCGTCGTCGGCGCCGCTTGCCAAGGCGGATTGGCCCGATTGCAAGGGGCAGCGGCAGGTCTAAAGCTGTGTCTGAACAACAGGGCAAAAGCGCCGCCCGAGCAGATGCGGTTGCACCGCCGGTAAAAGCTGATGCAATGGAACAAGAAAGTCCAGATGCAAGTTGAAGGTCGCCTTTTTTTCAAAGAGAGTTATCCCTTTGGTATAGGTTTTTTAAAGGTCTGAAAAAATGGTAATGATGCCGAAAAGAGTTAAGCATCGTAAGAGCCAGCGTGGCAGAATGAAGGGTAATGCTTCGAGAAGCAATTTCGTCGCGTTTGGTGAATACGGCCTGCAGGCGTTGGAAAGCAGTTGGATAACCGCCAGGAATATTGAAGCCGGCCGAGTTGCAGCCACTCATTTCTTGCATCGAGAAGGTAAAGTCTATCTCAGGATATTTCCGCACAAACCGGTAAGCGCCAAGCCATTGGAAACACGAATGGGCAAAGGTAAGGGTGAGCCGGAATTTTGGGTCGCCAGAGTCAGGCCGGGTACGGTTATGTTTGAAATCGGCGGAGTAAATGAGGACATCGCAAAGCAGGCACTGGTTAGAGTCGCTCACAAAATGCCGATTAGATGCAGGTTCGTTAAACGAAGACATTCGTTGTAGGATTCCCATTTTGCGACTTAAAGTACCTGTGGTAGAGCCAAAATGGGCTCCTGTTGAAGGATAGCTTGAGATGAAGGCGCTGCATTATCGCGAGATGAGCCCGGATGAGCTCGAAAGCAAACTGGAAGAGCTCCAGAGGCATTTGTTTGATTTGCACGCGCAGGCGGTTACGGAAAAACTGGAGAATTCCAAAGCGATAACTAATGTTAAGCGTGATATCGCAAGGATTAAAACGATAATGCGGGAAAGCAGGTAGCGTTTTGTCCGCAGATGATTGATGAGTTGGAAACCAAGGATGCAGGAACGAAAATTAAAAACTTTAACTGGCGTGGTAATAAGCAATAGTGGTAAAAAAAGCATCCAAGTTGCCATTGATTTCAAGGTCAGGCATCCAAAATACGGCAAATACGTGAAGCGTAGAACAAAACTGGCCGCCCACGACGAGCAGAGTCTGGGCAGTGTCGGTGACGTCGTTGAAGTTGCTGAATGCAGACCTCACAGCAAAACGAAGAGTTGGCGTCTTATCAGAGTTGTAGAAAAGGCGGTTCAGATAGAATCGTAAGGCGAAAAGCGAGTTACGAGAATAGCAAGGTGATTCAGCAGGAAACAATGTTGGATATAGCCGACAACTCAGGTGTAAGGTCGGCATTGTGCATTAAGGTTCTTGGCAAAGGTGGGTCCCGGGGAAAGTTCAAGCGCCCTGTGGCCAGCGTGGGCGATGTTGTCTGTGTTGCTATTAAAAAGTCGTTGCCGACCTGCCAGTTGGATGACAAGAAAGTCCATAAATGCGTTATTATTCGCACCAAAAGTCCTGTGAGACGCTCTGATGGCAGCTATGTAAGGTTCGATAGCAATGCCGCAGTGATGATTGATAACGAAGGTAATCCCATAGGAACGAGAATTTTCGGTGCGGTTGCTCGCGAGCTTCGTGAAAAAAATTATATGAAAATTATCTCCCTGGCAAGCGAAGTAGTATAACCGTCGTGCGTGATGCGTTATGCGTATTGCGTGAAGACAAATACGCAATACGCGATACGATATACGCAATATGAGAGTGAAAATGGCTATACATATAAAAAAAGGTGATATGGTTGAGATTATAGCTGGTGACCACAAAGGTGCTACCGGTAGGGTGCTGCGTGTCATACCCGAAAAGAATAGAGTAGTGGTTCAGGGTCACAATATAGCAAAAAAGCATGTTCGGCCTTCACGCAGAAATCCCCAGGGAGGCCGGATTAGTATTGAACAGCCAATCCATATAAGTAATGTCTTGCCGATAAATCCAAAAAGCTCGAGAGGTAGTCGGGTTCATTATCAGGAGCACGAGGATGGAAGTAAAAGACGAGTTGCTGCTGACGGAACCGAAATTGGCATTGTGAGAAAGGCGGGAAAAAGCTAACAAACTATTTATTGATAGCTGAGAACAGGCGATTTTGTTTTTTACCTTGAAAACAGGTATTTGATGGCGCGTTTGAAAGATTTATATAAGTCCAGGATAGTTCCGGAGTTGGCCTCAGAGTTTAACTACAGGAATCCTATGGCCGTACCGCAGATGGAAAAGGTCATTATCTCTATGGGTGTTGGCAGAGCGGCCCAGGACAAGAAATTTCTGGAATCAGCTAAAAAGGACCTGATGATGATTACCGGCCAAATTCCGGTTGTCTGCAAAGCTAAAAAAAGCGTTTCGAATTTTAAGGTTCGCGAGGGCAATGAAACCGGTTTGAAAGTTACTGTCCGCGGCGTGCGAATGTATGAATTTATGGATAGACTCATTAATCTTGCTATCCCGCGTGTAAGAGACTTTCGAGGTCTTAATCCTAACAGTTTTGACGGAAGAGGCAATTACTCAATGGGCCTGCCCGAACAGAGTGTTTTTCCGGAAATCAATCCGGCACAGATGGAATTTCAGCAGGGCATGAACATAACCTTGGTAACGACAGCAAAAACTGATGATGAAGCAAGGAAAATGCTGTCGCTTTTTGGGATGCCGTTCAAGAGGTCGGCGACGCAGGAGTGATATTTAGCGGTTGGCGGCGGGAGGCAAACGATTATTTTGGAGTGTGTGGATGTCAACTAAAGCGCTGGAAAACAAGGCGGAAAAGAAGCAAAAATTTCGCGTTAGACAATATACGCGTTGCCAGCTTTGTGGAAGGTCCAGGGCTGTTTATCGCAAGTTCAAAATTTGTCGGATTTGCTTTAGAAGCTTAGCTAACGAAGGAAAAATACCAGGAGTAAGAAAAGCCAGTTGGTAAACTCGCATTTCGAACAAGATGCGAAATTGGAGCCCGGTTTATGAGTTTGAGCGACCCGATAGCTGATATGCTGACGAGAATTCGCAACGCTGTGCGGATAAATGAAGGGGAGGTTAATGTTAAGGCATCGAATATTTGCGAAGGCATAGCGGCTGTTTTAAAGAAGGAAGGCTATATCGAAGATTTCGACCGAATTGACGACGGTAAGCAGGGAATACTGAGAATTACTCTGAAATATGACAGGGACGGTCAATCTGTTATTAACGAAATAACGAGGATAAGCAAGCCCGGCCGCAGAATTTATTCATCTGTTGACAAACTGCCGCACGTTTTGGGCGGTATGGGCATAGCAATTGTTTCGACGAGTAAAGGTGTAATGAGTGATAGAAACTGCCGCGAGACCAACGTCAGCGGCGAGATACTGTGTACGGTGAGCTAATGAGTCGTATCGGGAAAAAACCGATTACTATCCCTAAGGCGGTTGTGGTTGAGCAGAAGGGCTTGTGTATTAAAGTTTCAGGGCCGCTCGGCACAATGGAGATTGACTGTCACCCGCGGATAAAGGTAAAAATCGACAGCTCTGCAGCGAAAATATCGGTGGAAAATGAACATCCTGAAGTCCGCGAGGGCAGGCAGTTACACGGAACAATGCGTTCCTTGATTGCCAATATGGTGACGGGTGTCAGTAAAGGTTTTGAAAAGAAGATGGAGTTATACGGTACCGGCTATAGTGTCAAAGAGCGGGGTGGAAAACTGATTTTGCAGCTCGGTTTTTGCCATCCGGTAGAGCGGGTAATACCAAAGGGTATAAAAGCGAATATCGAGGTCGATACAACGCGAGGCAATGATGTTCCCGCCAGGTTCACGCTTTCTGGAATAGACAAGTGTCTCTTGGGACAGTTTGCTGCCGAGATACGAAAAATAAGGCCTCCGGAACCCTATAAAGGAAAGGGTATTCGTTATGCCGACGAATACGTGCGACGCAAGGTCGGCAAAGCATTTACTTCGGGAACAGCCTGAGAATTGACAATTGAGTGTTGACTATTCAAAAAGGAGTCGGAATTCGAAATCAGTAGTAAAGGGTAATTGGGATTTGGTTTTTATGAGAATCGACGGGATAAAAAGGGCGGCACTGAGGCGTAAATATCACGTGCGAAAAAAAGTCTTTGGAACACCAAACAGACCACGGCTATCCGTATTTCGTTCGAACAGGCATATTTACGCTCAGATTATAGATGATGCCGCGGGAGCGACACTTGTTTCCGCAAGCACAAGAGCGAAAGGCCTGCGAGACCAATTAACCAATACCGCTGACAAAAAAGCCGCTCAAATCGTAGGTGAAGCGGTCGCAAAGCAGGCTCTTGGTGTCGGTATTAAGTGTGTTTGCTTTGATAGAAACCGCTATAAGTTTCACGGCAGAGTCAGGACTCTTGCTGAAGCGGCAAGAAAGACTGGGCTGGTTTTTTAAAAAGTCGAGTTTGGAGAAAAAATTGGCAGAAGAAACGGTTAAACCCGTTAGAAGTAAGACCTCAAAGAGAAGTGTCGCGCCTTTGGTGCGGCCTTCTAACGGGGTCAAACTATCTGACCAGGAAGAACGGCCGTTGGAAGATACGGTCGTAAAGATATTTCGCTGTTCCAAAGTCGTCAAGGGAGGCCGGCGTTTCAGCTTTGCGGCGTTGGTTGTAATTGGTGACCGTGAAGGCACGGTGGGTATTGGTTATGGCAAGGCCAATGAAGTCCCGTTGGCAGTTGAGAAAGCCATAAAAGATGCAAAAAAATCTTTGCACAAAATAGTTTTGGTCGGCCGAACGATTCCGTACCAAGTCAACGGCAAATACAGAGCTACGAAGGTAACATTGGTTCCGGCCAGCCCCGGCACCGGAGTTATCGCCGGCTCCAGCGCTCGAGCGGTGCTCGAGCTGTCCGGTGTGCAGGATGTCCTTACAAAAGTTTACGGAAGCTGTTCTGCTAAAAATGTTGTAAAGGCTACGATGGATGGGTTGTTGAGATTACGCAGCAAAGAAACAGTTGAATCTCTTCGCGGCGTAGAAGTTAAAGCGATGAAAAGGTGGTGATGATTTAATGTTGAATTACGAAATAACTTCTATCGCAGGTAAACATAAGGCTCGGCGGCGCGTTGGTAGGGGCACTGGCACCGGTCACGGCAAAACCTCTGGTCGCGGTCACAAAGGTAGTGCCAGCAGAAGCGGCTCGACTTCCGTGTCGTTTTATGAAGGCGGCCAGATGCCTTTATTTCGCAGACTGCCCAAACGCGGTTTTAGTAATTATAAGTTCGCAGCACGATATCAAATTGTTAACGTATCACAACTGGAAAGATTTGACGAAGGTGCTGCCGTCGGTGTGGAACAATTATCCGATGCAGGACTGATTCTCGGCTGCAAAAGTAAAGTTAAGATTCTTGGTAACGGTGAACTGACAAAGAAGTTGGAGGTGGCGGCGCATAAATTTAGTAAGACCGCTGAACAGAAGATTATAGGCTGCGGTGGCACGGCAAAAGTGATAGAATAGTTGATTTAATTATTGTAAAGTGAAACACTATCGGAAAATGTAGAAATGCTTGGAACAGTTTTTAACGTATTCAGGATCCAGGACCTGCGTAACAAGATTCTTTTTACTGTGGCGCTGCTGATAATATACAGGGTTGGTTTCCATATCCCCATTCCCTATTTTAACCATAAGGAGATATCGAAGACCCTTGACGCTCGACAAACCGGTGGCCAAACAGATACTCCAATTGGTAGAGCTGTTGAAATGATGCAAATGTTCAGCGGTGGAACTCTGAGTCAAAGCAGCTTGTTTGGGTTGGGAATTATGCCCTATATTACCGCATCGATTATCCTTATGCTGCTGGGCGAGGTCATTCCTGCTTTGAAGAAGTTACGTCAGGAAGGCCAAACCGGCCATAAAAAGATACAGGAGTACACACGCTACTTGACGGTACTGATATGTCTCATTCAGTCTATGATGGCTATTAAGTATCTCAGTGCCGTTGTGCCGGGGGCATTCGATGCCGACGTGTACTACCAGGCCTTGATAATGGGGGTTGTTGGTATGACGGCCGGCACCATCTTCTTGATGTGGCTCGGTGAGCAGATAGATGAATACGGCATAGGCAATGGAATCAGTTTGATAATTATGGCCGGCATTATATCTCGAATGCCCTGGGCGATTGACAGGCTCGCCGACAATGTCGACTTAAGAATCGTCAGAGGACCGGGGAAAATAGGCCCGGCGCAGATATTGTTCTTGATAGCAGCGTTCGTATTTGTTGTTGCCGGTGCGATACTGATAACGCAGGGCCAGCGCAGAATACCGATTCAGCAGGCAAAGCTGATGCGGGGTCGGAGGATTTATGGGGGCCAAAGACATTATTTGCCGCTTCGTGTCAATCACGGCGGCGTGATGCCGATAATTTTCGCATCGGCCTTTATGATGTTCCCACCGGTGATAATCAGCTATTTGATAAAGATAGAGAGGTTCAGAGGTTCAGCGTTTCTTACGGATTTGCAGAATGCCCTGACACCCGGTCGTGCTTATACATACAACGTTTTGTATATGTTATTGATATTTCTTTTCGCTTATTTCTGGACGACGGTGCAGTTTCAGCCGAAGGAGATGGCAAAAAATTTGCGGGATTCCGGAAGCTTCATCCCGGGTCTTCGGCCCGGGCGCAGAACCGCCGAGTACCTCGAAACGGTGATGACCAGAATTACCTATTTCGGAGCATCATTTTTGGCCATAATCGCCATCGTGCCCACGGTCATAAATATTATATTGGGGATTCCCTGGATAGTAGCCACTTTTTTAGGCGGTACGGGTTTATTGATAGTTGTCAGTGTCTCGCTGGACCTCGTTCAGAAAATTGAGGCCAACCTCTTGATGCGCAGCTATGAGGGTTTTAGTGGAGCCGGCAGGATAAAAGGAGCTTATGCATGAGGATAGTTTTGTTGGGCGCCCCTGGCTCGGGCAAAGGAACCCAGTGTAAGTACATTGTTGCCAGATATGGTCTGCTCCATCTGTCCAGCGGAGATATCTTACGACAGGAAAGAGCAGCAGGTACCGAGTTAGGTAAAAAGGCCCAGAGCTATATGGATTCCGGTGCACTTGTGCCGGACGAAATAATAGTTGAGATGATGGCAGGCGCAATAAAAAAGGTGCCTGAGGCTGGTTTTATACTCGATGGTTTTCCCAGAACCGTTAATCAGGCCGCCGAACTCGATAAATCATTGGCTTGCAGCCACCAAAAGATAAACGCTGTTTTGAACCTGAAGATAGATGACCGGATAGTAGCTGAGCGAATGACCGGAAGAAGAAGCTGTCCTCAATGCGGTGCGGTCTATCACATTGAAAATCTGAGGCCGAAAGCCGAAGAAATATGTGACAACGATGGTACCAGGCTCGTTCAGCGGCCGGATGATAGCCCTGAAGTGGTGGCAAATCGGCTTAAGACCTATCACCAGCAGACAGAGCCGGTGGTGGATTACTATAAAAATAGCAACAACAGTATGGTTTATGACATCGATGCTAACAAAGATGCCGACGAGGTAAGTGTTTTAGTATTCGAGAAGTTGGATGCCCTCGTCAAAGCGTGAAGTGTGAAGCGAAATAAGAAATACGAGATACGAAATTAAATGGCTATAACACTTCGCAGCCGAAGGGAAATTGAGTTAATTCGCAAAGCGGGTGCAGTTGTAGCCGATGTTCTTTCAAAATTGCAAGAGATTGCCGAGCCGGGAGTAAGTACCGCTCAGTTGGATGCTGTAGCCTCGAAAATGACCGCTGATGCCGGAGCAGAAGCTTTGTTTAAGGGTGTCCGCAACCCGTTGTCTCGAATGCCGTTTCCGGGCGCAATTTGCGCCTCGATAAATGAGCAAATTGTTCACGGGATTCCTTCAGGTAATACGAAGCTTAAAGGTGGCGATATCCTGAGCGTTGATTTTGGCGTCAAACTTGACGGTTATTGTGGAGATGCTGCTGTTACGATTGCTGTAGGCAAAACTTCTGAGCATAACCGCAAACTTATGGACGTGACCAGGCACGTCCTCGACATAGCAATAGCAAAGGCTGCGCCGGCTGTTAAGTGGAGCCAGATAGCTGCACAAATGCAGGATTACGCTGAATCAGCCGGTTTTTCGGTAGTAAAAGACTTTGTTGGACACGGCATTGGCAGGAAGATGCATGAAGAGCCGAGACTGCCAAACTTTGTCAGCGACGATTTACTGGCCGATGACATTGTTTTGACTGAGGGAATGGTTTTGGCAGTTGAGCCGATGATAAATGCCGGCACCAGTGCCGTGCGGACTCTGAAAAATGGATGGACAGTGGTAACAAAAGATGGCAAATGCTCGGCTCATTTTGAACATACAATTGCGATAGTAGAAAATGGTTGTGAGGTGCTGACGGCAGAAAGACGGTAAATCGTATTTCGAACGAAATACGAGACGCGAGACACGAAAAATGCCAAAGAAGGAAACAATAAGATTGCAAGCCAAGGTGACCGATGCTTTACCGAATGCAATGTTTAGGGTGGAATTGGAAAACGGCCACAAGGTTTTGGCGCACGTTTCGGGTAAAATGCGAATGAATTTTATTCGAATTTTGCCTGGCGATACGGTTGTAGTTGAAATGTCTCCTTATGATTTGAATAGAGGCAGAATAGTTCTCCGGCATTAGTCGTGGCTGATGTGTTGTCAATCGCAATCAGTTACGAGCCGGGGATAGTAGATGTGTTAAGGGTCTACATTTTGCGATAAATCGTCAGAATAGAAACCCCGCAGGTATGAAAAATGAAGGTTAGAAGTTCTGTAAAACGTATATGTGAGAATTGCAAGATTGTTCGTCGTAAAGGCGTCGTGCGGGTGATTTGTACAAACCAACGACACAAACAGCGCCAGGGTTGATTTTATCGTGAAGCATGAAGCCGGATACGAGAAGGAGCTGATATGCCGCGCATAGTTGGTGTAGATATTCCTAATGACAAATCCATCTGGATTTCATTGACCGTTATTGGTGGTATAGGCAGATATACCTCGGAACAGATTTTGAAAGAAGCCGGAATCGAAAAAAGCACAAAAGCCGGCAAACTCTCCGAAGATGAGCTTAGCCGGATAACACAGATTATTGACCGCAATTACATCGTTGGCGGGCAGCTTCGCAGACAGGTAGCTCAAAATATCAGTCGGTTGCGCGATATAAACTGTTACAGAGGCATTCGCCACAGAAAAGGTTTGCCCGTTCGGGGTCAGTGTACTCAAAGCAATGCTCGCACACGAAAAGGGCCGAGAAAGACAGTGGCAGGCAAGAAAGGCGTAAAGGAAAAACGCTAAAACAAATAGGTTATCGATTGCTGAAATAAGCAGCACAATATACAAAATACGGGAAAAATAATGGCAAAAAGTGGAAGACGAAAGGTTAGAAAGAATGTCGCCAAGGCTATTGTGCACATAAAAGCGACATTCAACAACACGTTGATTACGATTACGGATTTAAATGGTGATACAATTTGCCAGGGTTCAACGGGCTGTGTCGGCTTCAAGGGCGCCCGCAAAAGTACGCCTTTTGCTGCTCAGCAGGCTGCACAGCGCTGCGCCAATACCGCTGTGCGTAATGGCGTCCGCGAGGTCGAAATTAGGGTTAAAGGACCTGGTTCGGGTCGTGAATCGGCCATATCAGCCCTGCAGCAGGTAGGCTTGCGCATCGCCTCGATAGAAGATGTCACCCCTCTACCGCATAATGGCTGTAGACCCCCGAAGCGAAGACGTGTTTAAAACGAGGGAAACAAGACGTAAAATGGGACATTTGGGGTATATACCACAAAAACTTTTTAGGAGATAAATAATAAAGAAATGGGACGTTATCTTGGCCCATCCTGTAAGTATTGCCGTCGTGAAGGAATGAAGCTGATGCTTAAAGGCATTAGATGTGAGACGGCTAAGTGTCCAATCGAGAAAAAACAGCGTAATTTGGCGCCCGGTATGCACGGTTGGCGCAGAGGCAGGGCAAGTGAATATGCTGTTCGCCTGCGTGAAAAGCAAAAAGTCAAGAGATACTATGGACTGCTTGAGCGACAGTTTATGAGGTATTTTCACAAAGCCGAGCAGATAAAGGGTAATACCGGCGAGAACCTCCTGCAGTTGCTGGAGAGACGTTTGGATAATGTGGTATATAAGTTGAATTTTGCGCCGTCGCGCAAGGCCGCGAGACAACTGATTACTCACGGCCATATTTATGTAAACGGACGCAAGGTTGATATCGACGGGCATACTACAAGGGTCGGTGACCGGATAGCAGTCAAAGGTTCTGAAAAAAGCGTCAAAAAAGTAAAGCAGCAACTGGAAAGTAACCCGAATTTTACCACACAAAGCTGGTTGCAATTGGACCGTGAAAAACCGGAGGCTTCCATTGTTGCTTTACCAACACGAAGTGACGTTCAGATTCCCGTCGAGGAGCAGCTGGTTGTAGAGTTCTGTTCGAGGTAGGAGAAAACTAAAAACATGAAACGAAAGATGTAAAACCACAGCGTAAAATTTAAAAGTTTTGATTTTTAATTATGATTTTTAGATTTTAGCTTTGGGTTTTTACCTATTTGGGAGGCCTATATGCGAGTTACATGGCGTGGTTTGGAATTGCCGACTCGTGTTGAACAAGACACGACGGTATCGAGCGATAAATATGGCCGATTTTTTATCGAGCCTTTTGAGCGTGGTTTCGGCACGACTATCGGTAACAGCCTGAGACGCGTATTGCTTTCCTCTTTGGAAGGTAGTGCCGTAACATCCATCAAAATAGCAGACGTTGACCATGAATTTTCCTCGATAAGTGGGGTGATGGAGGATACGACCGATATCGTTTTGAATGTCAAGAATCTTGTCATTCGGCTTCACGGCCAGGGCCCGAAGACAATGAAGGTTTCGGCAAAAAAAGCCGGGGTTATAACTGCAGCCGATATAGTTGCAGACCCGGCCATAGAAGTCATAAACAAAGATATGGTGTTAGCCACTTTGACTGAAAATGTAAATTTTGAGATGGAAATGGTAGTTGAGAACGGCCGGGGTTATCTGCCGGCTTCCGAAAGAATCGCTGCTACAGACAGATTCGACCAGGAAATCGGAAGAATAGTGCTTGATGCCATATATTCACCGGTTACGAGAGTTCGCTACACAACCGAAGACACCCGCGTTGGCCAGCGTACCAATTATGACAAGCTAATTCTGGAGATTTGGACCAACGGAACAGTCACACCTGAAATGGCCTTGGTAGAGGCCGCCAAGATATTGCGAAAGCACATTAATCCGTTCGTGCAGTATTTTGAGATTGGAGAAGAAACCGTTGCCGCTCAGATTGTCAAAAAAGTGCCGGAAGAAGAAGTAGTTGATGAGGAGTTGGTCGAAAAATTAAAAATCCCCATTCAGGAGTTGGAGTTGTCGGTAAGGGCGAATAACTGTCTTGAATCGGTGAAAATAGAAACGGTCGGCCAGTTAGTAAAAATGACAGACGCTGACTTGCTAAAAATTCGCAGCTTCGGTAAAACTTCTCTGAGAGAAATCAAAAGAAAGCTTGCCGATATAGGTTTGTCTTTAGGAATGACGGATATAGATGATTAATTTCGATAGTTTAGTTTAATGACAGTTGAACACATTAACATCGGATAAGAGGAATTTAAGCGTATGCGTCATAGAGTAGCAGGGCGCCGGTTAAGTCGAACACGTGAACATCGTCTGGCTATGCGAAGAAATTTGGTCGCACAGCTATTTCAGCACGAGACGGTTTCAACGACGATCGAAAAGGCCAAAGAGGTAAAAGCCTTTGCCGAAAAGTTGATTACACTGGCTAAGAAAGGCACATTATCAGCCAGACGCAGGGCCATTGCCCTGCTCGGCAATCGTGTCCTCTACAGTTATGAAGACGGCGAAGCAGTCAAGAAAGGCACGGTAATCGGAAAGTTGTTTAGCGAACTTGGCCCACGATACCTTGATAGGCCGGGCGGTTATATAAGAATTATCCGTCTGTCTTTAAGGAGGGTGGGTGATAACGGCCAGCTCGTGTTGCTGCAGCTCGTAGGCAAGGACGAGAGCTCAAGAAAAGAACACAAAGCCGCTGCAAAAAAGCGCTCTCGCAGAAAGGCCAAAGAAGCTGTCGAAGTTGAAGATCTTGCCGAAGTCGAAGAGACTGCCGAAGGCAATAGCCAGGAAGAGCAAGCAGACGAGAAGTAATAATCCATCCTTTGGAGGATAACCGTAGAATGAGTGTGGATGATTGTGTCTTTTGTAAAATGGTAGCTGGACAGATTCCGGTTACAAAGATTTACGAAGATGAATTCGTTCTTGCTTTTTTGGATATTGGCCCCATCAGTGATGGCCACACTCTGGTGATTCCCAGGCAGCACTTTGAGAAATTACACGATTGTCCTGGTGCACTTTTAGGCCAGGTCGGTTCACGACTCGGCAAAATCGCAAAGGCTGTGGCAGCCGCAATGGATTCAGACGGCTACAACGTTTTGTGTAATAATGGAAGGGCTGCCGGCCAGCTTGTTGACCATTTGCATTTTCATATAATCCCTCGCAATACCGGCAATGGTGTTTTTGACCGCTGGCCGGCTTATAAATATCAGGAAGGAAAAATCGAGGCAATAGCCGCCAGGATTCGCGAAAATCTATAATTTCGCCTCGCCGCTCTTGATAAAAAATACTTTTTGTGTTATTTTATTTTTTATTTTACTACGAGATATGCTTCACGAAATCCGAAATACGAGAAATGACCGCGGGGTAGAGCAGTCTGGTAGCTCGTCGGGCCCATAACCCGGAGGTCGCAGGTTCGAATCCTGCCCCCGCTATTAGTTATTGTAAAGGGATTTGCATTGTCGCAGGCTCTTTTCTACGGCCGCTGTTCAATTAGGGCGAATAATAATTGTGGCATTGCTTCAACCGGCGGTAATTTCGATTAGTCCATAAGCGTTTTTGATTGGGTCGCGGATTGGGGCCGGTGTTTTGATATATGCGCAGCTCGCTGCCGTTCAAAACGATTATTTCCTCACGCCAGTCTCCCGTCACATCTGCCACGTACAGACGGTCCGCCTTTTCCTTAAACTGCGTCACAAATTTGCCCGTCAGCGGCTCAAAGATGCACACATCTCCGCTTCGGTGGCGTTCCTTGGCACAAGCCAACTGCTGGCGTTTGCCGGTCCAATCGATGGTATGAATCACCTCTACACCGCTGGCCGTCCAGCCGGGTGGGGCAACGTCGTCCATTTTATAATCGAAGACCTTCTTGCCGGATGAATCAAACACGAACGGCTTTTGATGCTCGTCGTAACGTGACCTGCACCAGATGAAAATCTCTTCTGAGCCTTCTTTGAATCGTCCTACCGCGGCATTCTGTGGCTCCTGCTTCTTGAAATGGCTCCTCCACAGAGGCCCCTTGGCTCCGAGCACCTGTACCTGATTGCTGCCTTCTTCCAGCAGTATCACTTCCAGGCCCGGTACTTCGGAGCAAACATCAGCTACAAAGAGACTGTCCATGTGCCAGCGCCCGCTGACCGCCCTGCTCAGCAGCTTGCCATCGGCCGAGAAAATCGTCGCCCCAAGCACCTCGTCACGCCCGTCACCATTGATGTCGGCAAGCCGGGCGGCATTGTGGGCGCAGCAGACAAACTTATCACTCCGCCACAGCGGCTTGCCGTCTTTAAGGAGCTGGTCCACGGCGTAAGCGGCTAAGAACTTTCCCATTCGGTAGCCCTGATCGTTTGTTGTCTGAAGCAGAATGTCACGGTCTCCGCCGGTGCCACGGAAGTCCGCAATCATAGCCACTTCCCACTGGTCGCTGCCTTCAGGATGAGGTACTTTGGCATTGGCCTCTTCACGCCCCGTCGCCCCGTCTACAATGTGGACTACAGAGTTTTTGGTAAGGAACACTACTTCGCATTTCTCGTCTCCGTCCACATCACCTGCTGCTGCACCCGGCCCATGATGGCCCGGCAGGCCCTGGTTTTCGCTCGAGCCGCCTACCACAATGTTGGTTTTCTTAATCCACAGCTTTTTGCCGTCGTTGCCATAGACTGCCAGATGACCCGGCACAGTAACAAGGTAATCCATCTTGTCATCATTGGTAACATCCGCCACTATTATTCCGCCGGCTGAGTCCTTAGGCGCCGGAATGGCCAGCTTGATAACAAACGGATTACTTTGGTATCCCTGCGCAGCCGACACCATCCCACCGCACACGAACACAAAAACCGACGCTTTAAATACCGCTGAGCGAATAGTCATAACACACCATCTTTTTTGACATTTCCCCAGCAGGACTGCTGAGCATTTTCACGAACAATATACCCTCACACAGACGCTGTCAACGGCAAAGTTCGAGTTTTTTGATTACCGCTTCTCGATTCCCGACGAGCATCGAGGCGTTGATATTGTTTTTGATTTCTGCTTTATTGGAGATATTTAATCTACGGCGGAAAGGTTTACGCAGAGCAGCTCTTCGTCGTTTCTGGCGTAGACGTGTTTGTTGGCGAAAGCAGGGTGGGACCAGCAGACCCCTCGTTCAAGTTGTCCTCGTGTAGGATTGATGAGCTTGGTTCGGCTGATTTCGTGGAATCCTTCGGGTGAGAGTTTACTGATAATGAGTTCGCCGTGTTCGTTGAACATCCATATTTTGTCTTCATGTCTTATCATATGAATGTTGGCCCAGCGGGCTTTGTCGACGGCGTCGAGGTTTTCCCAGATGCGCTCACCGGTCTGCAGGTCCAGACAGCGGAGTTCGCCGTAACTATCCACGCCGTAAATGTAATCACCTTGCAGTAGAGGAGTGGATATACAGCAATGGAGGCTCTCGGTTTTTCTTTCGCTGGGGCCCTTGCGTTGCCAGACCTTTTCGACAGCGAGTCTATCGGGTTCAACTTTGAGCAGAAGTGAGCCATCAAAAAAGCTGCTGACGAAAAGATGATTGTTCTGGAAGACAGGGGTGGCAATGTTGTGGACCATTCGTTGGTCGAAGGGATGCTGCCAGTAGAGCTTTCCGGTAAGGGAGTCGAGGCCAACGAGTCTCTCACCAGTCCAGCAGACCAGCACGCGTTTGCCTGCCTGTTCAATGATGATTGGTGCCGAATACGAGGCAGAGTCGTTAAGTGCTCGCCATTTTTCCTGTCCGCTGATTTTATCAAAGGCGACGAGGCAGGCGTTTTCTCTGCCGCCAATTTGCACTATGACCAGGCCGTCTTCAACCAGCGGTGAGGCGGCGATTCCCCACATGGGAATTTTAATTTTGTACTCGGTATAGAGGTCCTTACTCCAGAGGACGTCTCCTTTTGCTGCATCGAAACAGAACAGGTGTGCCATAGCGCCGAGCGAGTAAGCAAGCTTACTGTTGATAGTAACTGCAGCGCGTGGACCGTCACGGTGATCGATTCTTTTGTATTGGCATTCGTATCTGTGCGACCAGATACTTTCGCCGGTCATAGAATCGAAGCAGTGGACGCGTTCAATCTGTGTCGGGTTGGTTAAACGGTCGGTAACATAAACGCGACCGTTGGCGACGGTTGGCCCACTATAGCCGTTCGCAATTTTAACACGCCAGCGGATTGACAGTTGCGGACTGTCGAATTTTTGCACAATATCTTTTTCTCGCCAGATGCCGTCTCGATTCGGACCTCGCCATTGTGGCCAATCCATGGCGCAGGCCTGGATGCCAACCAGCAATCCCGTGATTATTGCTAATACTAATGCTTTTGTCCCTATTATTTTGTCACCTCTATAACTCAATTCAGAATAACGTAAATTGTGAAGCGAAAAACGAGATAAGCTTCTCTCATACCATTACTTTAGCGCAAATGGGGTTAAAAAGCAATATTTTGCTCTATTTTTCCTTGACTTGTGATGACGAAAGTGTATAAATGTATTACCTTTCAGTGCTTCCAGAGCGCTGAAAGCAGGAGTTGATATGGGAAATTCCCGAATAATTGGTTTCCGATACCCGAAAGCGTCTGCGGGACAAAGTCAAACTTTATGCGGGACCGAATAGGAGAGTATATTATGCAAAAGAATAAAAGAGTAACACGTCGTCAGTTTTTGAAAAGCTCGATTGGCGCAGTTGCGGCTTTTACAATTGTGCCGAGGCATGTGTTGGGTGGCCCGGGCCATACGCCCCCAAGCGAAATATTTGGCGGTGCCCTGATCGGCTGCGGCGGCCGCGGCAATGGAACATTCGAAGGCCTTGGGCCGAACGTCGAAAAGCGCGCTATATGCGACGTAAAGTTTGTCGGAAGAGTCGACAACAAGATGGTCTACACCGACTTCCGCCGCGTGATGGAACGCAAAGATATCGACGTTGTCGCAATTGCCACACCGCCGCACTGGCACGCGCTCATCTCAATCGCTGCTATGGAAGCAGGCAAGGACGTGCTCTGCGAGAAGCCGATGACCCGCTTCATCGCCGAAGGCCGTGCGGTTGCCGAGGCGGAGAAACGCTATAACCGCATCTTCCAGGTCGGTACCTACGGCCGCTTCGGCGCAAACCGGGAAAGACACAAGATTATGGCCAGCGGTTTGCTAAAGGAATGCAAAGCGGTGTACTTTAAGCACGGTGGCTTCAAGGTCAGGGAATGGAGTGGGATCGTCAACGCCCAGCCCCAGCCCATCCCCAGGAGTCTTGACTGGGATATGTACTGCGGACCGTCGCCGTTGAGGCCTTATCACCCTCACCGCTTCGGCGGGACTCACCGCGGCTACTGGGATTACGAAGGTGGCGGTATGACCGATATGGGCCAGCATTTTTTCGACCGCTTTCAGTATGAATATGCCAAAGACGACACCAGTCCGGTCGAGATTGAGGCCTATGCACCGCCGGCACACCCAGAGGCCTGCGGGATGTGGGGGTGGGTCGAACTGAAATATGCCGACGGCCTGACGCTGGTCTTCGATAGCGAAGAGTGGGGTGAACGGTATAGCCGTAAAGAAGAACGCAGCGTTAATCTCGGCGACCTCGACGAGCAAAGCCAAAAGAAGCTCAAAGAAATGCCCGACCCCGAGTCGCTGGTGGGCTTTCCGGAAGCGATTCGCACCCGCAAACAGGCCGGTGGCAATGCCGCGGTATCGCATCGGTGCGTAAGCCTGATGCACCTGGCCAACATCGCCATTCGCACCGGACGAAAAATCCATTACGACCCGGTCAAGGAAGAAATCATTGGTGATGAAGAGGCTAACCGCTTGGTCAACCAGCCGATGCGGGCGCCGTGGCATCTCTAAACAGAACAAACCAGCGAAAGGAACTTAAGAATGAAATCATCATCAAAACTTGCGTCTTTTGTCAATCAGATGCCCGACCCTGACGATCGGGGAATGTACTGCACTGACATCGACAAAGAGAAAATCGAAAAAGCCATCGCACAGATACACAAAGGGGGCCGTGGCAACATAATTGCGATTATCGACATGCTCGTACCGCCCGGAGAGGGTGACGACGTCAAGGCCCACTACGCGCTGCATTGCCTGGCGCTGTACGTTTGCGGGCTTGATGACGATAACCGGCGACGCCGGTTTGCCAGAACCCTGGCCTCCCAGCTTGGCGGCAGCCGGCCAAAGGCCGTACAGCGTTACCTCGTCCGTGTCTTACAGGTGGCTGGCGGCAGAGAGGTCGTAGGAGCACTCGGCGCACTTTTGCTGGACGAAGAACTGTGTGAGCCCGCTGCCCAGGCGCTGGTCGCCATCGGTGATGGCGCCGCTAAGCAGCTTAGAGATGCGTTGCCCCGAGCCGGAGGTAAGTGTCGGCTGACTATCGTCCAGAACCTGGGCGTGGTCCGTGACGTGGAATCTGTCGATGCTTTGAAAAAGGCCATAACCGACGAGGACAGCGACGTCCGCATCGCAGCGGCCTGGGCCTTGGCCAACATCGGCGACCCCGGCTCAGCAACCGTGTTGCTCAGGCCAACTGACGCTCAGGGCTGGGAACGTATCCAGATGACTAAGGCCTGTCTGCTGCTGGCTGAGAACCTTCGGGCGGCCGGCAAAAACTCCGAGGCGGTGAAGATTTACACACACCTGCGCGACACGCGAACCGAACCGGCCGAAAGTTATGTGCGCGATGCAGCGAAGAAGGCACTGACTGCCGCCGGCGGAAAATAGACACGGGTTCCTTGATTCCGTGTATCTCCGGCCCGGCTTCAGACAGGACGGCTTCAATACTGATGCGTTAGCGTTTTACCGCAACCTCGAATGAGAAGAGTGTATCAGTCCGTCGAGCACCGCTTACGAGCTTATATAGTTCGATTAGTGCTGATGACGAAGTTAGGAATTTGGCATCTCTCTTGGTGGGATAATCCCAAGCAAAAACGAAAAGACGACGATTTTGGTTTGAGTAGGAACAGCATCGGGGATATAAATGCCTTTGACAAAACTGTATTGACTATTGAAGAATAGTAAATAGTCAATTTTCAATAGTAAATACTCAATGGTTTTATTTACAATGTTCTAATGGGTAACGGTGGAAATTACCTATGAGAAGTGTGATTAAGGCGGTTTTGGCGGTTTTTATTACCATTGGGGTTTGCATAATCCTCGCGGTAGCGCTAATTGTCCGGCCTTTTCTAAATGCCGGGGAAAAAGTTACAACTGGCAGCCAGCCGGAAGTAGTGTTCGTTGAGGACGGAGGTAGTTGGCCTATGTTCCGAGGCGGACAGCAGCTTCTCGGCAGGGCGACGGGGGCTTTGCCGGATTCGATGGTGCTTGCGTGGAAATTCAAAACTGATGGCGCAGTTAAGTCTTCGCCGGTAATCGATGACGGCCTGGTCTTTGTCGGTTCCAATGACGCAAATATTTACGCAATCGATTTGAGGACCGGACACAGGGTATGGGATTACAAAACCGGTGACGCTGTTGAGGCGACGCCCTGCGTAGTTGGCGGTTCGGTTTTCGTGGGGTCATCCGATAATTTCTTATATGCACTCGAAACCAGGAGCGGGTCGTTTAAGTGGAAGTATGAAACGGAAGGAGAGATTCTCGGAGCTGCTAATTGGACGCGTTCACCGGATGACAAGGGGATATGGATAATTGTTGGCAGCTATGATAGTAAATTGTATTGCGTGGATTCGGTAAGCGGCGAGGCCATCTGGACGTATGAAACGGGTAGCTACATAAACGGTTCGCCCGCGGTCGGTGAGGGAAATGTGATTTTTGGCGGCTGTGATGCAATGATTCACGTAGTGTCGGTCGCTGACGGCAGTCAGGTTGCGCAAATTGATACCGGCTCATACATTGCCGCTTCCGCAGCAATTTTTGAGGGCG
>Ga0209636_10001064_pt1 | contig 27471 bp, 24 predicted proteins | sample DeeMarSWOR152_54_FD_187464 | JGI IMG/M metagenome (GOLD analysis project Ga0209636, IMG submission 187464) | Marine sediment microbial communities from White Oak River estuary, North Carolina - WOR-1-52-54 (SPAdes) (version 2) | ecosystem: Environmental > Aquatic > Marine > Intertidal zone >...
GTCTGCCGTGGCCGTGCCAGCGGAGGTAGGCGGTGTCGGTGGTGAGGTGGATTTCGGGTGGGAGGAGGGGTTCGTCGACGATGGTGTAGGCGACGTTGTGTTGTTTGAGGAGCTGCCAGGTTTCGGTGCGCATCCAGGAGGGGTTGCGGAACTCGACGGCGAATCGGAAGTCTGCGGGGAGGATCTCGAAGAACGCTTCTAAATGGTCCAGATCGTAGGCGTATTTCGGCGGTAATTGGATGAGGAGGCAGCCGAGTTTGCCGTCGCGCAGCAGGATCCGCATCGTTTCACAGTATCTGTTGAGGTCGTCTTCGACGCCGGCTGAGAGCTCAAGCTTTTTGTCGTGGGTGATGAGTTTGGGGAGTTTGGCGGAGTAGATGAAGTTGGGGGGGCTGTAGCGGGTCCAGCCCATGGCCGTTTTGTCGGTGGGGTAGCGGTAGAAGGTGGAGTTGATTTCCACTGTTCGGAAGACGCGGCTGTAGGTGCGGAGCATGCTTTTTTCGCCTTGGCGGTAGAAGGGGCCGATCCATTCCGTGTAGCTCCAGCCGGAAGTGCCTAAGAAGACGTTATCCACGCCCGATCACTCAGCAGAAAGACATATCATCACCCTTGTTATAGTTTCGCATAATTGCTGAATGAAGCCATTTAATGAATTCTATCATACCGTGAAGGAGGCGTAGCTATTCTGTGGGCTGCAGTTGTGGTGATAAATCAGAAAATTGCCTCCACCACAACTACTCCTACGCTGACTCGAGGCTTGAGTAGGCTTCTTGGAGATTATGTGGTCGGCATTGTCGCCGCATCAGCAGACAACGTGAAGGGCGAAGGGTGCCGGCGGGAAATCTGTTCAGTATCCGTGCATGCATTGTCGTGTATGGCCTGAAGTGCTTTGCAGTCGCCAGCATGGCCTACCCCCTCCCCCCTTTTAACATGACCTTGTTATTTGGATCCAAATAGGCACGCGCCTAGCTCGGAGAAGCTGCAAGCGCCCATCCCACCTGCGAGGTCGTAAAGACCAAGACTTTCTTAGGGAACTCCCATTCGAACTACCTCAAGGCATCTACCATTTTTCGCATGAACTTTAGAAGTTCTCTTCGTTCTGTGGCGGGTATTCTTGAGCCTGTGATGGTGAACCAGAGGTTTTCGGCTTCGCCTTTCCTAATGAACTCGGCGTAGCTTCTTAGTTGTGCGATTAGGTGTCTCCGTAGGGCAATGTTTTCCTTAATTTTGTTAACGAGATTGGCGAGTTGGATTTCTTCTCTTTTGTCGAGTAGGAGGGCGAGGATGTCGACGGTGTCTTTGCCTCTTCCCGTTGGAATCAGTTTGAGTAACAGGAGGGTTTCTATGTTTATGACGGGTGCTGAGCACGCTACCTGTTTTGAAGCGTCGTGGTATCCTGCGATTTTGAGCTCTTTTGCGTTGGTGAATAGCTCTTGTGAAACCGGGTATGTGATGTTTGTGGACATGTCGAAGATTTTGCCGACACTAACGTGGATGTCGATGAAGCCTTCGTTGAACGGTTTGCTTCCAGCTATTCCGAATTCTGTTTCGCGAAGAGTGTATCCTAACTCTCGTAAGAGCCCTTCAAACTTCCATAATGCTTCTAGGGTGATCACGAGGTCGATGTCTTTTGTGAATCGGTAGGCTTTTGTATAGGCTTGGACGGCGTATCCGCCTATGACGGCGAGGTTTATTTTCCAGTTTTCTGCCTTGATTATGATTGTTTGGAGGTCTTGTAGGCTTTTGACTTCCAACTCGGCATCGCTCAGCGTGTTCACCTCGCGAGGTCGGTGACGATCTTGGAAATGAACGCTTTGCTTAGGTGGATCTTCATATTCCACTTTTTGCCGATTTCTCGGTAGGGTTCTTTCGCTTCGTCTGCGAATGGTGTGGTTTCAGCTTTTTCTGGAAATGATATGGGGTAAGATGTATTGGTTCTTGTCTCAATCTCTTCTATCTGCCTCTTTGGGAATATTTCTCTTTCAGCTTCGTAATTGATTATTTCTGATAAGCATCCGAGCTTTCTGGTGGCCCCTGCTTGCTCAGCCAGTCTGAGGGTTTTCTCATAGTTCAAATCGTTTCCTTTTGTTATGAGGATGGCTATTGCATCCGTTAGGCTGAGTTGATCCTCACTGTTTAGGCCTTCGATGACTAGGGGTTCAGGCGTTCGGTATCGGATTCCGTTGATCACTGTTGATTCTTTGCGGATTTCGTTTGTGAGGTTGGAGTGGATGTGAACGTTTCGTCTTCCGGTTTTTTCCGTTGGAATGGCGTCTATGGAGATGGCTGTCTGCTTATCGGTGAGGAGGGCCACCCATCTTTCCAGGTCCTTCTTCTCCACATGGATGTCGATCTTTCCAGGCGTGCTGTAGTGGTGATATTCGAAGGAGGCATATGCTCCCCCGACGACGTAATCGAGGTGCTCTGATGCGGCTCGAAGCTTGGCGAAAAGGGTTTTGTCTTTGGTTGAGTTTTGAATTCCGAACGCAATGACGAGGCTTTCTGGTGGGATCAGCTTGAAGAACTTCCTTCTAGGATCAACGGGATCCCTCCATGAGACTAAGAAACCCCGGTTTCTCAATTGGGATAAGATTGCAGAGACCACGCGCTTGTCTTCAAGGTTGAATATTCGCTTGGCTTCTTCAAAATCGAACGCCTCATCTCCGCTATTCAAGTAGAGCAACGAGTACCGTTTGGCTAGCCAATTTGGAATCCACCGCATCACACTCTCTCCTGTAAGATAGTCAAGCTATTTACATGACTAAATGGTATAGTCAAATAAATCAGTTGACTATTTCCTATTTAAGCGTTTTGAAAGGCCGCCACCAGGTTCGCCACAGTAGGCCTTGCATCAATACCTTCGCTAAAAACGATAGTATCACTAGAAACCGATATTAATAAACAGCGGAAGATGCGAGCCTTTCCACCTATTCCCCGGAATCTGTGAGTGGCAGGTTTGTAGGGGGTTGAGCAAGCTTTTCAGCGAGGGTGTAGTTGTCTTCGTCTTGTTTTTTGCAGTTTTTCCGACGATGACAAGTGAGCGTGGCGTTGCGAAGCTCCCGCCCGAGGTATCCAAGAAGAGATTATTCACGCTAATCACGAGCAGAAAGATGCGCTCTTGACGTTGTTGTGCTTTTGTATGTCGTCAGAGTGGGGCGGTTTGATGATTACGTTCAGTCATCTCCCTCCTCTTTGTGCTTGTCAGCTCGATCACGGCGCTTATACCGAGACTCGACTGGCTGTGTGATCAGATGAAAGGTGAACGTGTCTCTCCCGGAGTTTGTAGCGCATCCGTTGGTCTGGTCGGAGACCGTTGAAGCTAGGCTTTATCAGACGACTATTGCGGAGCAAGCGTGTCAGAAGAATACGATGGTGATTTTGCCTACTGCGCTGGGGAAGACGGTGATCGCTGCTCTGGCTGCGGCTCACTTTCTCTATCGTCATTGGGACATGAAGGTTCTGGTGATGGCGCCGACGCGGCCGTTGGTCTTTCAACATCGGGACACGTTTCGGCGGTTTCTACGCGTCAAAGCGGAGCACGTGGCGGTTCTGACGGGGAAGGTTCCTCCCAGCTTCAGGCGGCATCTGTGGGATGGCGCGAAGAAGGTCTATTTTGCCACGCCGCAGGTGGTGCAGAACGATGTGGCGAGGGGGCGGCTTCGCTTGGAGGACTTCGGCTTGGTGGTCTTTGATGAGTGTCATCGGGCGCGGGGCAGATATGCCTACACGTTTGTGGCGGCGAAGTATATGGAGCAGGCGCGTTGGCCGGTGATTCTAGGGACCACGGCGAGTCCCGGATCGAATCATCAGGTGATTCGGCAGATCTGCCGCACGCTGTCGATCGAGGAGATTGCCTTCCGCACCGAGGAGGATCCTGATGTGGTGCCGTACATTCATCGCGTGGACGTGGAATGGCGCGAGGTTGAGCTTCCCCATGAGTACCGCGAGATGCGAGCGCTGTTGCAGAGGATTCTGTGGAAGCGGCTGCGAAGGCTGCAGGCATCCGGCGTACTGAGAAAGAGTCTGCGGTATGTCGGTCGGAGGGACCTGCTGGTGGCGGGAGAAAGGCTTAGAAGGCGATTGAAGGAGGTGTCAGAATCCCAGAAGGGCCCTATCTTCGGGGCCATCATGTTGCAAGCCGCCGCGCTCACCGCCTTCCATGCGTTGGGACTCCTCGAAACCCAAGGGATTCACCCGCTGAGTCTCTTTCTTGAACGAGTGGAGAAGCACAGTTATCAGAAGAAGAGCTACCGAGACATAATTTCCGACCCGGACTACGCTACGCTACGAGCGTATCTCACGCAGAATGGCGGCGTGAACCATCCGAAGATCGCTACCCTTAAGAAAGAGGTTGGCAGCCATCTGAGGAGCAATCATTCGCCTCGGATTCTGGTCTTCACGCAGTACCGGGACACGGCGTCGCAGCTGGTTGCGGAGCTACGCACCTTGAGCCGCGTCAGAGCTGAACGGTTTGTGGGGCAGGCCAGCAAGGAGGATGATCCGGGGCTCAGCCAGGAGGAGCAAGCGGAGATACTGGATGCTTTCCGGGAAGGCCGAGTGAATGTATTGGTGGCCACCAGCATCGCGGAGGAAGGCTTGGACATTCCTGCGGTGGACCTGGTCATCTTCTACGAGCCCATCCCCAGTGGCATACGTTACATTCAGCGCAAGGGCAGAACGGGCCGCAGAGCCATTGGCAAGACGGTGATCTTGGCTGCGAAAGAGACCGCCGACATTGTCTATCTCTACGCCAGCAAGCGCCGCGTCACCAAAATGAAAAGCGTGGTCGCTCACCTCAACACGCAGATAGGCCCACTCGCAAGGCACGGCGTGAAACCCACCGTCAGTCCCATCCCACGATCAGCGATAGCAGATGAAAAACCGTCAGCACAGCTACCAGACGCTGAAGAAGGAACAGAAGCCGAACTTGAAGAGGTTAAGAGGTTCACGAGGACGGTGAACCGGGCAGCGAGGGAGCTCTGGATGAAGGTGATGAAAGCTGGGGCAAACGGTCTTCCGATAGAGGATCTCCAAGAAGGCGAAGTCTTGGGGGAATATCCTCCAAGCGTCATTCAGGCTGCGATAGCACGTCTTCAAGAGGCCAATCAGGTTCAGAGGTTGGAGTCGAATCGCATTCTTTCTGTGGCAAGCATGCCCACTCGAGACGGAGGGCAACGGAAAGACCTGTATGATGTGGAGGTTGAGAAGATCCTACCGGGCAGAGCTGTGTGCATGATCAACGACAGGTGGAGAGCCAGATTGGTCCCAGAAGAGTATGACGGCCCGCTTAGCCTCATGAAGAAGAACATGCGATTTCGCGCACGGGGGCACCTCTACCACGAAGGAGAGACGCTCTGCCTCCGCGTCCAAGGCGTCACCGAAATCCTCGAAACCCCATAATTTAGGCGCTGTTCGATTAATCTATCTAAGATGATTGTTTACGGGTTCTTCAGCGGCAGCAAGTCTGACACTTTCACCTTGTAGGGATGGTCGAGCGAGCCCACGATGACCCAGGTGTCTGGGTTGAAGTCGCTGATGATTTCGCGGCAGCGGCCACAGGGACTGAGCAGCCGATAGGAGCCTTTCCCATCGCCCCAGATGGCGACGATCGCTTCAAAGTCTCGGGCGCCATGGGAGACCGCGGTGCAGATGGCCGCCACTTCGCCACAGACGTCGGCAAAGCCGACGCCCGCCTCGATATGAATGCCGATGAAGACTTGCTTGTCCGTGGTGCGGAGGGCGGCCGCGACTTCGTGCACCTCATCCACGTGGAGGCGATCCGCCGTTGCCTTGGCCGCTTCAATCAACTCGAAATCCTCTTCGCTTAGTTGGGTTTTGGACTTCACCGCATTCGCATCCTCAGGCTCTTCCACTTGACAGGGGCTTGTTGATAGGAACAACGTGAGTAAAGCCTTTCGGTCGAATGCCTGAATACAAATGCGTGGGAGCGTCATTTTTTCGCATCCTGTGGACTACCTCTGAAAAACTGGTTTTCAACAATACTTTAACTCTCAGCCAAAAAAACAGATAATCATAGCTACACAAGATCTCGAGCTAAAAGACGCTGTGGAAAAAGTATGTACATGATTTCGCAAATATGATTTTGATAAATGGACCGCCGAAGGTGTTAGAGTCGCGTCTTGAGAGCCCTACGTATGATGGAAGAATGATCTTAGCCAGCAATCATGTATCTACATGCTTGTCTTTATGATATCTTTCAGTTTTTGTATTGTTGGATTAATCTGTTTTGAGCTCCTGAGACCTGCAATAACGGCTTTTCCAGAGGAAAAGATGAGGACTGTTGCTTTAAATGGGCGTTCAATCCTCATGATTCCCCCTGGAAATTGCTCTGGTTCGTAAATCATTCTCTTACGTAGAGATAGCTCTTCAAGGTTTACACTCTTCCCAAACTCAGTGACCACAACAATATTCCGAATCTTTGGCTGTAGAAAAGATCGATCGAGCGATCGAGTTGACTTGATGAACCCCTTTTCAATCAAGAATCCTTTCGTATGTTCAAGTTCATGAAATGCCTCTTCTTCACTCTTTGTCCCTACACTTATCATCTTTCCTGAAGCAAAAATGGAGACTTTTCCTTTCATCTTGGGTGATTTGAAATAGGCGACTCGCCCGCCATAGACAACTGAATCGTGAAGAATTTCTCTGAATTTCGCAAGTTCATCTAGATCAAGCTCTTGATTAAGAGCAGCAGTTGCAACTACATTAACTATGGCTGTCTTTGTCATCGACAAAAACCTTTAAGCATACTTTATCGCATGCGCAGCCTGATCATAGTTCATATTCCTCGTGATCTCATTACGTCAGTGATTTCTCTACAATAAGAACCTCTTTTTCATCTAATCCATACAACTCATAGACCCCTTCATCTATGAGGTTATCAACATCTCTGATTTGATTTTCCAGTTGCCTTCTTCTTTCAGTCGACCATAGATACTTTCTCATCATTTCGTCAATGATTTGCTTATTCTTGTCAGGGCTTCTATGAAAACAGGGTATTTTAAGAGCTAAGATTTTGTGTAGAAGGTTACCTGTCCCCAAAGGTTTCCTATAGCTTCCAAAAATGTTTAGAAGGAATTTTCTCAGCAAATCGTCATCAAATTTGCACCTCAACACCTCAAAATCCTTCACCCTCTTTTTGCTCCTCGCTTCCTTCATAACGAAATCAACTCTAAAAGTAAGCCAGCTGCCGTCCTCTCCAACTTTTAGCTTTGTTATATTTCCCTTTGCGGAAATGTCTAACGGCTCTTTCTCGCTCACAGTAAGTTCATTGTAGTACTTTCTGAAATTCATGTAATCCACTACCGGCTCGGTGAGGTATCTCTTGAAAGAGGGTTCTATCTTGTCTAATTGCATGTTTAGATGAAGTATTTCATCGACCAGATCGACAAGACGATCATGCTTCAAGCGTTCTCCCGCACGATCAAAGTCGATTTTTCTGAAAGGTAGATCTTTAATCATATCTGTGTCAATTTGCGCCATTGCCCTCTTGAATTCTAGGCTGATAGCACGATGAACATAGTTAAGTAGTTTCGAATTTAGCAATGCCAGAGTGTACTTCAAAGAGTGTGAATCTTCTTTCATCATACTAATGGTATGCAAATGGTCAAGGCAAAATAGAAAACCATCATCATAAGTAGCTATAATGCCGTCCCCAGTCTTTCTCATGAAGAGCTTTTCTTGCTCGTATCTGTCCCTGTTAAATCCTCCCCACAAGATATCGAGATTCTTATGCACAAAGATAAAATCTCCGTTGTAATTGAGACGGTATCTACCTATTTGTCCTCCTGAAATGAGCCCTCGTTCCCATTTATCATCTATCTTTTTTTTACTCGTTATCTTATTGATGCTCACTTTTGATCTTATTCCGCTATAGAATGAAATAACATCACCGAATTTCGTTGGGTGAAGCCTTTCCAACTTGTCAATTAGCTCTTTGGTGCTCTTATCGAAAAAGAGTCTAAACCTATTTCGCGTCGTTGTTTCGAAATACTCTTGATCATAGAAATTAGTCGTTAACTCCCTGTTTGCAAGATCTTCAAGTGTCGGACACGATACGATTTTCATCTTATTTCTTTGACGCGCAGTTTTGTCAAGCTCTTTTTGCAGCACCATTATTACGCTTCGACCAACAGTTCCAGCAGGCCAAAAATCTTCCAATATTAGGAGTATTGTTCTTATTTTGGTATTATCCAATATGTACCGTCGAAGTTTCGAAAAATACCTACCAAGTAGAAAACTATCAGGTAGGATAAACCCCATTAACCCATTTTCTCCTAGGAGGCCAATGGCTCTATTAACAAAGATCGCATACGTGCTTAACTTGTATTCAGCAGAGTTAGGATATTCTGATCTTAGAAAACTATCTAGCATGCTCGATATTTTCCCGACCCATCTACCGCCGAAACTCACATACGGAGGATTTCCAATCACTATGTTGAATCCATTTTGATCAAAGATTTCCGGAAATTCTTGCTCCCAATTGAAGACACTTGTTTCTTCAGGTTTCTCAAAGAAATTCGCTAATTCAGCTCTAGAACCAGAAATTAAGGAGTCTCCGCATTTAATATGATCACCAATGTAAGGAAGTCTTTCCTTAGGTTTGACACCCTTCAGGCTCAGATTAAGAATTGCTATCTCAACTGCTTGGGGATCTAAGTCCACACCATATAGATTTTCCGTGAGTATTCGTTCCTCGACATTTGGTATCGATATAAAATGAGCATCAAGAGTGTCACGGGCTGCAGTTGGTCGGTTCTTTTCATTGTAATCGCTGTACCATTTCTTAATGGCGTCAAAGCATCTTATCAGAAAGGAACCTGAGCCGCACGCAGGATCTAAGACTTTGACTTTCGAAACGTCTTCAGGCGTCCTGCAGTTTTCCAGAAACTCTACCAAAGTACTATCAACGATATAATTGACAACATGTTCCGGGGTATAGTAGATGCCATAGGCCTTCCTTTTGCGCGGTTCTTTCACGATTCTTATTGCTTCAGCTTGTCCTTCCTTTTCTTTGATGATTGAACCAATGTACAATTCATATGCTTGGCCCAACACATCAACTGGAACTATGCTGAAGTTGTATCCTAAATGTTGCCCATCGCCATATAGGGTGTCAATAATCTCTTCAAACACTTGATTGTTGATTTTCAGGTCTTCACAGGGGTGTTTTTCGAATAGTTTTCCATTGTAGACCTGGTCGAAGTACCTGAATAGGTTTTTTAGGTCAAGCATGAAAATGACGATTTCTTTGTCGATGGCCGTTTCTTGCCAGGCTTTGAAACGTTTCCATAAGGATTCTGCTGGAATGATTAGCCGGTCTTCGCAGTTCTTGATGAAGATTAATCGGTCAAGAATTTTCTGAACACTTTCATTGATTTGGTCATATGTTAACTCCGGATTGTTTTTCTGGATATCTTCTGCTAAGAGTTGTCTACAGTTCATCAAGTCACCGAGAAAGGCTTCGTCCACAGAGGGTCTTTCAACCTTTGCTCTATAGGCATCTAAGGTACCTGAAACAACGCTCTCCTTTGAAATAAGCCAAAGCTCATCAAATCTGGACTCAAATTCGGTGAACCGTATTGACTTTTTCCAAACCAAACCATCTTCAGGTTTTTTGACACGACTGTCATACAGTCTCATCTCTTCGAAATTCGTGAGCACAGCCCAGTCTGCCTTCATGCTCCACGCATACTGGATAGCTTGTTGAGCGTAACTTCTATGCCTACCTTTAACCGTGTCATAGCCATCCAGACTCTTGTTGAAACTCTTCATCTCTACAAAAATCTTCGTTCTTCCGCCAACTCTCAATCCAAAATCGGCTCTCCCCGTGAGAGTGGCTTGTTCAGGCAAAACTTCATCCGTTCGAGGGTTCCAACCCAAAGCTTCTAGAAAAGGTACTACATACGCAATCTTAACACGTTCTTCATTAAAAGACTCCTTTTTCCCAGCTGCTAACACACGCATATAGTCTTCTACCAGATTATGAATGCGTCTTTTTGCCTCGCTCTTTGCAACATCACGGTCTACTTGAGACATAACTAATCCCATATTCGTCTATTGTTTATGCACGTTGATGTGAAATAAGTTCTTGTATTCTCGCTTCGATCTCCCCCAAAAAAAGATGCACGATTACTAATTCTTTCTTTCAGATGCACGCTTGAAGCGATTTTTGCATATTACCTTCTTTTTTTGCGTTTCCCTCTTAAGCTTCGCAAATGGGCTTTAATGATTGCAGTACCTTTCTCTGTAGTATACTCTTTTGTTTTTTGGTAGGACAGTCTTCTTTTGCTTAGTGGAATTTTCTTCACCAGATTGTACTTGTCCAACGTGCTCATTGTCCAGTGAAACGTAACGGTGGAAATCTCAGGATGCATCTTTCGACAGGTTTCCAGAGTAATCTTTGGTTTATTTTCCATTAGATGAAGGATTTTCTCATATTTCGTCCGCTTTCGCATTTTGGGTAAGCGCCCTGCACGTCCAAAATCACTTTGCTGTTCCTTCAAGACTTCTATAAATGTCAAAGAGGCTTTTCCCTCTTTCTAGTTCATCTATGAGCACGTCAAGGCCTCCTCTTGCATACTGTGCTATGTCTTTCCCGACCAAGATTCTAAAGAGCCCCTGTGGATCTACAGCTTCGACGTCCACTCCATGTCCTCTTCCTCCAAATTTCTTCCCAGCCGTCTTATCTGAAAGAATCCCTATGGCAACGCCCATTTTCACAGCCCAATTTATTGAAGGAATTTTGCCTTCCATTTTGAATTTATCTAGTTTTCTCGCTCTTGTGTCGGTGATACTAATGTATCTGATCTCCTCTTTCTCTTCTTGTATCATATCTTATCCACCTACTATCGCGCTGATTGTGGAGGTTTCTTTTACCTTGTCGAATTGAACGTCATACACCTTATGAGAATCAAGTCTTGTCAGTACCAAGTTCTTAATCGTATCTTTGCAGATCATGATTACTTGCTCGAAACCGAACTCATTGATTGCGTCCAAGACGTTTTTGGTGTGTTTGTTGTCAAGGTTAATTGTGGCATCATCAAGGATAACCATCTTGTTGCCCGACTCCATGTTCAAGGCTAAAGCTATGCTGATATACATGACATCTGTCTCTCCGGTGCTAGGCCTGGTTGTTGGTATCTCCCCTTTAGGATGGTATTTCTCATGTAGTTTCACGTCGTAGTCATGAGTTAGTTCCAGCCCTGTGAATAACTCGGGTTTTTCAATGATATTGAGAAACAGTTCATGAGCTCTCTTGCCAATCTTTGCTATTTTGTCCTTTTCATGCTTCCGTACCAACTCTTCAAACATGTTTTTGAGTGCGAAGGCCCGCCGTGCGTATTTCTCTTCTTCATCGCTCATCTGAGAATATTTGCCTAGATCACTTATGATGTCTCTGACTTCCTTAGTCTTCAAGTCTCTATCACGTCGCAAACGTTCAAGCTCTGTGACAACACTTGCATGTCTTCTCGTCAAAGCCTCAACTTTCCCTTCTAACTTGGCAATTTCCGCACTCTTCCTTCCTCTCTTACGAAAGATTGATTTGGAATCTTCTAGTCTCTTTCTCAGGGAAACCCCCTTGGCCCCCAGCTCTAGAATCTTCTTCTCTAGAACTGGGTAGTTTTCAGATTTCTCTGCCATTTTTTCCAAGTATTCGATAAAGTTCAATGACCGCTCGATTCTCATGTACTCCCTAAACTCTTCTCTTGAGGGCAGTTTCTTTCCAGGCAAGGCTTGGAGAATGGTGTCAAGCTCTTCTTTTGCCTTGGAGGCGTCAATTTTCATGTCATCGTCCGGCTTGACCTTTCCAATGTACTTCTGAAGTGTCTTAATCTGCCCCTCCAAAAAGCCGTATTTTCTGAAAAACTCGTTGATGTTGCGTCCCATGGCTTTTTGGATTTCGCCAATTCTTTCCCTTGCTCTACTTAACACTAGGAAATAAGGTAGACTGTCTTGCATTTCCGAGAAATCTTTACGTTCTTTCTCTAACTGTTCTGATACAAGTTGATACTGCCCTTGAAGCCCTTCAAGCTCAGTGTAGAGGGATGTGCTCTCTGAGTCAATCTTTCTCCTCGTCTCTTCAAGGAGTTGCTTGGCAGTATCCAGTTCTGCCTTAACTTCCGATTCATCCAACTCTAATGCTCCAATTCTTTTGTGAATGCCCTCAAGCTCGCTCTCGAGTAATTCTCTCCGCGCAATCTTCGCTGATTGCTGTTCTTCTGCCCATTTTGTCTGGCTCACATATTCGTTATACGCCCGTATCGTGCTTCTAGAGATCTTACTGATCAAGGGTAAACCAATTAGATCTCTCACAGCGTTTCTTTTAGATCTAAAGCTCTTGATCAGAGTGTTTAGTTTGATGCCTATTATGTTCATCAATTCGAAATCCTCCGGCAGAATCAAGTGTTCGTGGATCCAACTGTTCTCTACAGTTTCTCCGTTGACGGTCAGACTCTCAGGGATATGCCCATCCTCAGGAGAAAAGAACTCCCGACGTACAATGTATTTCTTTTCTCCGTGCAGGAGTTCCACCCAAACAGAAGCTGACGGAGTGCCTTTCTTCTTCAGCCGCTCATCTCTGTATCTGTCGTTTATGATTTCCCTTTCAGTAACATTCTCAGTCACCCCAAACATGCAATATTCAAGAGCCTTGATCAAAGTAGTCTTTCCAGCCCCGTTAGGCCCTAGAACACTGTTTATTCCTTGCTCGAGGGGAATGTCATGATGGCCATAGAAACTGCGGAAGTTATCGAGAACCAGCCTTCTTATCCACATGCTTATCCCACTCCTCTTCAATGATCCCTCGAACATACCCTTTCTTCGGAACATCAATGGTATCAAATTCGGAAATCATCTTCTGCGCAAGAGCAAAAGGCACACCATGGTTCGTACATAGCTCGTTCAAAAGCTCTGCATCTACAACTTCAACCATTTCGTTCTCCAACAATTCCTGGCTTTACACGATTTAAGGTTTAGACATATTTTTTTATAAATCTTTCAAGTGAGAGATTCGTCTTAATGAGGTAATCAAAAGTAACAGTACATTTCCTATTCTCGTCGATTTCAATAACCGCAAACCGTCTGCTTTGAGCCCTGCTGACCTCATCATCTTCAAGAGCGGCGATGTTAACGACTTCCGTATCCTCGAGAAACGCCCTTTTGCCTCCATCCTTATGGACATGCCCACAGACACAAAGAATCGGCCTGTATTCCTCAATGATTTTTCTTATTGCCTTTGAACCGATATGTTCTACTTTGTGACGCGTAGCAAGATCAAGAACTCCATAAGGCGGGAAGTGACTCACCAATACTACTGGCTTTGACGCTTTACTGAAAGCTTTTCGCAATGTATCTTCCATCTTCTTTTCATCGGGAGCGCCCAAGCCACATCCAGGGTTGCCACTCAAACCTATAATCTCCACTTGACCGACATCTATGCACTCGCCATCGATATCTAGCACATAAGGAGTGTCCTCAAGAATGTAAACGTCCATGGGAAAGTCATCGTTTCCCAGAACTGCATAGATTGGTATTTCCAGTTTCGAGAGATAGGAAAGAACTCTTTTAACGTTCGGCCCAATGTCACCAGCGATTATAATTGCTGACGCCTGAAGGTCAAGAGCTGCCATTCCGAATCTCCGAATCATTGTATAGTCTCCATGAATGTCCGAGGCAGCTACAAGTCTCAATCAAGACGCCCCACGACAAACTCGCTTTGAATCCTTCTCATTTCTTTGAGAAGGGATTCGACTTTCCTAACTTCGCTTGAATTTGCATAGATTATGAAAATCTGTTCACCGCCCCTAATCCTCTCGTTCTTCTGCCTGTGTTTGTAAGAGTCCCAAGAGAATGTGTAGTGGATCACAGCGTCTCCTTGTGGAATGTCGACACCGGCGTCTATCACATCTGTTGCAATAAGAACAAACGAGTCCCCGAACCTAAACCGATCCATGATTTGCCTCCTTTTGTCTCTCCTTGAAACATCTCCCGTGATGATGGTGCTATAGACTCCTCTCTGTTGAAGTTCTTCTTTCAAATGTTTGACGATCTCTTTGAACCCACAGAATATGAGCACTCTATCTTTTGCACGAGTCTTGAGCAATTCAACGAGCCCTTCAATCTTCTTGTCGGGGGAATCAATCCATTTTCTTCCTTCAGGATGCTTGTAAAGGCGGCTATCGCGGAGGCGGATCTTGTTTCCATAAAGCAGTTTTTGTTTGAAGTCAAGGACATTTCTTAATTTCCAAAAACTTCTCTGGGTTTGCTCATCAAGTCTATCCAGTTCTCTCTTCTTGAGACGGTATATCCCCTCCTGAGTTACCTTCAGACCACATTCTCTGCAACCTTTATAGACCAGTGAGTGATGTCTTCTAATCTTATACCCCAAAACCTTGTCGATTCTAGAAACAAAGGGATCATGCACTTCAATGACGCTTGTTCTGTACTCAGGAATGAAATCTTTCACAGATGAGAATGGAACAGAAATAATATCAGCCCCTAAGGCCTGAGTAATGCTGTCCAAGCGGCTTCTCCTCATAAAGGGAGGCATCAACCCAACTATCTTGGCATGTTTTGCTCTGCCTAAAGTCTCGTAGAATACGTTCTTTCTGTATCCTCCACTGTACTTCGCCACAGTCTCGGCGCACTCATCAATCATTATCAGGCCGAAATCACTCAGATAAACAAGACATTTCTTCAGGCTATTCCGAAAGAGTTGAATAGTCGTCAGCACGATTTTTTTGGAGTTGTAGAATTCCCTTCTTTCTTTCTCACTCATAGCTGAATCGACAACGGATAAGCTTCCCGGTAGCCATTCATCTGCCCTCTCTATCCAACTATTAATGAGGTTCTTCCTGTGAACGAGAATGAGGGCTTTTTCGAATTTCCCCTTCTTGATCAAACTGAGTCCAATAACTGTCTTACCAGTTCCCTGAGGCAATACAATAACAACGTTCCTCTTGTTCAAGGCCTCTTCAACGATTTGCTCTTGAAATTCCCATAATCGGAGTTGAAGTCCACGATTTTGCCCTCTCAACTTCGCATCCTCGAGCAGAGACACTATAGCAATTGGCTGTGCACCACTAGGTAATTCAAACATTTAAAGAGTTCTTCTTATGTTGTATAGAAATCTTCTTCAACTGTTGCGCGCGATTTAGAAGAAGCGGATACCTCCGTCGTATTACTGTTTCAAAATGGTTCACCCATGAACTTTTCTAGCTCATTTCCGCATTATCTGCTCTGATGAATGCCGGGAAATTTTCGATTTCCGTGGCTATGGAGCTGGACAGCAACCAATTGCGCAGCGCAAACTCCAACGTCTTCTCCAAAATCCCCTGATCAACAATAAGTCTGTTGCTAACTACAGACCGGTACATAGTCTATTCACTATTTGTAGGCAAACGGATCGACTAAATCGATTTGCTCCACAAGATTTTTCACATGGAATAACCCACAATCATTAAGAAATCGCTTATTGTTAATGCAAGGCGGTTTTAGAATTGCGTATGCTTTTATTGCTGAGGAAGTCAAATTATGCCCAAGTTTCTTGACTTGTTTGTGAGAGAGATCCATAAGAAGAGGAGCCGTTTGAAGGAGAGACTGGAAAAAGGCCAAGTGTCCAGTCTGGATAGCGATTTCAAAGATTTGCTGATTAAGAATTGGCATCCACTGCCTGAGCGGGAAACAACAGATGTTGATTTGGTAGCTGTCGATGGAAGCCGTGCTGTAAGAGAATACGCCAACGGATCAAGGTTCTACGTGGTTAGAGCATTCGGCCAGTCAAACAATGGACGAAAATCTCGCGCCCTCGAAACAGAAGTCTTTCTTTCACGAGGAAACGAACAGAGCATCCGCAGCTACATCAGCCAAAAGATCAAATCCTCAATCGTCTTCACCGCACGAGGAGGCAAACCCAAAACCACACCATACTTCACAGCAAACCGCTTTTATCTCTTATGCGCTCAACTATACGGGAAATCTGTTGAAGATCCCCCTGTACGTGCGCGCAAGGTTCTGGTATCTATAAACTATTTAAATTAGTTTACCTCAATTGGTAATGTAATCAAATTAGTTTACCGGTGGTCCGGATGCAAAAGCAAATGCCGGAATGGCTGAGAAAACATTATAATACGCTTTGGAATCAGCACAACAATGCAGCGTTCACTTTCAAGGACGTCAAGCAAGAGCTAGGCATAAGCAGAAGCATGACCATCAAAACGCTTCGGGAGTTGGAGCAACGGGGGTTTGTGAACAAGGAGCGAAGCGAGATTGACTACAGGGCAAGAACGTACAGGCTGATTTCACCCGAAGACATCAAGTTTGTTATTGGGCTGTATTCTCTGATAGAAAAGGAAAACATCAGAAAGCAAACGTTGATGGAAAAATTCGTATTCATCGATGAAAAATTGCCCTACGTGATCACCGGGAGTCATGCTGCCCACCGCTACCATCGTTACATGAACCCGCCCAAGGTCATGGAAGTGAAAACAAAGCCCAAAGACGAGGGGAAATGGATCGCGTTCCTGACAGACGAAAAGACCAGAGTATTCCTCAGGCAGGTGATAGAGACAAAGAAAGTAAGCAATTACGTTAAACTCCTTCAGTCCACCAGACCGATCAAGCGAATACGGAAAAAGACGAAGCAAGGCTACTACATAGAAAAACCCGAGCCCTTGGTGATAGAACTCCTGCAAAGGCAGAGCCATGTCAGCACGATCGAAGCCATCGCAATCATCACGATGAACAAGAACAAGATGAAATGGAGCGGTTCTGGCGGTATTCTAAACCTTGCACGGAGCTCGGGAATATCACGAAAGCTTGGCTTAATACTGGATGCGATGAATCTTGAAGCGCAAGAACATTTGATCGACCTGGAGATGATCCAAAACATAAAGAAAGATGTGACTGGAAAAAGCGATGAGATCTTTCCGAGCGATGAAGTATTCTTGCCCAGATTTCGGGAATTACGGAATAGACTGGTGCATAAGGCCCTGCTGACCCAAAAAGAGGTAGAAGAACTGGAGAGGGCCAAAGAACGCTTCGAAGGCTACAGAGCACTGGGTGAAAAGTGGGGCATCCACGTAATTTTGCCCCGAGATGTTGTTCGCAAAGTGCTGCAGGATTTGGGTGTCAAGCTTGAAGAGAAGTGAAGAAGGCAAAATAGAGGTCATTCGCTTCAAATGCTCAGTCTACAAGTTCTCAAATCTCCAGTTCAACTTTCATTCTTATGTGAATGTTACAACCAACAGGCACGCAACAACCGTGAAGAGGCTGTGCATTATTCAAGCGCAAGGTAAACTAATTAGCTCTCGGCACCCTTAGAGCAGATGGAGGGTGATACTGTGGTGAAGAAGAAGGAAAAGAAAGGCAAAGCGGAAGAAGCCGCGGAAAAGACCGGGGAAGTCGTCGGAAAAGGCGCCAAAAAAGGCTGGGGCATCGCCAAAGGCATCGGAAAAGGCCTCATGAAAGGCGTCAAAGGCGAAGAGAAGAAGAAAAAGAAATAGACACCTCGAGCCCCGCAGCCAAGTCAAGCCGAATGCATCTCTGCAAATCTGAATCCCCCGCTCGCTTTTTTCCAGAACAGAGCTTGAGCGCCCACGCATAACCCATGCCCGTTGAAAAATGCATGCATAGTCCAAGAAGAGCAATCCTATGGCCTATTTCATGCGTGAACTCAGCAGACTTAGAAGAAAGCCTGCAAACACGATCAGGAGTTGATAAATGAATAGAACAGCTTCTGTGACAGGCCGATCCTCCACCATTAGGGACCTCACAAGCCATCTGCCAATCCTGTTCAGCGAAAACACCTGTTCAACGATCATCGTGCCCATCACCACAAAGGGCAACGCAAACGCCATGACCATCAGCCCCAGCGGAAGAGCATTCCACAAGACAAGCCTCCACAGCGTCTTTCGCTCATCAAAGCCGATCGCCCGTCTCAAAAGCAGGTAATCTTCAACGTGCGCATCAACCAGAAGACTGTTGATTGGAATCGCCCAAGAAAAAACACTGGCAACCCCCGCCAAGACTCTCACGCCCAAGGCGCTCCCCTTTCTCGCAAAAGAATAGATCCTCGCCGGAACGCTCACCAAAACCGCGAACACAAAGGCTGGCACGAAAACCAAAAGAGTGTACGGAAGGTGCCCCCATAACTCCGCGATCACCGGGCGCAAGTTCACAAATGAAAACCCAAAGTTGAACGACAACATATTGAGCATGTACCTCAAACAGCTGATATGAACCGGCTGATCCCACACAAAATACCATCGTATCCATTCAGGCCAGTTCTCAGGGGGGCTCATCCAGATTATCCGAAGTTGGAAAGGCGTCAAGACGCGGAATATGACGGAATGCACGAAGGTCAAAATCAATAACGCTGCAAGCCAGAGTATGAGCTTCTCCACAATCCACTTCTTCAACAAATACGCCAAGAATGAAAGTCCACGTGAAACCATTTAATAATATCGCGCATAGTTGTTCACCTGCCTGATACGCAACGCAACCATAAATACGTAGGCGTTCTCTGCATATTCGCAAGCCATTTTAAACTCGCCAGCCCACTAGGTTCGTCAAGCAGGAGCGGAGAAACGGCGAATGGTCGATACGCTTGGAGCCATTTTGAAGCGCATGGAACAACGACGCGACAAGCTGCTCAAGCAAAACGGTATCGCCAACCCCAAGGCAAGCTCCTAGAGGATCAAAGCATGCACGCGCTGTATCTCCATAGAGGGACGCCGAGCAACGGAAGAAGGAGATTCATGAACCGCTTAGTGACGCGAAATCTGTGAGGCAGGAGGTGACGGTGTGAAAGACGAAACCGAACTGGAATGGTGGAAACATCCAACCGAAAAGACGAAGAGCAAAGTCGGATACGTCCACGTGGGCAACACGATACTGGCCATCTACGGCAGCCCACAGGGACACGACCTCGTCGAATGGAATCTAACCACCGGCAACTACAAGTTCATTGAGCAGAAGGTCGCGCTCGCCACGGCTATCAAAAAGATGGACGCCCTCGCAACAACGACAAAATAAGAGTCCAGTGAGCAGCAGTTCTGGAGCTAGGAGGCACGCACGCTCCTCCGACAGGATCGGTCGATCGAAGGAGAAGCTGGAAAAGAGCCAAGTCTCTACGCTAGACAACGATTTCAAGGATTTACTGATTGAGAATTGCATGCATGCCCAGAAAGTTCTTGAGGATCGATGTGCACGAGTGCAACGACCGAGAATGGGTGCGCGTACCTGTCTCATTTTAAATAAAAAGAATGACATTAGTTTGTCGTATAGGTGATGGAAGTGACCGTTGAAGCCATGGGGAAACTGATTGCCACATTGGATAGGAACATTGAAGAGCGGGATCTTGGAAAGCCGTTCTTTCGCGATCCCCGTTACAGTAGATCATTTCCCTTCTCGAAGGAACGGTTCAGACCGATCACCCCAACTGATTCAGATCGGATGTTTGTCTTCGTGGATGGGGGAAACCAGGAAATTCTCGGCGCTCCAAACTTTTCAGTTCAGATGAACCGGGTCTATTTCAGCGCGTTCAAGGGACAGAAGCGGATTCTCGATAACTCTCTCCCGGACCGTATCGACTTCTTTTCAGCGGTGCATTCGTGTTTTCGCAAGGGCAAACTCTTTTATGACACATCGGTTGTTCCGCTTGCGTCCGAGTTCGAAGATCTGTTGCCTGATGAAGCGGATCTCTCGTTCGACTCGTTTGACCGCACAGTTATGGTGGGCCTGCAGCGGGCGGATGTTTCCAGAATAGCTGGAATTGCCAGAAAATTTGCAGAATGGGAGTACGCCTTTCATCTAGTTCAGAAAGAGATGGAGAAGGGAGACGTGCTGGTACTGGACGGAACGCTGCAGACCACATACACCAACGAGTTCAGATATGCGAAAAAACTGTATCAAGCTGCTAAGGCAAAGAACGTAATTGTTACGGGCCTTTCAAAAACGAGTCGCCTCTTCACCACAACAGGCCTTTCCCTCCTAGGCGCCGTCTCCAAGTTTGCCTCTGACCATGAGATCCCCTACAATGCATGGGCTCTACCGGTGGCCGAGGTGACCAGCACCGATCATAACGCCTTCATCTTCGTGGTCAAACTCAGTGACATGGCCAACCACATCTTCCGATTCGAAATATACCGTGAGCAATACAAAAACATGAAGTCAGAAATCGTTAATGAAATTCTAAGCCAATTGGCAGAGAACGCCCGGGACGTCAGCTTCCCCGGATACCCCTACGGGCTGATCAATGCCGATCGCTTCGCACGGGTGTCGGGCGAGGATGCTGAAGGGTATCAAGTGCTGTTGCTCTCCGAGATTTCCAAGAAGGGACGATGGCCGAAGTTTGCAAGGCATATACGGGCGACGGACGCCCATAATATCCTGAACATGTTGATGGGATGAGAAAGATGGAAGAAATCAATCTTGTCGGGCAAGTCATCGGGGGCAAGGTCGCCAAGATACTGATCCGGGAGAAGAGCGGAAAGAAAATTGAGCTGGGCGATCTGCTGGCAGTGGAGGAAGAGGAGGGTCTGCTCATTCTTCAGGTGTACGATCTCGGCTACGGCAGCCAAGTCTCGCAGTCAACCCGTGAACTACTCGCCGGCCTAAAGTTGGAAGGCTATGGCACCAAACTGGACTTCTTGGAGCCGCAACTCCGAAACTATGTTATGGCGGAAGTGAAGGCGGTCGCCCGAGTTGAAAAGAACCAAGTGAGAATACCGAAGACGTTGCCAAGGTTCTTCTCCTCAATGAGGCCGATAACAGAAAGGGATCTCACCTTCCTAACAAGACCCTCACATCCAATTTACTTGGGAAAGGTGAGAAGCGGGTCAAAAGCGTTAGAGGTGAAGGTTCATCTAAACGGCATGGACGTGTTCAGACACCACATCGTTGTACCCGCCACTACTGGCCGGGGCAAAAGCAACCTCGTCAAAGTGATATTATGGAGCGTCTTGGACCAAGACACGTTTGGAGTTCTAGTCCTCGATCCGCATGATGAATACTACGGCAGACACGGCAAAGGCCTCAAAGACCATCCAGAAGCCAAAGACACCCTGCTGTATTATTCGTCTAATCCACCGGCGGGAGCCAACACTCTAATCATAAACCTGCGGTCCATCCAGCCCCAGCACTTTCAGGGCATCATCCAGTTCAGCGACGCCCAGCAAGATGCCATAGGACTCCATTACAATCAGGCACGCCAGAGCGAACAGAGCTGGATTGAGAACATAGTACGAGGAAGCGAGCTTGAGAGCGTGGCCCCGCGAACCCTCCAAGTACTCCAGCGAAAATTCAACACCGTACTCGGCGTCTACGTGGACGATGCAGGCAACCTACAGTGCCGAAACAAGGTCTTCAGCGACACAGCGGGAACAACGACCGCACACGACATCGCCAACGCGCTGGAACACGGAAAGACTGTAATCGTCGATACATCACGTCTGCTCGATCAAGCCGAGCTCCTAATAGGCAGCATCGTGGTGGGGCAGATCTTCCATCGATATCAACGGTACAAATCGACAGGTGAGCTTGACAAGAAGCCGGTGATCAGCATCGTGATCGAGGAAGCACCCCGAGTACTCGGCGCCAACGTGCTCGAAAGCGCAGGCGAGAACATCTATAGCACCGTGGCCAGAGAGGGCAGAAAATTCAAGGTCGGCCTCGTAGCCATTACACAGCTCACAAGTCTGATACCGCGTCAGATCCTTGCCAACATGAACACCAAGATCATCCTCGGGAACGAAATGGCGCTAGAAAGACAAGCCATCATCAATAGTGCCGCCCAGGATCTCTCAGATGACAGCAGAACCATAGCCAGTCTGGATGTGGGTGAGGCCATCATAAGCAGTAACTTCACCAAGTTCGCCGTTCCCATCCAGATCCCATTGTTTGAGGACTACGCCAAGCATCACATCGAGCATGGGCAAGAAGGCACCACGAAGGAAACTAGAAGGGCGTTTCACGGCGTGGATATCGAATGAAATTCGCACACCTATCCGACTGCCACCTCGGGGGCTGGAGAGACGCCCTACTCAGAGAAACGAGCATGCTTTGTTTTGACAAGGCCATCGACATCTGCATCCATGAACACGTGGACTTCATTCTCCTTTCCGGTGACATCTTCGACACGAGCAGACCGGCCATCAACACTATGGAACGAATGGTCTCAAAACTGAAGGAAGCCAAGGATGCCGGCATCCAGACATACGTTATCGAAGGCTCTCACGATTTCTCTCCAACAGGAAAGACGATGCTGAGAGTGCTAGAGAAGACCGGCCTCTTCACAAGAGTCTCCAAGGGAAAGACGACAGAAGAGGGAAAGCTACGTCTCAACTTTGTCACTGATGAAAAAACTGGGGCCAAAATAACCGGCTTAGTCGGAAGGATGGGAGTTCTAGAGCGAGAAATCTACCGAAATCTTGACGGAAAGAGCCTGCTGGAAGAGAAAGGCTTCAAAATATTCATGTTCCACACGGGACTGGACGAACTTAAACCCGAAATGTTCAAGGACGCGGAAACGATGCCCATCTCCTTGCTCCCCAAGGGCTTTGACTACTACGCGGGGGGACACATCCACCTACACTCAGAGGATGACTGGCAAGACTACGGCAAGATCGTCTTTCCCGGCCCCACTTTTCCAACGAACTTCAGGGAACTAGAAACCCTAGACTGCGGAGGCTTCTACCTCGTGAGCCAGGTCGGAGACAAGCTGGAAACCGAATGGAAACGACTAGACCTTTACGACCTGCTCAAACTGAAAGTTGACGCCGAAGGAAAGACCCCGGAAGCGGTTGAAAACGAGATCAGGAAAGACCTTGAAGACGCAGATGTCAGAGACAAGATTGTGCTCTTGCGAGTGGACGGAACCCTGGGCAGCGGACGCCCCTCTGACATAAACTTCAGGGAACTGATTTCCGCCTTCATCGAGAAAGGAGCAAAAGTCGTCAAGAAAACGACGAGTAAGCTATCCACCAAAGAGTATGAGGAGATCAAGGTAACCGCAACGTCAAGAGACGATCTGGAAGACAAGCTCATCAAAGAACACGCTGGACAGCACAAACTTGAGAAACTCAGCAAGAAGAAACAGGCGGAACTGACTAAGAATCTGATGACCGTGCTCGCCGAGGAAAAGAAGACGGATGAAACAAACCAAGACTACAACGACCGGATAAGAAATCACGTCATCTCGGTTCTCGGTATCCGCGATGAATGGGCGGAGCTAGAATGAGACTGAAAACAGTAGAACTCCAGAACATCAGGAGCTACGAGAGGGAACAGGTCGAGTTCCCCGAAGGATCAGTGCTGCTATCCGGTGACGTAGGCTCCGGAAAATCCAGCCTCCTCCTAGCCATAGAATTCGCCCTCTTCGGAATAAAGCGAGGAGAGCTCAGCGGTGAGGCCCTCCTCCGAAGGGGAAAAAAGAGCGGAACAGTCAAGCTGACGTTCACACTAAACAGTAAAGATATAACCATCGAAAGAAAACTCACCCGAACACCTTCAGGCGTCAGACAGGAATCCGGCCACATAACAATAGACGGCCGAAAGCGGGAAGGCACAGCCACCGAACTAAAGGCCACAATTCTTGACCTGCTCGGCTATCCACAGGAACTGATACAGAAACAGAAATCCCTCCTCTACCGGTACACCGTCTACACCCCTCAAGAACAGATGAAAGAAATCATCAAAGCGGACAAGGAAAGAAGGCTCGATACGCTCAGGAAACTTTTCGGCGTCAACAGATACAAGATCATCCAAGAAAACATCAAAGAGTTCCTCCGAAGACTCAGGAGCAAGAAACGAGAACTGAATATGATCTTCAGGGATCTGAGCGAAAAAAAGAAAAAAAGCACAACTGAAAAGACGAAGCTCGACAGCGCCAAGAAATCGTTGATGACGCTGAAAACGCAAGAAAACAGAATCCAACAGGACCTCAAGAGATGGCGGAAGAAAAAGAAGGGAATTGAAGAAAAGATAGAACTGTTCAACCGATACGACAAGGAACTCGGCAAGACGAATACAAACAGCAAAAACATCAAAGACCAACTAGATTCCCTAGTAGAGAAGATCGGAAAAACAAAGGGTGAGATAGACAAGCTAGCGAAGCTCGAGCCTCCGACAAAACTCTCAGATGAACAACTGGACAAATCCATTGACGCCCACGAACAAAAGAAGGAAGAGGCTCTCAAAGATCCCCACGGCATCAACGAAGAGACGGACAGCCTTCTGAAACAAAAAGAGAACCTGGAAAAGAAGATTGAAGAGGCAAAGAACGGCAGAACACAGGCGCAGACCAGAATAGAAGCCCTGAACGAGAGCATTCAGAAACTCGTAGAAGCAGAGGACATATGCCCAGTATGCGGACAGAACCTCGACGAAGAACACCGACAGAAAAAGATTATCGAATACAACGAAGACATCTCCAAGAAGGAACAGACGAAAGACAAGTTGAAATCCCAGCTGAACCTACTAGCTGACAATCTAAAGAAAACGGAAGAACGAATCCAAGGAAATGTAACCCAACACATAGGAAAAATCAACAACCAAATAAAGAACCTGGAAAAAACGAGAGAAGAACTGAGAAACTACCGCCAAGAAATGAAAGATAAAGAACGGCTGAGTCGAGAAATCACAGAACACCAAAAGAAGAAGGAGACCCTCGAGGCAGAGCTGACTAGAATAGCCAAAACGATCAAGGACCTAATAGACAAGCTTGAGAAACTGAAGGGCGTAAAAGAACAGAAGGACCAGATAGAAGGCCAGATTGACGAAATAAACAAAAAGCTAAGGGAAGTGACCGGGAAAATCAGAGCAACTCAAGCCTTAAAAAAGACCACTAAGGATCGATTGGAAGAACTTGCAGAAGAGATTCAGAAAATGGAATCCGCCGAAAATTTTGAGCGAAAGCTTAGTGGATATGAGTCGTGGTTCGAAGATTACCTGAGTGAATTAGCCGGAACAATTGAGAGGCATTTCATGCTGGAACTGAGACACCGGTTCGATCCGCTCTTCAGGAACTGGTTCAACCTTCTGATAGAAGATGAACTCTTGAACGTGAGGATAGACGACACATTCTCTCCAATCATTGAGCAGGAAGGATATGAAGCGGAGTACGAGAACTTGTCTGGAGGAGAATCCGCATCCTTGGCTCTCGCGTACAGGCTAGCCCTCAACAAAGTGATCAACACTCTCGTCGAGGAGATCAAGTCAAACGACATCATCATTCTGGATGAACCAACCGATGGGTTCAGCAACGACCAGCTAGACAAGATAAGAGACATAATTACTGAACTGAACATCCCACAGACGATCATCGTGTCGCACGAACCGAAAGTGGAGAGTTATGTTGAGAACATCATACGAATCCACAAGCTGGGAGGCATCTCCAGAGTTCTGGAACTGGCTAACGATCGAAGTTAGTGCATGCATTGCAGGCAATTATCATCTTCATTAATCGCTGACAAGCTTTAAGTCTAGATCCACAACTACTTTTGAGAGGTGAAGGACTGTTGAAATGGGTCACCCGTGAATTTGTGCATGTAGATCGAACCGCGTGTCCTTGGCTCATCACAAAATTCATAGATCCACAAGCCGAGTTCCTCTTTGTGCCAACTGAAAAAATCCAAGAAATTGTAGAAGCCCATGGAGCAACACCCTTTGACGCCCCTGGAGTCAAACTTGGACATAGAGATGGAAAATGCAGCTTCGAAACCATAATTGAAGAATACAAGCTAGAAGACCCGATACTTCATGAACTCGCCAAAATAGTGCACTCCGCGGATACACGTGACACTACACTAGCGCCCGAAGGAATAGGATTGAATGCCACAATGACCGGAGCAAGGTTCAATATGAAAGACGATTTCGAAGCTGTCGAGAAAGCCACATACGTTTACGATGCGCTCTACACTTACTGCAAATTCAAGCTACTTCGTGAAAAATACAGCGACGAATTGGAAAAGATGAGCAGAAGACAGCAAAGAGATTTCCTGACAGAGAAAATGAGATGAGAAACCAGAAGTTGGACACTCCATTTTCCTGTATTCAGATTAGCTTGAAGTCTAGTAAACACTGAGAGTGGTTATTTGATGCTCTCAGGCGTAAAAGATGCGAGAGGCCGCATTTTCCTAACACTTTGTCTAATGGGCATATTCGCGATTCTGAGCTCGACAATGTCCAAAAACCCAGTTTTGAAGCCTTTCGCTACCAGTCTCGAGACCCCCGAAGGTTTCTGGATGGGTTTTATTGCTTCGGCCTCAACAATCCCTGGAATACTAGTTAGCTTACCAGCCGCTTCGCTCTCAGATATTCTGGGCAGAAGGAAAGTCTTGTTGGCATCTGCTGTTGTCTTTGCATCTGCGCCCTTTCTTTATCTCTCAATAACACTTTGGTGGCAGCTTGCACTTGTTCGTTTCTACCATGGGTTTGCAACGGCGATCTTTGTCCCAGTAACTGAGGCATCAATAGCTGAGTTGTTTCCAGCTAGAAGAGGAGAGCGCATATCCCTTCTCGCTTCAGCAACCGCCATGGGAAGAGGAATAGCGCCTTTTCTAGGGGGCTACATCCTCTTTGCAACAAGCTATAGTTACCATTCGCTCTATTTAGCTGTAGGAATTGCGGGTGTTACAGCCTTCATAACAAGCATACCCTTTTTAGCGGGAAAGACTCGACCTGTCATTCAACCCAACAATCCAGAAAAGACCCTCAAAAGAATGGTGCGTGGATGGAGAATAATTGCTGGAAATCCAGGTATTCTAGTGACAAGCCTCGTTCAAGCAAGCCAATACTACACTTATGGTGCCGTTGAATATTTCTTGGTGGGCTATTTGACGGATGTTGCCCAGCTAGACGCTCTCCGAATTGGCATCATCATGGGAAGTCAAATAATAGCTGTCATTCTCGCCAAACCATTCGCGGGAAGAATCTCAGACAAGATAGGAAGGCGAGCGCCAATAATTGCTGGCTCAACAGTGAGCATCTTGCCATTGCTCGTAATTCACTTCTCAACGCGATTTTCAGTTCTACTGCTTCTATCCGTAATATACGGGATTGGTTTTGCGATGGTAACCTCTTCCACTCCCGCGTTAGTCAGCGACCTTGCACCGATGAAGCTCACCGGAACTGCTATGGGTTTTCTTGACATGACAATGGACATTGGCCAAACAATAGGACCCCTCATTACAGGCATAATAGTTGCAACAAACCTAGCGTATGCAGGATCCTTCTCAGCGTTAGCTGCTGTGCTGCTGGGCTCTTGCATAGTGTTCGTTCTGTCCAAGGTTGCCTAGATAGATTCACATCACCTGAGATCAGAAGCTAGCTAGCTCGGTGAACGCGAAGAAACAGAGACGCAAAACAGCTATCAAGAAGTTTTGGAACCAGCTTTTTTATGCGAGTTACAATCAACACTCCCTCCAGAGAGTGAATCTGTGAATGAACAACATG
>Ga0209636_10001065_pt1 | contig 27467 bp, 24 predicted proteins | sample DeeMarSWOR152_54_FD_187464 | JGI IMG/M metagenome (GOLD analysis project Ga0209636, IMG submission 187464) | Marine sediment microbial communities from White Oak River estuary, North Carolina - WOR-1-52-54 (SPAdes) (version 2) | ecosystem: Environmental > Aquatic > Marine > Intertidal zone >...
AGAAAATGTTATTTTTGGAACTTTTCACCCGGTCCACGAAGGAATAATAAGAAAATTGAATCGACTGGATATCAGACCTTCTTTTATGTGGTGCAGCACCTTAGGTCAAATGGAATTCACTCCACACGAGATTAAGCTCTTCGCACGGTTGATCGCGCTTCTGGAAAAAGGCAATATTAGATTTCTCTTTCTCCATCGCCGTTTATTTGATTCAATGAGCTATTTTGTTAAGAAAGCAACGTTCTTGCCTCACAGCATCGACTTGGTTCCTTATGGGCATGTTCAGAAGTTAGATATGCCTGGTTTCCACGTTGATCTATTCTGTCGTCCTCGATTGGGAAAGAATATTCTTAATCAGATTGCCGCATTCAGAATGGCCAAGATAGATGGTACCCTTCACGTAAATTTCGACACAAAACAATTCCGTGGAATTGTTGAAGAGATCGCTTCAAATATTGTCCAGCACCAATGGGTTCCGTTTGATGAATATCTGAGATTAGTTGCGGGGATGGGACTTTCATTGCAGGTGACAATCGGCGAGAGTTTTAATTACGCAGTTTGCGAAAGAATGTGTTTGGGGGTTCCCGTTTTAACTACCAGGGACATATACCTTGTAGCTGAGGATTATTTTCTGGCAGAGCACCTGTGTGTTGAGGCTCCGGATACGCCATCGGCAATTGCTCGAGTCATCAGACATATCGCGGGTGACCAGAAACTGAGATCCGAAGTAGCTGAGGCGTGCAAGTCCAGAATTGGCCAGGTGGCCAAACAGAATAATAAAATCGTTAGAGACGAGATCTGCCATCGCTTTCGCTGAGATCGTTAAGGGGTCTCAGATTTCTCTTTGCCGTGGTTTTCAATACTATTCCTGCAGGAATTGTGAAAGGGCTTTGAAATTTTCTTCACCGACGTCTTGCCACGTCCTCGGGTTTCTTGTGGCTGCCATATTATTCTGCATAATTGCGCGTCTAAAATTAGGTATTGTGGCCAATCGATAGATTGCCTGAGCCAATGCTTCACTGTTCTCAGTCTCATAGAGAATCCCATTGATGTTGTTTCTCACGATTTCCATGGTAGTTGCTATGGCTGAAGCAATGATTGGAAGTCCAAAGGACATGGCTTCAACTAGAACCATACCATACGTTTCATGACGCGACGGGAAAATGAATAAATCCGCCTTCCTATATAGAGTAGCCAGTCGTGCGGGTTTCACACTGCCATGGAATGAGACATTCTTTTCTAAGTTATATTTAGCTATTATTCTCTCGATTTCTTTGAAATAGGCCGATTCTTTATCAAAATACCCGACAACATCTAGGTGCAGGTTTAGGTCTTTGAGGCCGCCTATTGCTTTCATTAGAACATCCAGGCCTTTCCGCCGAGCGACATGTCCAACAAAAACTAAGTTGCGTACGTGTTTGCGAAATACGACTTTACCGTGACAAACGATATTTGGCGCCGGGTTAATCACAATCTTTTTCTTTCTTTCTATATGAAAAATCCGGAATTGCTGAACGGCCGCCTCACTTGGAATAATAATAATTGACGCACCTTGAAGAAAGATATACTCACATAGAAACTCAAGCCATTTCATGAAGAGGTTGTTTCTTGAACTATATTGAGTTAAGTGGCAACCACAGCCGTATTTGTTTCCTTTCGCTCTATTCATAAAATATGGTACTAACAGATAGAAGAAAAGGTTGTGATTTGTAAAATTGAAAGTACCCCTACGGTATTTCAGAAAACGCTTGCAAAGATAGATAACAAGAAAGAGCCGATTCTTTCTATTTTTGGCTGGGAATCTTCCAAAATCGATTACTTCCATATCAATATCTCTCTTCCTGAGATACCATATTGTGTTAGCCAAGTAATAGTTTCCACCCGTTTTGAGATTCAACAAGTCGCGGTGGATGATAGTCAGTTTTCTCATGGACAATTTTTTTTCTTTGACCCGGTACTTGTCACGTTAACCAACGATTATATCAGTCCACTTGAATCTGTCAATGATATGGTGAATTAACGATACAACACGATTATGAATACATCTATCCTTGACTTTTTAGATATCCTATTTATAATAGCTCAATGCAGGATCAGATAAATATCTTCGACGAGGATTTTTGGTCCATAAACGACGCGCTTAATCGACTCCTGCAGGGCACGCATGCTAAGACAATACTGCTGATTGATCGTGAAGGTCAATTAATAACCTCGAGCGGTGATACCAGCAAGATGGATACCTCATCGTTTGCCACGCTTTCAGCAGCTGATTTTGCAGCAACCAGCCAACTCGCATCCTTGATTGGTGAAAAGGAGTTCTCCACCCTCTTTCACCAGGGAGAAAAAGAGAATCTATACGTTAGTTTGATTGCTGGTCGTATCATACTGGCGGTGATATTTGACAATCGAACTACGCTTGGCTTGGTGCGGGTGAAGACGAAGAATACCGTCGCTGAACTTGAGAGGACCTTCCACGGTATTTTCAGCAAAGTTGAAAAAGAAACCGAACCCAAAAAAGAAATCGATGATGAATTCACCCGCATGGCAGAGGAAGAGATAGACAGGCTCTTTGGGATTTAGGATGTGTTTTTATGAATATTGCATTTGTTAAGAATAGGGGACTATGGCACTTATAAACTATGCGTCACGGGAAATAAACTCAAAGATCGTTTATTACGGCCCTGGCTTGGGCGGGAAAACTACTAATATTAAGTATGTGTATTCAAAATTAAATCCTTCGATTAAAGGCAAGCTTATAAGTCTAGCAACCGAGCTCGACCGCACCTTATTCTTTGACTTTCTGCCGGTTGACCTCGGTACGATAAAAGGATTCAATACCAGATTTCATCTTTACACTGTTCCTGGGCAAGTGTTCTACAATGCCTCGCGGAAGTTGATCCTAAAAGGCGTTGATGGCATTGTATTCGTTGCCGATTCGCAGATTGAGCGTTTTGATGAGAACATTGAATCCTTTGATAATCTCCAGGATAACCTGAAAGCACACAATCTATCCCTTGAAAAAGTACCTCTTGTAATGCAGTATAACAAAAGAGATTTGCCCAATATCACCTCGGTCGATGAATTACAGAAGATCTTGAATACGAGAAATGAGTATTGCTTTTTCGAAGCGGTTGCTACCCAGGGGATCGGTGTTTTTGAAACCTTGAAGGAGATTTGTAAACAGGTACTAAAGGCCTTAGCATAGAATGTTCGGAAACCGACCTATTAGGAAATAACTGTGGCTTCTCAGGTCTGTAGTCGGTGTAGCCGAACCATACAGCCCGGCGATTTATTCTACAGTCTCTTGATAAAAGTCTCAGCAGATTTTGATGGAATCATAAAGATAAAAGACAAGAAGGTTGATTGGACAAAGGAATTTGAGAAGGTGAAATCCTATCCTGAAGATCTGATAAATGAAGAGGTTTTCCGAGAGTTTCGTTTCATACTCTGCCCACGGTGCAAGGAAATCTATTGTGCCAATCCATTGAACATACCGCTGGGACAAACAGACCAAAAAAGTGACAAGAATAATGTTTGAGGTTTAAGTCTCGAGAGTATGAATTATATTCACCTGCATAATCATACTGAATATTCATTGCTCGACGGTGCGATGAAGATAGATAAACTCACTGAGCGAGCCGCGAAATTTGAAATGCCTGCCCTGGCAATAACTGACCATGGTAATCTTTTTGGTGCAATTGAGTTTTACAAGAGTGCACGCAAAACTGGGATTAAACCAATTATAGGTATTGAGACATATGTAGCACCCAAATCCCGCCGTGATCAGTCAAGGGATACACGCGTACCTGAAAGTTCATTCCATCTTACTCTGCTGTGTGAGAATGAAGCCGGTTACAAAAATTTGATAAAACTCTCTTCGGCTGCATATCTTGAAGGGTTCTATTATAAACCGCGGATTGATAAGGAATTGCTCGCTCAACACAGTAAAGGACTGATCGGACTATCTGGTTGTTTCAAGGGTGAGGTTCCCTACCGTATTGCTATGGGTGATCTGGCTGGAGCCCGAAGAGCACTTACCGAATACATGGATATCTTCGGCCCGGATAATTTTCATCTCGAGCTGATGAGATTAGGCCTGCGCACTGAGGCAAAGGTGAATAGTGAATTGACCAAACTCGGCCATGAGTTCGATGTACCCATTGTAGCGACCAACGACTGTCACTATCTGGATCAAGATGACCATAAAGCACATGATGTTCTGCTGTGCATTGGTACCAAGAAAACCTTAACAGACCGGGAGCGGCTGAAATTCGAGAGCCATCAGGTTTACTTCAGATCACCACAAGAGATGGCTCGGCTATTTGAAGACCTTCCAGAGGCAATATCGAACACGGCATTGATTGCCGAACGCTGCAATTTAATGATTGACACATCGGGAAAGGACGTGAAACTGCCTAGTTTCCCCCGTCCACAGAACTTCGAGACTGATTTTGATTATTTGAAGTTCTTGACCCGCGAAGGCATGAGTAGACGCTTCAGCAGAATCACACCGGGTATGGAAGAACGGTTGAACTATGAATTGAATATCATCAAGCGAATGGGTTTATCCGGTTATTTTCTCATTGTGCGCGAGATAGTCGACTTTGCGCGGCAACAGGCTATCCCCGTAGGCCCGGGTCGGGGTTCGGCCGTTGGAAGTTTGGCGCTTTATTCATTAGGAATAACCGACATAGATCCGCTGGAATACAATCTAATATTCGAGCGCTTTTTGAATCCCGAAAGAGTGAGTTTGCCAGATGTTGATGCAGACTTTGGCGACACTCGGAGAGATGAGATAATCAATTTCATAAAGAAACGGTATGGCGAGAAGAATGTGACCCAGGTAATAACATTTGGTACCATGCAGGCAAGAGCAGTTGTTCGTGATGTCGGTCGGGTGATGGGTATACCCTATAACGAAATTGACCGTCTAGCAAAAATGATCCCTTTTCATTCAAGCATTGATGAAGCAGTCGGTAGTATCAAGGAGTTGGACAACTTGATACAATCCAAGGAGGAATACAGGGAACTATTCGATGTGGCACGAAAATTGGAAGGCCTTGCGCGACACCCGGCAACCCATGCCGCAGGTGTGGTTATTACACCAAAGGAGCTAGTTGAATACGTGCCCCTATTCAAAAGCCCGGAGCGAGGTGAAATTTCGACACAGTATGCAAAGAATTCATTGGAAGACATTGGTGTAATAAAAATGGACATTCTGGGATTAAGAACCCTGACCGTCATTGATAAAACCCTGAAGATGATTGGACGTCAGATCGAGGATATCCCAATTGATGACAAAGATTCTTTTGATATGCTCAAGCGGGCTGAGACAGTTGGTGTTTTCCAGCTGGAGAGCCAGGGCATGAAGGATATTTTGAGGAATTTCCAGCCCGAGCGCTTTGAAGATATAATAGCCGTAATCGCCTTGTACCGTCCAGGACCTATGGCCAATGTTAATCTTCAGCAGATGATCGAGAACAAACGCGATCCTTCGAAGATAGAGTACATGCATCCCTGGTTGGAACCGATTCTCAGTGAAACCTATGGGATGATTGTCTATCAGGAGCAGGTTATTCAGATCGCGTCCCGTATGGCTGGGTTTTCCTTAGCTGAAGCCGATATGTTGCGTCGGGCAATGGGTAAGAAAATAGCCGAACTAATGGTTGAAAACCGGGAGAAATTCATTGCCGGTGCTGAGAAGAACGGGCTTTCTCAAGATCTTGCAGATGAGATATTTAAGAAGTTGGTGCCGTTTGCTGGATATGGTTTCAACAAATCGCATGCTGCAGCGTATGCTGCACTGGCAAATCAAACCGCGTATTTGAAGTGCCATTATCCTTTGGAGTTCGTTATTGCCTCGATGAATAGTGAAATTAGCGACACGAATCGTCTATGGGTCCTGATTCGTGAGGCGCGCCGAATAGAGCTGAAAATATATCCACCAGACATAAACAAAAGTGAATTTGAATTTGCCAAAGAGGGCAATGGTATCAGATATGGACTGGGTGCGTTAAAGAATTTAGGACGCCCGATTGTTGAGAGCATTGTGATGGAGAGAAAGCGTGGTGCTTTCAAGTCTTTTTTTGATTTTCAGGCGCGCATAAAGGGATTGAACAAGAAATCATTGGAATCGCTTATTAAGGCCGGGGCATTCAAGGTCTTTGAGGCCGATGTCGAGAAGCTCTTGAGCGTTGCTCAGAAAAAGGAGGAGTACGTTGGTTCTCAAGCGAGTCTGTTTGGCGACGATCAACAAGATGAAGAACCTAGTCCAGGTAAAACTTCGCAAGAAAAGGTGATCTATGAGAAAGAAGCGTTTGGTTTCTATTTTTCAGAGCATCCCCTGGAGCGATTCCATGATGAATTCACTGCCCTCGGTCTAAAGCCAATAAACCAATTGAATACTATGGAAACCGGGGAGGTCATTGCGATAGGCGGAATCGTGAATTCCAAGAAAATAAAGCGGGATAAGAACGGTCGCAATTACGCGATCGTAAACTTGGCCGACCTTGAGAGCGCAATTGATGTATTTATCTTCTCTGACTATTTCGAGCGCTATTCGTCATTACTCAAGGTTGACAGTCCTATAATCATAAAAGGCCGAATATCAGGTGAGGAAGATCGTAAGAGCATCAGGGCAGATGAGATAATTTCCTTAAATGAGGCATGGAGATACTATAAAAAGGTCTTTTTGAATCTGAACAATCACGATATAGACGAAAAAACGATGATGCAACTATGCGATTTGATAAACGATAACAAGGGCGATTGCGAGGTATGGATTAAATTGAACAATGATACTGAATCCAAGAAATTTCGCTCTCGGACCATGAAAATCAACCCGGATTCGCAGGTTTTGAATAAAATCAAGCTCATTTTGGGTGCTGAAGGATTGAAAATCTATGGTAAGATCTGAGACACTTGCGTACAAGAATACAAGACAAAAGGGGGGATCATGGCTTTAGTATTGATGCTGCTGAGCCTATATTATGTTGATCAGCCATACCCAAAAGTACCAGAACATGGTATTTTCAACATAGAATTGCGCGTTGGCCCTGACGGAGCAATAACGGGATATTTCAATGTTGGCGTTTGGGACAGACTTGGTCTTGGATTAAGTTATGGGGGGTCGAATTTGCTTGGTGCGGGTGATCCAGAATTCTATGAAATGCCAGGAGTGCAGATCAGAGTCCTAGCTATTGAAGAAGGGATGATTTATCCCAATATGCAATTTGGCTTTGACAACCAAGGATATGGCGATTATGATGAACGTTATGATATACGATCAAAGGGTCTTTACTGTCAAATAGGTAAGACTTTCAGCTTTACCAGTCTGGAAATCGTGCCAAGCTTCGGTGTGAACTATTGCCTCGAAGCAGAACATGGGTTAGATGTTTTTACTGCACTGAATATACAATTTGGCACATTCAGTGCTTTTCTGGTTGAATATACCCCCAATTTCAATGATCCTGAAGATGAGGACAAAGGTTATCTAAATGTGGGATTGCGCATGATCTTTTACGGAGAGATGTTCTTTGAATTCGCGCTCAGAGATCTGTTGGATAATAGCCCCCGCGACGAACAACTGAACCGTACGATAAAGCTGGGATTTGAGCAGAGTTTCTGAATGTTTCACGTGAAACATTCGTCAATTTAGGCCGATACAAGAAACCTATGAGATTGACTAATCAAGGAGGTTTATATGGTTAAAGAACTAACCGATAATGACTTCCATCAGGAAGTCGATAAATCCGAAATTCCTTATCTTGTTGATTTTTGGGCAATATGGTGTCCACCTTGCGCAATGGTAGCGCCAGTGCTAGAGGAAATTGCGAAAGAATATGATGGTAAGATAAAAATCGGAAAAGTCAACGTTGATAACGAGATTAAGACGGCAAACGAATATGTTATTCAGAACATTCCAACCATGATCATATTCAAGGAAGGCAAGGAAGTCGAGAGAGTCATCGGTGCACTGCCAAAAGAACAGATTGTGAAGAAACTGGAAAAACACACGGTTGCCTAAAGGAGAAAAACATGGTCAAAAAAACTCTCAGAATTCCACTTATTTTAGGAATCTTAGTGGTCGCGTGTGGTTCACGAGAAGGAACAAAACAAGCAGAGAATACTGATTTTACACTCCAGTCACTTGATGGAGCTGAATATAAACTCTCTGAATTAGAAGGCCAAGTCGTTGTTATTGATTTCTGGGCTACATGGTGCCCACCCTGTAGAAATAGTATACCTGCGTTTATCAGGCTGTACAATAAATACCACGAGCAGGGATTCACCATCTTGGGGATTGGCTTAGATGATGAACAGGCGTTAAGAGATTTCAGTAAACAGATGAAGATTCCCTATCCTATCCTGATTGGTAACAACGAAATTGCAAAAACCTATCAGGTTTCCGGAATTCCTAAGACAATATTCTTAGACAAAAAAGGTAATGTCAGAAAAACCCAGACCGGGTTTGCGCCGGAACTCGAAGCACAGTTTGAGGAATTAATACAGACAATGCTCATGGAATGAGTACAATTATATGAAGGCGGCTCTATGGTAAAGATAACGTGGGTTCAGGGTTTACAGTTTCTAGCCGAGGATGATTACGATCATAAGATCGTGGTTGATACTGAGAAGGCATTTGGAGGGTTGGACCAGGGGTTTAGACCAATGGATCTTATGCTTGTGTCTCTGGCTGGGTGCATGGGGATGGATATTGTTTCAATTTTGCAGAAAAAGGGTGGTAAGATCAAAGACTTCGCAGTTGACACCACTGGTGTCAAAGCCATAGACCATCCCCATAAATTCACTAAAATCACTGTGCGAATAAAGTGCGAGGGTGATTACAAACAGGAGGATTTACTTCGTTCCTTTGAGCTTTCGCGCGACAAATATTGCTCAGTCGTAGCAACCCTTTCTGAAAAACCAGAACTTGAGTTTATCGTAGATTAATCGATCTTTACTATTTTTTGTAGAAACTCTCCATTTTCATCCCTACTACAACATAAGTATATGCCTGCAGGTAATTCGTTGCCCGTGTTGTCGTTGCCGAACCACCTCAACAAACCTGGGTGGCTTGCCAGCTGTTGAGAAAAGTCTTTCACCATGGTTCCTGACACGTCGTATATCTTCATCTGCATACATTCACTTGGTACATGTATCTTAATGGCTAGCCCGGTTTTTCTGCTAAATGGATTAGGGCTGAATGAAATGCGTTCATGCTGGACCTGTTGGTTTTCTCGGATTCCTATAGGATAACCGAAGTCAGCAAAATATATGCTGTAAGGTATACTGTCACCTTGTGTCCAAACCAGATACGCACCACACACATTAGGAAAACGAACCGGCTCCTGGATATTTAGAATCGTTCTGAGAGACCCGCTTGACCAACCTGAAAAGCAGTAGTAAAGGTGATAATAGATATCTTCATGACCAAATGAATCTTCTTGCCAAAACAGGTAGCTCCACGTGGTGCCTACAGTTGAAATTACCGGATATGTTGAGTAGCCCTGCGTAACATAACCACCACCATTGCCGCCAAAGAAAGTCGCCTGCATATTGCCTGAAGTGCTGTCTTCGTAACACAAGGAGAGTTGCTCATAAACCGATTCGGTTCCATGGGAGAAGTCTACTGACGGGTGTCGCATCGCCAGATAGCTCGCCCAGGCAGTGGTTGATGACCATGTATCGTCTTCCTTGTATCGGTAGTGTATTTGATATGGTGAGTAGCATTCTATGTCGTAACATTGCCATACTACATAGACACGGTGGTCAGGGATAAAGATGCTTGTCGATGGATGCGAATAGGTTGCCTGCGACGAGCCATAACCGCTCAAGCGAAAGGTATCGCCTAAAAATCCATTTTGACAGGGCCGGTAATAAATCTGATCAGCATCTGTCCAGGTCAAGTGTACAACACCTGTTGAGTCCGCAACCAAATCGGGCAATATGGAATTTGTCGGAGTTTCGCTCACATTGAGCGGTGCGCACCAGTCGTCCAGGCAGTCATAGTATATCTCGTAATTACTATTACTGGTATCAAAATATTGCCAGGCAACATGACGGAATCCAAATATATCAACGTCCAATGCAGGATATATTCCAGGATGTAAGGCCACAGGTGTCTGCCATGATTGTCCCTGATCTGTAGTATATATGTAATACACGCTATCCGAAGAATGGTAGACAAGATGGATCGTGTCGCTGAGAAAATCTCCATATCTAGGTACTATTTTATGACTGTTGTTGAAAGCAGTTGCATCGATTGAATTAGTATAGGCGACAAACTCGTGTTGCAGCTGAGCCGTGGAGAATGAAAGAGCCAGGAGAACAGCTAAATACTTGTTAATACACACATCACACCTCCACTATATTATAATTTACGACGCGTTTTTGTCAAGGCTACATAGGTCGTCATTTTATCATTTAGGCAATTGACAAAATGATTGAATGAGATATAATTGTGAATGAAAAAAAAGATTCCAGAAAATAGATACCGGGCTTCGAGGATCTGCCGGGCATTGGGTAATCCGACTGCCTATGAAATTCTGACCTTGCTCCGGGACGAGAAAAAGACGCCGGAAGAACTCGCAAACCTTTTGGGCGTTAGTGTTGCGACTATCTCCCAGGTTTTGCGAGTACTCAGAAATCTCGACCTGGTGCGATACGAGGTTAAATGGCGACAGCACATTTACTGGATTAAATCCGATGTTGTGAAGCGGGTAATGCAGGATCTTGAGCGTCTGGTTAGCGTAATCGAAAAACAAACATAGCGTCATTTTATCATTTGGGCAATTGACAAAATGATAAAATAATATAAAAGGCTGGTGGTGACAAGTAGTTTAGTCGACAATATCATTGACTTATGCGTGTAAAACGGTATAATCACTAATAGTATCACACAAATGAGAGGAGGCTCTATGCACACAAAAAGATACGTGTTGGCATTGGTCATTGCAGCGGTTGCCTTCGCAATGCCCAATTATGAGGGTACCATGGGTTTGTTCCGCACGATATCTGCGGATAACGGTTCAGCTGGTACCTTTGGTCTAGGCTTCTATCTGAGGGGGTTCACAGAGGAGCGTCTCGCAACCACAACTGGCGATCCGATCGGTGATGGCTTGATTGGCGACAGTGCGCGGTATGGCGGTGGGGACGTTGGTCTCTTCCTCGGCTATGCACCGGCTGATTGGCTTTCATTTAACGTTGCCGGTTATTATCATGGAGATGGTATTGATTACTCAGGTACTGATACGAACCGAGCCAGTATTGGATTTGGTGACACCAAAGTAGGCTTGAAGTTCAGCTTCGGCCCAGAAAATGTTAAGTATGGATTGTATAGCTTTGTCTCAATTCCGACGGGTGCTGATCGGGACCTCTCTGATGTCGGCACCGTGGTTGAGGATTATCCCATCTTCAATGAAGCCTATACAAACCCAGGTGGTCTGTTCAGATATTTCACCAGCGATGGCCTTGATATTGGCGCAGTCGGTCTGCTCACGGCGAAGACAGGTCTACTCCATCTAGATTTGAACTTCGGGTATGTCTTCCGAAATGCCGAGGGCGGCGGTCTCCGTAATAACGCCAGTATTTACAATGCGGCGTTAAGCATTCATGCGGCAGGTGTCATACCCTTTGTTGAAATTTGTGGTATCGACTATAGTGGTAAAGACAACTTCTTTACATTCATGGATGACTCTCTGTGGGGACCTAATCAGGTTTATATCACGCCCGGTATAAGTTTCAGACCGAGCAAGAACTTCCATATCAATTTCGCGGTTGATATTCGTGCCTGGGAAGGCGAGAACACGCGTAATTTTCCAACTGCACAAACTGATAGTTTCAACATTACGACCGGTTGGGGAACAACACCTCCATGGGCAGCGATCTTTGGCTTTTCCTATACTGCCGATTTCATGCCTGAACCAGTATTTGGTGACATTGCCGGAAAAGTGCTCGATGATGAGACCGGTGAGAATCTGGTCGCTAACATAGGCATATTCGAAGAAGGTATGCTAGTCAAATCAATGGATAGCGATGAGATGGGTCAATTCAGTTTCATGAAACTGACTCCAGGAGCATATAAGCTGCAGGCAAAAGCAGCTGATTATGAGCCTTATGAGGTCGGCCTTCTTGTGAAAGCTGGTGAGGTAACGCCGATTACTATTGCTCTGAAGCAGATTCCGAAAGAAGGTTCATTGATACTCAATATTGTCGATATTGAAACAAAAGAAATGGTTGCTGCAGATGTAATGGTTGGTGAAATGGCTGCTGAAACAGTCACTGGTAGGTTCGAGAAAACCCTGGAAGCAGGCCCGTATACTGCTAAAGTGATGGCTAAAGATAAGGCATATCTACCCTATGAGAGAATCTTTGATATTGAAGCGGCCAAGACCCTCGAAGTCGAGGTAGCGTTGGTGAAAAAGGAATTCAAGATCGTGCTGCCAGAGGTCTATTTCGAATTCAATAAGTCGGATATCAAACCCGAGTCTTATGGTGTGCTGGATGGCGGAGCAGAAACGATCAAAACCGTCTTTGCAGGCAACCCCGACGTCAAGATCGAGGTTCAGGGCCACACTGATAGCAAGGGCAGTGATGAATATAATCTCAACCTATCGAACAAGCGCGCGAATGCGGTAAAAGACTATCTCGTAATCAACCATAACATTAACGCGGATCGACTCATGGCACGAGGCTATGGTGAATCAAGGCCCGTGGCGTCAAACGACACTGATGCTGGGCGAGCTAAGAACCGACGCGTGGAATTTGTGGTTATAGAATAATAACGGAATAAGTGAAAAAAGGGGCGCTGCAAAACGCCCCTTTTTTATTATTCGAATTCGTGCTCAGTCATCACTCAAGCACATGTATATTCCGTTTAGCACACATCTCCTTGAGCACCTTTGGCCAGACCGTTACACTTACTTCACCTAGATGTGCGGTCCGTAATATGTACATGTAGGTCCTTGATTGTCCAATACCACCGCCAATACTCAGTGGTATTTCGTCATTGAGAATCGCTTGGTGATAAGGCAACTCAAGAAAATCTAGTTGTCCGGCCATCTCGAGTTGTTGCTTTAGGGTCTCCTTAGTGACCCGGATGCCCATTGAAGTGAGCTCGTGCCGTCTCTTTGTTACTGGATTCCACACGAGAATATCACCGTTTAGTCCGTGCGTGCTCTTGCCGTCTTTATGTTTCACTTCGGTGATCCAGTCGTCATAGTCTGCAGCCCTCATTTCATGGGGATACCCGTCTTTTAAAGGATATCCGACTCCAATGATGAATATCGCTGGATATTTCTGCAGGACCTGAGTTTCACGCTGCTTGCGCGGCAGGTCAGGAAACATATCGAGAATTTCTTCAGCGTGGAGAAAGGTCAGTTCTTCTGGTATTTCAGGATATTTGTCCGTCTTTAGCTGAGGGAAGAGTTCCTGCGCGTATTTGTTTGCACCATAGATCACCTTCCAGATTTTTTTTACGATGTCCTTGAGAAAATCGAGATTGCGTTGTTCTATGGTCATTATACGTTCCCAGTCCCATTGGTCAACGTAGGAACTGTGGTCGTGATCGAGAAAATAGTCCTTGCGCACTGCCCTCATGTCAGTGTTTATACCCTCGCCAGCCTTGCACCCAAACTGCCTCAATGCCGGGCGCTTCCATTTTGTTGCCGCCTGTACGATCGAGGCGCGTATTGGTTTGTCAAGCCCAAGCCCGCAATTGAATTCGATTGGAGTTCGTGAACCATCTCGATCCAACATGTCATTAACACCACTCTCGACCGTTACGATCAAGGGAACCTGAACCATGGTTAGATTCAGTTCTTTGCACAAATTCTTCTCAATGTAATCCTTAATCACATACAATGCCTTCATCCTTTCAAGAGGTGGCAGTAATGGTTGGTAATCTTTCGGAAGAATCTTCTCTACTTCTTCGTAGGTTCCAATACCGGGGCCAGCCAGATCCGCTTTCTTATCCGCCATGTTACTCCTCCTTTTCAATAATGACGAATGCTAATATTGATAAATGGCAACCGTATAGCATATTTTTGAGGTGACCTAACCAATCTCCTCTTAAGAATAGCTAGTTACAGAAGCAATCATAATCAAAAACATTAAGAAGTCAAGAAAGACATGTTAATTGACAATGATTTTCATGGCGCTATAATGAATCAATGAGGATCTTCATCAGTGGTGCCGATGGCGCCCTGGGACGGGAAATGACGACGATATTACACCGTAAAGGGATTGATATCCTAGCTACTGATGCCAAGCAGCTTGACATTACTGATTTTAAGAGAACCCATGAGGTGTTGCTCGACTACCAACCCGATGCGATTCTTCACTTCGCTGCAGTGAGTGATGTCGACAAATGCGAGGAAGATCCAGAGACCGCACTGGGGGTGAATGCCTTGAGCAGCTTGAAACTAGGGATAATTGCCAATAAGATCAAGGCAAAATTGCTGTATACAAGCACCAATTTCGTCTTTGATGGTAACAGCGAAAAACCATATCGCGAGTACGATCAACCAAGGCCCATTAACACATACGGAAGAACCAAATTGTTGGGTGAGAAGTATATTAAAGATACTTGTGGCCGTCACTTCATCGTACGCACCTCATGGTTATTCGGCGTCCATTCAAAGAATTTCATCTCTAGATTCTTGAATAGTAGAGAAAAACCTGTCCATCTTGATGCTGTCTGTAACCGATTTGCCTCCTTCACCTATACCCTGGATTTAGCCCAAGCCTTGCTCCTGATTATTAGATCCGAAGACTATGGTGTTTTTCATGTGGTGAACAGAGGAGTTGGTTCGTTCAATGATTTCTTGCTCAAAGCAAGGGAAATAATGGGATTCAATACCGAAATTAGGCCGATCCAAGCCGAAAAGTTGACCCTGCTTGCAGAAAGACCTAAATATGCACCCTTAGCCTCGCAGAATTATGAAGAGTTGTCAAGGCAACAGATGAGGCGATGGGAAGATGCACTGGCCGATTTTGTGGGCAGTCTTTCTCTACAATCTTGACATTCATTCCAAGGCTGTTATACTGTAGTTTATGAAAGGTTTAATTCTATCAGGCGGCTTTGGTACGCGACTCAGGCCCCTGACCTATACGGGTGCCAAACAATTGATACCTATTGCGAATAAACCAATTATCTTCTACGGTATTGAAGCATTAATAAAGGTCGGTATTAACAAAATAGGTATTGTGGTCGGGGACACAAAGCAAGAAGTGGAGGATACGGTCGGCAACGGAAGCAGGTGGAATGCCAAGATACAATATATACCGCAAGAAGCACCACTCGGCCTGGCGCATGCCATCAAGATCTCCCGTGAATTCATAGGCAATGAGCCGTTTGTGATGTATCTCGGCGATAATATCCTGAAGGATAATCTCAGTCAGCTAGTTGATCAATTCAAGAAGAACAGCCCGAATGCGTTGATATTGCTTACCGAAGTGAATAACCCGCAAGAATTCGGAGTCGCCATAATTGACAATAAAGGTGCGGTAAAGAAGTTGATCGAAAAACCCAAAGAACCGCCCTCAAACCTGGCCTTGGTCGGCATATATCTTTTTGACAAAGAGATATTCAAGGCGATTGAAAATATAAAACCTTCCTGGCGCAATGAGTTGGAAATCACCGACGCAATTCAGTGGCTTCTTGATAAAAACTACCGTGTTGAATCACAAACAGTAAAAGGATGGTGGAAGGATACGGGTAAACCAGAGGACATCATTGAAGCTAACCTGTTGATTTTAGAAGACATCGAATCAGATAATCAAGGAAAGGTAATCGACTCCAATATTAATGGTCGGGTAAAGATAGAGAAAGGTGCGCTTGTTGAAAAGAGTATTATTCGGGGGCCGGCGATAATTGGCGAGAATGCAAAGATCATAAGATCATATGTTGGTCCTTTTTCGTCGATCGGCCAAAGTGTTATTATTGAGAACTCTGAAGTTGAGTGTAGCGTAATAATGGATGGGGCAACAATTCGTAATCTCGAAAAGCGGATTGATCGTTCGATTCTCGGGAGGAATGTCGTAATCAACCAGATCGACGAATCGCCCAGAACCCATAAATTTGTCTTGGGCGACCAAAGCTACGTTGAGATTATAAAATAGACGGAGTGAGTAATGGGAGATAAACGCATGATCGATGGCGTAACCGTTAGAAATCTCAGACTGATCTCGGACGAAAGAGGAAGGCTAATGGAGATGCTGCGCGCCGACGATAAAGAATTCTCTAAATTCGGGCAAGTCTATGTGACAACGGCATACCCGGGTGTTGTGAAGGCATGGCATTGTCATAAACTGCAGGATGATAACATGACCGCGCTCAGCGGTATGGTTAAGCTTGTGCTTTACGATGATCGTGATGACAGTCCGACAAGAGGTGTGGTAAATGAATTCTTCATCGGTGACCATAATCACATTTTACTACACATACCTAGGTTCGTGTGGCATGGGTTTAAGTGCATTAGCGATCGCGAGGCGATGATTGTCAATGTTGTAACTGAATGCTACAATTATGACAACCCCGATGAGTATCGTAAACCGCCCCATGGTTCAGACATCCCTTACGATTGGTCACGTAAGGACGGATGATTCCCATATTAGCTTGAATCCACAAACATGAAATTCCTGGTGACTGGTGGCTGTGGGTTTATCGGTTCAAACTTCATCCGGTATTTTTCCAAGAGACATCCATCGTACGAAATCATTAACGTTGATAAGTTGACTTATGCAGGAAATCTCGAAAACCTTAAGGGTTTTGAGAAAAAGAAGAATTACCATTTTGTAAAAGCCGATATTAGTAATGCCCCACTAATGAAGAAAGTGTTCATGCACTTCCAGCCCGATGCAGTCATCAATTTCGCGGCTGAGAGTCACGTGGACCGAAGTATTTCTGCGCCGGCGCCTTTCATAAGAACAAATTTTCAAGGTGTTGGTATTCTGCTTAATTGTGCGCTCGAGTATGGAGTGAAGAAATTTCTCCAGATATCTACTGATGAAGTATACGGCTCGATCCTACGCGGGAGGTTCCGGGAAACGAGCGTTCTTGATCCCTCCAGTCCTTATTCAGCAAGCAAAGCAGCCGCTGACGTACTGGCGGTCGCCTACTACAGGACGTACAAACTTCCCGTTCTCATTACGCGTTCTTCTAACAACTACGGTCCGTACCAGTTCCCTGAGAAATTCATTCCTCTGATCATTTTCAATGCGTTGCACAACAAGCAGATACCACTCTATGGCGATGGCATGCATGTCCGCGATTGGATTCATGTAGAAGACAACTGTATGGCGATAGATTTGGTGCTGCACAAAGGCAGGATAGGCGAAATATACAATATTGGCGGGCAGCATGATCGGACAAACACCTACGTGGCACAGAAGATACTGGGTATTCTTAGAAAACCCCAGAGTCTCGTTACACACGTTAAAGACCGGCTAGGACATGATCGGCGTTATGCTTTATCCAATACGAAAATTACCCGGGAGCTCGGTTGGAGACCACGCATACCCTTTGAAAGAGGTATTGTGGAAACTATTCGTTGGTATCAAGACAACACAGCATGGTTGAAGAACACCCAGACCGGATCCTACCGAAGATTTTATAAGAAATACTACTCTAGATTAGGACTCAATAACACCTAGTTTTAAGGTTGGGATGATCGAGGCTTCCGGTATCCTAACCCCAACCTTTGTTCAATATACGCTGCGATTCCCGATGTTCGTATTGACACATATGCAGTAATAGCTATAATCAAAAAGCGGGTCGTTAGCTCAGTTGGTAGAGCATCGGATTTTTAATCCGGTGGCCGCAGGTTCGAATCCTGCACGACCCATTTTGATTATGAAGACAGGACAGCCTGCCGCGTGTATTATGGTTAATCAGGTCATCTCTCATTTTCCGGTATCAGATTTCCATAAACAGCCATGATTTTTATTTTCGTCACACTTTTACTGTGTGAAAACACTGGCGGACCCACTGTTCACTTCTTCTATCGCCCATCGTGCGGACACTGTATGGATATTCTTCTAATAGATGTTCCCAAACTGCAGGGGAAATATGCGTTTACACTGAAGAAATACGATATCGACCTGTTGGCTAATTATCGACTTCTCGAAAAGATGGAGCAAGCCTATGGTAAAACAAATGAAGACCTTCCGGTTATCTTTCTGGATGATTCAGTCTTCTATGGTCCAGAAGAAATATACGCGAGAATGGATGCTGTTCTGAGAAATTTGACTAAGAGACCGCAAAGAGAATCGTATAAGCCACGGCCAAAGACAGATACCTTGCCTGCTTTTATTGAACAACCCGTCCAACTGTACTATTTTTTCCAACCAGGTTGTGAAGAATGTGGTCGTTTAGAGGCATTGTTCAATAGCCTGGAAAAAACAGATAGTATTGTTTTCCGAAAGCACAGTATTTTTGATGACACGAATAAAGTCCTTCTCGAAGCAATATCTGACAAGATCGGCATGCCTGAGCAGCGTAGACTGATCGTTCCGGCTGTTATCCTTGGCCGGGGCTACCTAATAAGAGAAGAAATCACTACGGATAATATCTTTAGGCTGATAAAAGAGCACCGGACAGAAAATGATATCGTGGAGAATATTGATTTACAGAGTGCCGAAGATAATATTTTAAGGCGGTTCCACCGGCTCTCGTTGTTGGGAATTGTCTTTGCTGGACTTCTTGATGGCGTGAACCCTTGTGCTTTTGCGACGATTATTTTCTTTGTTAGCTATCTCCTGTTCCTGGGGCGACGGCGGAGAGACGTCGCTGTAATGGCGGCAACCTTTATTACAGCCGTATTCATTGTCTATTTTCTAATCGGCGTTGGTGCTTATAATCTATTGAATTACGCAGCTGGATATGAAGTAGTTGCGAAGATTATATTCTTGTGTTTTGGTGTCATAGCCTTGGGTCTCGGCGTAGTGAGTCTGCGTGATTTTGTCTTTGCTCACAACGGACATTATGACAAAATGATCCTGCAGTTACCCCTGGGAATCAAACAACGTATTCATCGTGATATCAAAGAGCGGACGGCAATAGGGGGCATTGTTCTTGGCAGTTTTGCGGCTGGCCTGATCGTGTCGTTTCTAGAATTTGGCTGTACTGGTCAGATCTATTTACCAACCATCACTTTTATGATATCGAAAATTGGCTGGCGCTTGAAACCAGTGATCGCACTCCTGGTTTATAATATCATGTTTGTACTGCCGTTAGTTCTGATCTCTTTGCTAGCAATGATTGTGTCGACAGATAGGATTGCGAAATCCCTAGGTAAAAGAGTTCCAACGATTAAATTCCTAACTGCAATTCTCTTCTTTGCACTCGGGATTGCATTAATACTCTCGGCATGAAGAAATTCTCTTTGATTATTTTAGTTATTATCATCATTGTAGTAGTGTGGATGCTATATCCGACCGAAAAACGGAAGATGAAAAGTGACATCATGCAACTTAAAAAGGCAGTGGAAAACGAAAACGTGGAAAACATTATAGAGTACATTGACCCGCAGTATCGAGATGCGAGTGGTATGACATATGACGAAATAAAAGAGTTAATTCTGGAGTTCCTTGCACAGGTCGATTCGATAAAGATTCAGATGAGCGGGATGAAATTAAACATAGATTCAACTGGCCGAGGAGATGTAGTCTTTGCTAGTTGCAGCCTCGGCCTGCGGGTATTGGCCAGATATGAAGGCGAGCGAGTACTAGCCTTTGGTGGAATCGTGCATCCAGGTTCAGTTCGAGGCTTCTTCAGAAAAGCGGGGCATACTTACAGACTGTACTATGCTGAGTACTGATCATTAAAAGTCTTGGGCACATTGATCAACCAGTTATATTAAATCAACAGATTCGGGCATCCTTCTGCATAAGGAAAAACTGTAGAATCACGCAAAAAATGTGCCAACTTATTGACAAACCGTAGAAAACCGCTATAATACAGACATGTTTTTCAAAGAAGTCGCAAAGCAATTGGATTTTCCTAAACTTGAGCACAGAATGCTCGAATTCTGGGAGGACAACGGAATTCTTGCCAAGTACCTGATAAAGAACAAGGGTAAGAAGAAATGGTCATTCCAGGATGGTCCGATCACCGCGAACAATCCAATGGGCGTACATCATACCTGGGGTCGTACCTATAAAGATATTTTCCAGCGCTATAAGACCATGAAGGGTTATGATCAACGCTATCAGAACGGTTTTGATTGCCAGGGTCTTTGGGTCGAGGTTGAAGTTGAACGTGAACTGGGTTTTAAATCGAAAAGGGATATCGAAAAATATGGTATTGACCGCTTTGTGGAGAAATGTAAAGAAAGGGTGCATAAATACTCTATGGTGCAGACCGAGTCCTCAATTCGCATTGGGATGTGGATGGATTGGGGCGATTGGAAAACATCCATGGCTGATAAGGACTGGCTGAAAAAGAGCCATTCATATTATACCATGAGTGAAATAAACAATTACACAATTTGGCACTTTCTAAAAGAATGTCATGAGCGAAAATTCATCTACGAGGGTGTTGATGTAATGCCGTGGTGTGGGCGCTGTGGTACTGCGATCAGTGATATGGAGATAGCAACCGAGGGTTATCAGGAACTCTGTCACAAGGCAGTCATTGTTCGCTTCAAAATCACGGGTAAAGAGAATGAATACCTTTTGGTTTGGACAACAACACCATGGACCCTTACATCAAATACGGCGGTGGCCGTGCACCCTGAACTCAGATACGTAAGAGTCAAACAACATGGGAATATATATTACCTTGCCAAGAATTTGGTAACGATTTTAAAGAACAAATATGAAATTATTCAGGAATTACCAGGTAAAGATTTGCTCGAGTTGACCTATGAAGGACCTTTTGATTATTTACCAGCTCAGAAGAATGTCATTCACAAGGTAATTCCTTGGGAAGAGACGAGTGAAACCGAGGGTACCGGCTTGGTACATATTGCCCCGGGATGTGGCAAAGAGGATTTTGCGCTGGGCAAGGAATTTGACTTGGAGACGATAGCGCCACTTGATGAATTGGGCATTTATGTTGATGGGTTTGACTGGCTCAGCGGCAAAGACGTAAAAGAAGTGGCAAAACCAATAATCGACGATCTCGAGAAACGAGGTATTCTATATCAAGTGGCAGATTACTCTCACCGCTATCCAGTATGCTGGCGCTGCAACAGCGAATTGATCTTCCGGTTGGTAGATGAGTGGTTTATTTCCATGGATGCACTGCGTGACGAGATCGCAGAAGTCGCAAAGAAAGTCGAACGCTGGATTCCAGAGTTCGGTCTGGCGCGAGAACTCGATTGGTTGAAGAACATGGCTGACTGGTGCATATCAAAAAAGCGTTATTGGGGTCTTGCTTTGCCAATATGGAAATGTGAATGTGGGCACTTCATGATCATCGGAGGACAGCAAGAACTCAAGGAAAAAGCAGCCGAAGGATGGGAGGAATTTGGGGGTCATGGACCCCATCGTCCCTGGATCGACAAAATAAAGATCAGGTGCGAGAAATGTGGAAAATTGACCACGCGCATCCCCGATGTCGGTAACCCGTGGCTCGATGCCGGTATTGTTCCCTATTCGACAATTCGACCGCCGGACAGGATGTACGATCTCGCTAACGGGTATCCTTATGATAAAAAATATTGGCAAGAGTGGTTCCCGGCTGATTTGATCACGGAGAACTTTCCTGGTCAATTCAGAAATTGGTTTTATGCGATCTTAACGATGAGTACGGTTCTGGAAAATAAGCCACCCTTTAGAGTACTTCACAGTTATGCATCGCTCCGTGATGAACATGGTGAGGAAATGCATAAGAGCAAGGGGAATGCCATCTGGTCAGACGATGCGGCCGAGAGAATTGGCGCGGACGTGATGCGTTGGATGTTTGCAAAACATAGCATCATACAAAATTTAAATTTCGGATACGGTGGAGCAACCGAGGTAAAAAGAAATCTATTAACTTTATGGAACGTTTATTCATTTTTTGTAACGTATGCCAATATAGATAATTTCAACCCTGTAGATAAGAGGATAGACGAGCGGTATCTGAACAAACTCGACGGCTGGATACGTTCGCGTATCAATTCATTGATCTCTCAGTGTGATGACTACTACGATGCATATGACGTAGCAACGGTGGTCAGGGGAACAGAGGATTTTTTCGATGACCTTTCGAATTGGTATGTGCGGCGCAACCGCCGGAGATTCTGGAAGTCAGAAAGTGATGAAGATAAAGTCACCGCGTATTTGGTTCTCTATGAGTGTCTAGTTAAGCTCGTTAAGCTCATCTCGCCGATTATGCCATTCTTGACTGAAGAGATGTATCAGAATTTGGTTGTGTCTGTCGAGAAAAACGTCCCGCAGAGCGTTCATCTGTGTGATTTTCCAGTTTGTGAGTCGGCCTTGATTGATGATGATCTTGAGCGAGAGGTCGCTCTGACCAGAACGATTGTCTCGCTTGGTCGGGCGGCCCGCAACAAAGTGAATATCAAGATTCGGCAACCTTTAGAGGAAATGGTTGTCAATTTGCCAGAAGATGGCTTCGAGTTGACACAGGACGACGAAAATATCATCCTCGAGGAGTTGAACATAAGAAGTCTAAAGCTGGGGAAGAAGCTCTTTGATGAATTATTAGAGTTCAGCATCACGCCCCGGTTTGATAAGCTGGGTCCGAAATTCGGCAATGCAGCGCACAAAGTCGCCGAGGCGATGAAATCGCTAAGCCAGAATGATATACAGAAACTGGTGAGAACGCAGTCCATGAAATTAGAAATAAATGGTGATGTTTTCGAGATAGCTTTTGATGATGTCGAAATAAAGAAGGCTGAAAAACCCGGTTGGTCGATTGTAACCGAGAATGAATTCGGTGTCGGCGTTAGCACCCTGATAACCGAGGAGTTGGGAGATGAAGGTCTGGTCAGGGAGCTCATCCATAAAATTCAACTCATGCGTAAAGAAGCAGATTTTGATCTAACCGACCGGATAAGAGTTGTGTACCGGACTAATCAAAAATTGAAGCGTGCGATAGAATCAAACATTGAGTATTTAAAGAATGAAACACTTACGGTAGAAGTGGTTGAAGGCACAGAACCCGGTGAGATAAGTAAGACATTAGATATTAACGGGATAGAAACAACCGTTGTTCTTGAAAGAATAAAAGGGGTTCATTAGTTTACATACTGCCCTTCTGGATTCAAGAAAGGGCAGTTACAAAACATAGGAGGTATCATGAAAAGAGCACTCGCTCTGGTTATTGCTATGTGCCCTGTCCTAGCGGTCGCGGCCAATGTGTTTATTTGGAACTATGATCCGCTCGATAGGTTCTATGACAGCACGATCGGCGACACGGTGGACTGCAGTTATTGGGTTGAACAAACCCTTGATGCTAATGGGCACACTTATGCGACCGGCACGCTTTTGCCGTTGGATCTGAGCGGCTACGACGCGGTCTTTGCTTTGCTCGGGTGGTATCGGTGTTGAGGGGATAATTGCATAGTTGCTCCGGGTGAGCAAACAAAACTGATCAATTATCTAAACGCTGGTAAGTCGGTCTACCTTGAAGGTGCAGACTTCGGGTTCAATAACAGCAGTACGGCTATCTTCCCAATGTTTGGTTGCAGCTTCCTAGGCGATGGTAATGCCTCAAACAACGTGCAATCCGTGACCGGGCAGACAGGGACATTTGTGCAAGAAATGATTTATGCCTACGCTTATGGACAGGGTCCTGACAGTTATGTGGATATCATAGGTGCGAACGGTGGAACAATACTCTTCAGGTCGCAAGATAATAATGGACGCGCGTTATCGTATAATGGCGCGGGCAATAATTATCGAGCGATTCATTCAGCTTTCATCTTTGGAGCCCTGCGCGATGGCACACAGTCCAAAACCGGATTAATGGCGAGCTATATGGAATACCTTACCGAACTGATTGGCGTGGAGGAGTTGGTTGATGTATCAGTGCGCAACCTTTCGCTGTCTCCGAATCCCACGACTGGACTTTCAGCTGTTAGTTTTGGGTTAGCTAACACGGGTGAGCTGAGTGTCAAAATATATAATACGGCGGGTCAGCTTGTCAGGGATCTACTCCACACTGAATTAGCGCGAGGCAATCATACGGTTATTTGGGACGGTACAGACAACAATGGCAGGAGATTAAGTAGCGGAACCTATATGCTTAGAATTCATTTGGACGGACAAGTAACACAGAAGGCCATAGTGTTAGTGAGATAGTACAGACATTTGTGAAGCTATCCCCACCGGCTGACTCCCGGGTGGGGATAGCTGTTTTTATTATAATCTAGTAATATGACGAAATTCCAGGCATGGCTTACCCTTTCTCGACCACCGTTTCATACGGTCGGCATATTACCTTTTGTATTGGGCACAATACTCGCGTATTATCAAGAACAGGTTTTTCAATTAGCAATACTCCTTTGGGGATTATTCGGTGTAGTATTGATCATGCTTGCAACCTATTATGCGGGTGAATATTGGGATTACCAGGAGGATGGGTTATCAGCGAGTTTGTATCCCAGCAAATTTGCGGGCGGATCAAGGGTCATTCAGGCTGGAATTCTTCCAAGACATTTTGCGCGCACCGCATCATTCGGTTGTCTCATACTTGCTTTGGGTGTCGGTGTAGTACTGCAATTTGGCTATCGCACTGGACCGTGGACTATTCCGTTGGGTGTTATTGGTCTGCTAGGCGGTTTCTTCTATTCGGCTCGGCCGGTCAGGTGGGTGAGTACTGGGTTTGGTGAACTGTGGATTGGCTTTTGTTATGGTTGGTTACCAATTGCCGCGAGTTTCTATTTACAGACGGGTTACATCTCCCCACTCGCACACTGGCTTGCCGTACCAGTTGGTTTTTCGATTTTCAATGTTATTCTGCTAAACGAGTTTCCTGATTACCGAGCAGATCAAACCGCGGCTAAGAAAAACATTCTAGTCAGATTTGGCCCCAAGAAGGCGTCACATCTTTATGCATATATCAGTTCAGGAAGTTGGATTTTTTTTGTTGTTTCGCTGTATCAGGGAGTTCCTATGGGAGCGGTCTGGTTCTACATACCTGTATTCTTTGTTTCGGTCTTTCTCGTTTTGATGGTTTTGACCGGACGATGGCAGGACCGAGTGACTCTGGAAAGACTCTGTGGAGTGAATATCTTGGTTAATTTGGGCACGACAGCAGCCTATATTCTGGGCTTTGTGGTGTGATCTATGCTCGCACGGCTTGAGACTTTTGGGAAAGAACCAAAACGCCGTGTAAAACCTTACTGGTGGCCGCCCACATTGATTGCCCGCCAAGCAATGAGCGCGTTCTTGGTGGGCACACTAACGCGCTGGCGCAAACTCCCGCATTGGTTTCTGCATTACGGTTTCAGATGTCTGCCTGGTGCTGGAGGGTCAAAAGGCATGGGTTGTATTGGTTTCCCTGATCATCCAGTATGGGAAATGACTACGGCATGCAACTTGAATTGCATACATTGCCATACTGCAGGTGGTGAGCCGCGTAAGAATGAACTGAAAACTGACGAGGCAAAGCGTCTGCTCAATGAATTAGCACAGGTCGAGAGTTTCCGTATGATGGCATTCACGGGCGGTGAACCTTTAATGCGTCCTGATTTGTATGAACTGCTGGCTTATTCGCAGGCGCTTGGTTTCCGCAATACGATTGCCACTAATGCTACTCTGATTGATGATAGAGTTGTACAGCAATTGCGTGATAGTGGTGTGGTCATCGCAGCGGTCAGTCTTGATGGGTTCACAGCCGAGACCCATGATCAGATACGCGGATTGCCTGGTTCATTTGAAAAAGCAGTACAAGGTATGCGCGCCTTGACCAGAGCCGGTATACTGTTGCATATCAATATAACGGCAATGGAGTATAATGTGAAGCAGGTGGAAAAACTGATGGCTCTTGTTGATGAGTTGAATACGGGTATACTTCTGATATATCAACTTGTGCCAGTGGGCCGGGGGCGTGTGATCGACAATGCTGTGTTGGATAAAGATGCCAATAAATGGTTGATTAATTTCGTGGCTAAAGCCCAGCGCGGCACAAATGCAATAATGGAACCAGTCGCCGGACCTCAATACTGGCCTTTTCTGCTCAAACGGGCGCATATTTCCAGTGGAATGCCTCTTAGGTTGGCCGAAAAAGTATTTCACGGATGCGCGGCCGGTCGCGGGTTCATATATATCAAGCCCGACGGCGCGGTTTGGCCTTGCCCGTTTGTTGAAATCAGTTGCGGTAATATCAGGGATAGTTCTTTCAAGGAGATATGGTCAAAATCAGAAGTATTAAGCCACTTGAGAAATCGCGAACATACATTAAAAGGACAATGCGGAATGTGTGAATACCGCCGGCTCTGTGGCGGGTGCCGGGGTAGAGCTTGGGCGTCTACTGGCGATTACCTTGCCGAAGATCCGTGTTGTTTTATACATGACTGAGTAATAATAAGAGGATGACATGCCGGAAGATAGATTGGAGATGTTTCTGAAATCGATAAGGCGCGATATTGAGAGTGTAGAAAGCATCTTTAATAAAATACTTACCCAGATGGAAAAGCCTGTGAGATCCACGCTCAAGACGTCATTAAAGGGTGGTAAGAGGCTGCGTCCAGCCGTAGTAATATTGAGCAGTCGGTTATTTGAGATTCCAAAAAGAAAAACGCACCTCTTAGCTGCGGCCGTCGAAGTGTTGCACAGCGCGACGTTGATTCATGATGACCTCGTTGACAATGCCGCCTTGCGTCGCGGTCGTAAGACAATCCATATGATTTGGCCTGCCGGTGCTGCTGTTTTAGCTGGTGATTATCTGCTTGCACGATCGGTGTCTTTGGTCTCACAACTCGATAATCCGCGTGTGTTGAAGATACTGGCTGAGACACTATACACGATGTCTGCTGGTGAAATTGAATATCACTATTCGCAGAAGGATAGGAAGAGACGTGAAGTGTACTTTAGGAGTATCACTTCTAAAACCGCATCAATGTTTGCCGGTGCCATGGAGATGGTTGGTGTGCTTGCCCGTACAGAGAAAAGCGAGGTGACCAACTTAAGGGATTTTGGTCGTGAATTCGGCATTGCTTATCAAATAGTTGATGATATATTGGACATAACCAGCGATGAGAAGAGCCTTGGTAAACCTGTAGGCAGTGACCTGGTACAGGGAATTATTACCCTGCCTGTCATATGTTATTTGGAACGGAGCAAGAATGAAAAGGCCATTAATACAATTCTCTCGGGAAAAGGAACGTCCAAAGACATCAAAACTATAATCAAAAAGATCCACAAGTCCGGTGCAATCGAAGATGCTTTAGATGAAGCAAGAGCGCATGCAAGAAAGAGTAAAGCTGCGTTATCGAAATTACCAGCCAGCAAAACCCGGCGGGCTTTGCATGATTTGGTTGACTACATCGTAGCCCGGGGGACAGGCACAC
>Ga0209636_10001066_pt1 | contig 27431 bp, 27 predicted proteins | sample DeeMarSWOR152_54_FD_187464 | JGI IMG/M metagenome (GOLD analysis project Ga0209636, IMG submission 187464) | Marine sediment microbial communities from White Oak River estuary, North Carolina - WOR-1-52-54 (SPAdes) (version 2) | ecosystem: Environmental > Aquatic > Marine > Intertidal zone >...
TACGATTATATCTTTTGATCTCAGCGACTGCGTGCGCGCGCATTGTTAATTCCACAATTTTTATCTAAAGGAACAATCACAAAGATTGTTTAGTCAATTCTAAACCTATGTTTGACGCATTCGAATAATTGAATCTCGGTGTTGATTTGAAGGTGAAGATGAGTGGTCAGATGGAAAATATTCTTCTGGCTATGTTGAAAGCAGAGCGAGATGCAAATTCAACAATAGGTCGAATCAGAGCCAAGAACCAGGAGGCTCATGGAAAACCTGGTTTGGGCACTATGGACCTTATGAATTTCATAAAGGGACCATTGGCGCAGGATGCACAGGGTAAGCCTAGGCATACAGTTAGACGGAGCTTCTGGCGATCGCTGAAAACGATGTTGAAGCATGATTTAATCCATGTAGCCCTCGAAAAAAGTCCTGGGAGACATGGTTACCTCTACGGATTGACACCTAGGGGCAGAGCGAAAGCGGAGGCGGTCTGGGCTGAAGTTAGCATTTTTGTTGAGGAACGGGGGAGGCTCATATAGAGACGAGACTGAAATGCACTTCGCACAACAGTAATTGTGACGAGGCGTTCTCGAATGGTGAAAGAATAAATGTTTTCAAAGCGATGTGAAACTGGTGAAACTCCTTGAAAGTGGTTGCAGCTGACTCGAGTGCAGCCATCTTAGATGACAGTTTCAGACCTCTGCTTATTGTAGCAGCAGCCGCTGTGTTGGTTGAACCTCCCTATAGGAACATCACTTCTTGTTTGGCGGGGCCTATTTTTGCTGAAGTGGAAAAAGGTCATTTTCTGGTTGTTCACGAACTTGAACTCTGTCATCGCCTTCTGAAGGAGGTCAAAGCTGATGAGGTCCATCTAGATATGTCTCTGGGTGCTTTGAGCTTGGAAGCACTCTCTCTGATTCAGCTTTCCAAAATGAGAGTTTCCAGCAGAGGGCGAAGTCAAATTGCAAAGATTTTGCCCAAAATCAGAAAGATTGCTTCTGACATAAAAAGGGTCTACGGCATCGATGTTCTGGCCATAGGCAAGGAGAGCATTCCAATCAGGATCGCTGAATTGACTTCTGGCGCCTACGCGGTCTTGTATTGCGTTGAGAAAGCGGTAAAAGAAAAAAGCGTACTGAGACTTGGGTTGCCAGCGAAGTGCAGTGTCAAGGTTGCTGGAACCAAAGTTGAATTACGATCCTTGGTTCCAGCGGAACATGACATTGTAGGCTATACCGAAGATGACAAGAAGATTTTGGAAAGGGTTCAGATTTCAGAGATGCTAAACCCTCGGGCTAGAGGCTTCAGAGTTTTAGAAATAACGCCTAAGCCGTGAGCGGCTAAACACAAACGATGGTCTACATCCATTTCAATTTCCAAGATGGGAACCTGCTGAACCACTTTTCTGTCTCTACCTGCACGCGCACATGAAAAAGAATCACCGTTTTCTCAAGTCTTCCATAACAATCTTGCCTTTGGGTGTGATCTCTTGAGCTAAGATGCAGCTGAACTTGAAGATGTTTGTTCCTGTGAGCAGCCAACAGTCGGGGGGCAAACCGGCTTTTATGCAGCACTGGCAAAGGAACTCCTCCTCGTCCCATTCCCATTCTAATGGAACTTGAGGCAAAAGGAGACCCTTGTAGTATCCTTTCTCAACTATCAACCCGTCTTGTCCAACCTTGATCTTTGAGGGATAATCTTTGGGTTTTTCTACTTCCACAGGTTGAGGAGGAGTCAACACACTTACCTCAAAGACTATGTGATCAAGCTCTTGTGAAGAGACTGGGGAGAAACGGGGATCGCGTGTTGCAGAGTTGATAGCAGATTCTATGACGGCTCGTGTCAAGGGGGTGGTTGGGTAGGGGAAACCAATGCAGCCTCTCAACTCTTTCCTTGCATGTTCAACTCCTTTCAAGGTGACGAAAACTCCGCAACGCTCCATGAGTTTCTGTGGTACGTCACCGGGTACATCTATTATCTTTCCGCTTTTGAGGTGTTGTTCAACGGCTTTTCGGGCAAGGGCTACGAGGAACTTCCCCTCTTCAGGGGTTAAGTGGAATGACACGTGCATCTCCTCTTTGAGCATAATCTGTTCTAGTCATCAACTAGTGCTTCTAATTGAAGGTTTATTATTTTTTCGCGCGCTCCAGTGGAAATATTGTTTGAACTTGGATTTCAGAGGAACACCTTGTCCAAAAGCCACAGATGGCGACTTCTCTGTGTGCTATGGATACATTTCCCGCAGCGACTTCTCCATTCTTGATAGAGCGCAAATTTTTTCTGCGTCTCCATTCAAGCTAACTGCGACCAATATGAAACTTGAGCCTCAGAGCAGAGTTACTGATATCACCGGCATTGACAAATATCAGAAATATCTTCACAGGTGCTTGGCAGGTCCCTTCAGACAATACAAGAAAAGAACAGAGTACCTAAAAAAAGCTATCCCCCAAGGTTTTCACAAGAAGCTGTTGATTTTCAAAGGGACCATTGTTGGCCAAATAGAGTATTCGCCTGCAAAAGTGTCCTATTACCCAATAGTGGGCGACAAAATAATCGTAATGAATTGCATTTGGGTTTTGAAAAAAGCACGAGGACACAATTTCGGAAGACAACTCTTTGACGACATGATAAAAAGCGAAAAAGCCGCAGCTGGATTCGCAACTATAGCACTGGAAGGTCATTGGAGCCCATGGTTCAAGAAGTTGGAAATGGAACAACTAGGCTTCAAACCCTTAGACTCAATTAAAGTAGTCCATAAGACAAAATACAAAGGACAATTCTTCAGAATACACCTAATGTGGATGCCCATCACCAAAGACGCAAAACCGCCAGCGTGGAATCAGCAAAAACTCTTAGAAGGCATAACCTCCTGCATCTTGCATCCGCTATACCATCCACAAACATATGAACAAAAACAAATCCTCAGAAGACACCAAGATGCACGAGCGAAGTCCTGAACAAAGGAAAATGCCTGCTGTCATGGATTCCGTCTAGAATTTGATGGATTCTTCTTGGATTCCCTTGTTGGTTATTACGAGAAAGTCGATGCCCTCGCCGCTCATGATGTCTCGGCTCACCGCTGACTTCACAGCTCGCGCAACGAGCTCCTTCGCGTTTTCAACGCTCATGTTTTCTTTGAATCCTTCTTCTAGAACGCCAACGGCAATCTCGGCTCCGGAGCCAACTGCAGCGTACTTGTCAGGTATAACTGATCCCAATATGTCCAATACAAAAATCGAGGCTCCATCCTCGTCCATCCCGCCCACAATAGTTTGAGTTATCAATGGAACAAGCCTCCGGCTGAAAAGAAGGTTAGACATCACTTTGGCTGCAGACTTGACAGGCATGGGTCTTCCAGCGTCCAGTCTGAAAAGTTTGGAGTAAGCCTCGACCTCTCGAATCAGAATCTGCATGTCTGAGACCAAGCCTGCGCACGCTGCGCCGATTCTTTTGGTTATCTTGAAAACTTTCTTCCCAACTCTGCTCATGACAAAAGAACCATAAGAGACCCTTTTCTCAGAGGCTAGGATTACCCCGTCAGAGCAGACTACGCCTACCGTGGTGGCTCCTGGGACATAAAGATACTGTCGTTGTGCTTGTTCGTGCAAGTTCTTTCCTCCAGTTCCATGGTCTAATGTGTTGAGACACTATTAAATTTAACCTTTATAGGCATTTACCAAACAGGGCACCGCGCGTTTTGAGGCACAGTGACCGAAACCTCTGGCATCCTTCGAAAAAGACCGTTGAAAACGCGTCAATTCTAATCGCCTAGTGTGGAATAAACTTCTGCAAGCGGGCATTCTAGCATTGTTGAAAAATTTAAATAATCGCCTTCCCTTACTAGAGAAGTTGCTACCGCCCGAAAAAGGGGGGTAATAACACCAATACCCTGCGAGAGAAGGGAGAAGAGAATGAATAGGAAAAAGTACCTGTCACTCGCAATGTTCGTCGTGTTTGTGGCACAAGCGCTTCTAATCTCGGAAGTATCTGCACCTCGTCCACCGCATCCCCGCAAAGCTGAATGGACATACATGCTTTATGTGTGCGGTGATAATAACCTTGAATATCTTTGGGATGATTTGACTTTACCTTGGATAGCAAGCGTCGGCTCCTCCGACCAGGTTAATTTCGTCGCACTTGTTGACCGCTTGAGTACTGACACGGTTGAGCTGGTCTCTATTGACTATCAGAGCTACACCGTTCTCGATGTTTGGCCGGAGCAAAACATGGGCAGCGTAACCACCCTCGTAAATTTCATTGAAATCGTCACCACGCTCTTTCCAGCCGAGAGATTAGTTCTTGACTTCTGGGACCACGGAGATGCATGGAAGTACTTCATGCGAGACGATACTTCAGGCGATTCCCTTGACCTGGATGAACTTCGCTATGCCCTAGGAGAGGCTGACGTTCTATTCGACATCATAGCGTTCAATGCATGCTCTATGGCAATGGCTGACGTGTTCTACGCGATCAATGGATACGCCGACTATGTGGTTGCGTCAGAGGAACTTGCTTCACTTCTAGGCTTTCCCTATAGAATGTATGCTCTTGATCTAGTTGAAAATCCAACGTGGGACGCTGAGAGATTTGCAACTGAGATGGTGGCTGACTGGAAAGAGTTCTATGACACGCTGAACCCGAACGATCGAGTTCTCGATCAAGCACTCGGAGCTAGCTGGGGAACCTTGTCAGCGGTAGACGTACGTCAGATGGCACCGTTTACGAAGGCATTTACTGACATGGCAAGTGCGATGTTGGCCAATCTGCCTCAATATAGACAAGACTACATTCACGCAGTCTCTGCTAGCGAGCAGATGTCAAATACGTTCTGGTATCTGGATCTTCACGACTTTGTGGAAAAAATGCTTGGAGACACAACGGTCACCGACCCAATTTTGAGACGAGCATTGCAGGAGGTTCTGGCAACCATCGATTCGATGGTTGTAGCCATTGACAACGGAATAGTGCATACAGGCTGCCACGGAGTAACATTCTACTTTCCGAGTAGTAGTGAATGGACAGGCTTGTGGAACATTCGGCAGGACTACGTGGAAGTAGCATTTGCACAAGTGACGGGATGGATTACTTTCTTGGACGCGTACCACTGTGTAGTCGAGTGACTTGAATCAGCAACGACCTCAACTTCCCCTTTTTTTTGGGATCTTTTTCTATTTTCATGAATATTCGTTGGAGCTCCTCATCATATCGCACGCGCAGACAGACGCCATAAAGAAGATAAGAGAGTGAAGATAAACGGTCCCTTCTTGTTCCTTTTCCCTGTTAGGCGCCTCGGGAAAGACTGAATATGGATAAAGATTAAGTTTTCGAAGACGATATACACATTAAGTCTCTGGAGGAGAAGCAGGCTATGAAGCGTGGAATTTTCGTAGGAAGGTTTCAGCCCTTTCACAGGGGTCACCTGACTGCCGTTAAAGGTATTTTGGGAAAGCTTGATGAGCTGGTGATCGTGGTAGGTAGCTCCCAATACAGCCATAGGGTGTACAACCCATTTACTGCAGGAGAGCGCATCGTCATGATCCGTGGAGCACTGAAAGAAGAAGGAATCTTACCGTCACGATTCTGGATTGTTCCAGTGCCCGATGTACATGTGCACATGACTTGGGTCTCTCAAGTTGTGGGCTACACTCCAAAGTTCACTGTGGTTTACACAAATGACCCCCTCACCCGTCGACTTTTCATTGAAGCTGGCTACCAAGTTAAACCAGTGCCTTTTCACAAGCGAAGGCTCTATTCAGCAACCGAGATAAGAAAAAGAATGTTGGATGGTAAAGACTGGGAGGAACTTCTTCCAAGCAGTGTTGTGCAGTTTGTCAAGGAGATCGGTGGTGAGGAGAGATTACGAGATTTGGCCAGAACTGACATCGCCTAACTATTTGGCGAGGTTATTTCGGGCTTAATTGCTTTGCTCAGATCCACGCTCACGGCAGCGGCAATAGCCTCAAACCCTATGGTCGCGCTTGCTCTGAACGGAGTGGTTCTATGAAACAAAGCGAAACTGTGCCCTTGAAGCAGCTACGGGGTGAAAGATTTGGGAGAGTCTTATGCTACCCGAGGTACGATGAGGCAGAGCTGGGGCGCCGCGTAAAAGAGCTGAAGAAGCTCGGGGTAAAAGCAGTAGAGTTTAGTGGAGAAAAAACTGCTTTTGATGTTCCAATCTTAGGTAAGGGTTGCGTTGGCATTGTTGTTCTTGCCCTAACTGGCCGAGGAAAAGTTGCAATGAAGGTTAGGAGGGTGGATGCAGAGCGGAATCACATGCAACATGAGGCGGAAATGCTGAGTAAGGCAAACATGGTTGACATTGGACCGCGTCTGTTAGCCACCACCGAAAACTTTCTCTTAATGGAGTTTGTTAAAGGAACCTTGCTTTCTCAATGGGTTGAGATGTTGAAAGGAAGAGGAACAAGGTCTAGGATTCGACGAGTCTTGCGGGACGTCTTAGAGCAGTGCTGGAGACTGGACGGTTTGGGTCTTGATCACGGAGAACTAAGCAGAGCTCCAAAACATGTCATAGTAGACTCAGAAGGTAAACCGTATTTAGTGGATTTTGAAACAGCAAGCATCCAACGAAAGGTTTCTAACGTAACCTCCATCTGCCAATATTTTTTCATAGGAAGTCAGGCGGCCAAAACTATAAGAAAGAAACTCGGCGAAATCAACCGAGAAGACCTGATTAAAGTATTAAGTGCCTACAAACAACAGCGCACTCGAGAAAACTTTGAAATGATTCTGAAGTTGTGCAAACTCCAAAACGTTTGAATCTTGGTTCAATTCTATGATTTGCAAGATGCCCTAACCGAGATCTTGAGTTCGAGCATTACACACCTCTCTCTTTCTGGTTACAGAATGAGTTGCCTTACGTTTGTTACCGTGTTATTCAGAAAGTTGTACTTCAGCGTAATCGACTTGCGATTTTTTTCTTTTTGAATTTAGGCGTTCTCATATTAACTGCGAAGAGCAGAGATACAAAAACCCAAGCACTATAAGCGTTCATTGAGGTGCCTTCAGAGTGAGGGTTGGTTTTTCCGTAGTTTTTGCTAAGGTCGAAAAGGTCTGAAGCGTCAATCTTAAGGTCTCTGTTTAAGTCGCAGGTTGCGTTCCAATTGGGCTTGATCGGTGTGCTTCCGTAAGCTTTGCTGAGGTTAAATAAGTCTGAAGCATCGACATCTCCGTCATCGTCAACGTCGCCTACAATTTTGATTCTTACTGTGCCGCCGATGTAGATGTTGTTGGTCAAGATGGTTTCGCATATCTCTATGTCTGACCGGAGATTCACTTGAACCATCAGGGTGCATGTGCCATATGGAGCGCCGGTTGTGTTCCATGTATAGGTTTTGGTGGTGTTTGCTCCGGACTGCAGTGTGATGTTTTCTGTGTGCAACAGGATTGGTTCTTTATACAGTGGGGCTTCCCAAATCCTAGTGTTGTTGTATACGCATGTTGCCTGGAAGGTTTCGTCAACGTTTCCGTTGTTGACAACTGTGTAAGTAATGTTGACTGATTCGCCACAGAGAACAGTTTCGGGAAGAACGGCTGCGTTGGAAACCGCGACATCGTGAACTGGGAACGGCGGTCCAATGCAGTATACGCTTTCGGTGCTCAATGAGCTGATGATAACATGTTCGTCTGTGAGGGCTGGCGACGAAACGATTGGGCCTTCAGTTTCACATATCCACACCACATCACCCGTGGTTCCATTTAGGCAGTAGGTCCGGTTGTCTAGGGATCCAATGTAGATTAGTCCGTTGCTGCTGATGGCAGGAGAGGACATGTTGATTGGTCCTATAGGACGCGTCCAATCAGAGACACCGTCAGTTACTCTTAGCGCATAGATGACGCCATCGTCTGAGCCCACTATTACGCATTCTCTGTTGAAGTCAATAGCTGGAGAAGAGGATATGGGCGCTGATGCTGTATTATTCCAGAGTGGCGTTCCAGAGAATTCGTTTAATGCATAGACGGACCCTCCTGATCCGCCTCCTCCACCCATCGTTGCCACAAACACCCTGCCATTAGCAACTGCTGGAGATGATATGACTGGGCCATCGGTTTCGAAAGGTATCGGCCAGACCGGTTCTCCAGTCGCTTCATCGAGTCCGTAAACATAGGCTCCCCCACCAGCGCCACCACCCATAGTTGCAACAATAACCATGTTATCGGAGACGGCTGGAGATGATTTCATCGGACCAGCTGCTGTGAAATTCCAGATAGGTTCTCCTGAGCTTGCATTTAATGCGCAGACGCAGCCTCCTGATCCACCTCCTCCACCCATCGTTGCTATAAATACTATGTTATCAGCAACCGCTGGCGAAGCAAAGATACCGCCAGTTCCTAGAGGGGTTGTGAAGTTCCACCTGACGAGTCCAGTGTATGCATCGAGGACGTATAGTGTACCGCAGGCTCCTCCTCCACCCCCACCGCCAAGAGTTCCGACAAACACGCTTCCATTAACGACTGCAGGCGAAGAGTAAATCGTGCCATCAGCTAGGAAGCTCCAGATCACCGCTCCTGTTGTCACATCAAGCGCATAAACGCCGCAGGGCAATTCGCTGCTGTTGAGAGTTCCAACATAAACCATGCCTTCTACAATTGCGGCTGAACTCGCGATGGGTACACCGATTGAAGTGTTCCACACTGAGTCCTCTGCGAGGGAGCCGTTAGCCGAGGAGAAGCTCGCGCGCTTCTCAAGATTGCCGAACATCAGCCAATCTTCTGAAGGAAGTGTTGCGCTGGATGGCGTTTGAGGTGCTGCGTTGTGGGGGAACCATATGGGTGCTTCAACGAGTCTGCTGGTGAAGAAGTCGTAGAATTTTATATACTCGTGGTGCATGACTAGTGGGATTCCGCCTCCTGCCACGCCATATGAGGATGTTGGAATCATTGTACGCGACGTAGGTTGTGTTCTTGCATACGTTTTGGTCGTCTCTCTGGCAAAATTGAAAATCTCTCCGGCGGACCTCCATCCATCACCGTTTCTGTCTTTCGCGTTGAAAAGCCCGCCGATAATTCCAAGGGGTCCAAAGGATGTGCCGTTGTAGTATGTTCCGTTTTGATGTCCTGTAAACCAAGACCATTTTCCTGGTGATGGTATGTCTCGGATCCATCCTCTGGCTGTTCTTTTCCACGTAGCGGTGAGAATGACTCGTCCGGGGCGCGTCAGGTTTTTCGTGTATGCTCCGCTATAGCAGGTGTCGAGAACTACAAGAGTGCAGTTGGAATTGCCTAGGTCGCCAGAAGTCAAGGCTTGGTCCAGTTCCCAGTCTAGAATTCGTTTTTCAAGGTCACTACCCATCCCGTCCCTTAAGTCTAGAGCGCGTCGACTGCCTCCCCAACCTGCTTTGCTGGTATGACCGACGTAGTAAAATATTCGTATGGTGAGATCGTTGCTCTCTCCAGGACCGGTGTCGTTTAGGAAAGTTGTTATTTCATCAAGTATATTGGTCCGATTTGGCAGACCTCTAAAGAACTGCGTTAATGAGGGTGCTACTGTTGCGTTTGACAATAAGTGAATGTAACTTCTGTAGTTGTAATTTCCCCATGTGCCATTCTGCCAGTTTCTGAAACGGGTTAGATTCTGTATTAGGTATTGCGCAGATTTCATGGCAATCTGGTGAGTAGAATTGGAGTAGAACTTTTCCACCGCTAAAAGCCTGTAGGTGACCGTTCGAACTTGATTGATTGAGCCATCGCTCACGGTGTGAAAGATTTCCGCAGAAGTGGAGTTGTAAAGCAGCGTGTCTTTGAGGTCCAAGGTGCTTCTCCCTACGCTTTTGCAAAGAAACTCGATTGTTGCCAAGGTTCCGGTGCCGTTGACCCCATCAGTAGCGGCAACAAGGCTACAATTGGCTCCAGTGATTGTGCCTGTCTCGTTGTTAATTATCGGTGTGACAAACTGAGTGGTTCCCTCATCTTGAAGGAAAGGCCCTTCCTCGACACTCAAGCACTCCATTCTTGTGGGGTCAAAAGACATGTTGAACCCCCACGAGTAGAGGTCTCGAACGGCATAGATGCTTACGTTAGCTGTGAAGGTTTCGCTTATTGGCACGGTTGTTTCTAAAGGAAGTATGCCCATCACAGCAGGGGCCTCAGAAGCTACGTGGCCATCATTTGTTGTGTGGTCAAACACCCCACCAGGGCCAATCAAAACAGTGTCATCGAGTTTCAATTCGGTTTCTCCTCCGTCTGTGCAATGAAATGTGACTTCTGCCAAGACTCCGCTGTCGATTCTTGGGACTTCTGGAGGGGACAAAAGTTCAGCGCTAACCCATACTCGACCATGCGTAGCATTGTAGCTGTCAATTATTTCTTTATGGTATATGATCAAGTTTGACGGGATTGAGGGTTCTAAGAAATGTCCAGGTGGGAGTTCAACGGACAATCCGTCCATGAACGTGGTGTTATAGTAGAGTTTGAACTCGCAGGTGGTGCATCCAGGAGGTAAGACATCAGTGACGCTTATGTTCACTGTGAAGTTTTGGCATGCTTCCACGATGAGATCTGCAGGGTCCACATTGATTGATGTCGATGGAAGTTCTGGTTCTTGATGAATGTAAATGTCATCCCAGTAGGCTTCTCCCTTATCAGTCGAACCACTTGCCCTATCTCCTATCCTGAAACTATCCTCCCAGCCACCATGAATCCACATTGAACACGTTTTCCTGAATGTGCCATTCACATAAACATCATAATTGTTCGAAGAGGGATGAACTTTGATTTCTATAAAGTACCACATGTTGGTTGTTAGTGTCATTATTGACACAGCCGTCGCTCCTGTATAATATTTCAAAGCGCTTCCATAATCTATAACAAGGTAGGTTTGATGGTTGTTGAAGACCTCAAACCAGTGATTATCTGTATGTGGAATTAAGAAGTGCAGGGAAACGTTGTAGTCCCTCGTGAGATCTAGGGTATAGGTGGGCGAATTGCCATCGGCCCTGGAGCTTCCTAAAGAGTGCATATGAACACTGTATGGTGAACTAGCAGATTTGCTAGCGGAGACATCGAATACGCCAGCCCCACTAGTTGTGACAGTCCAGTCGCTTATATCTCCGTCATCGAAGTTGTCCGAGAAGATCAAGGGTGATGCGTGCACACGTCGCACCATGTTTACACCCGCTAACAATAACGACGAAACCAGCATGAATGAAACAAGAACAACTGCATATCTATCTCTGCGAATTTTTATCATAATCTCGGCCTCCCTCCCCCTCTCCAAATACTATTGTATTATTTGAGAATATAAAAAAACCGGGCGTTATGAATAGGCGTGAGGGTACCTGCAAGGACAAAACATATTTAGGCCTACTTATTTTAGAAGTTGCAAAATTCAGGTGAAAAGATTGAAGTTTCTAGTCGTTGGAACGGGAGGTCAGGGTGCCCCGTGTGCATCCATACTATCTAAGAACCCTGAAGTCTCTGAAATCGTTCTGGCTGACATAGATTTAGAGTTAGCTGAGAAGGTTTCTAGAAAAATCGGGAGCAATAAAATAGCTACAACACGCGTTGATGCCGGAAATCTTGAAGATCTGATAAGGGTTGCTAAGGGTGTAGACGCGGTGATCAATCTGACCCTGCCCCGATTCAACTTGAAGATTATGGAGGCAGCGTTGAGGTGCGGAGCACACTATGTGGATACCGCTACTGATCCTGTTACTTGGAGACAGTTGGTTGAAAAGAAACCGTTGGAGTTTGATGAAGATTTCAAAAAAGCGGGGCTGACAGCTGTCATCGGTTGTGGGGCAACCCCGGGAGTTAGTAATGTACTTGTTAGATATGTGTGTGACAAGCTCGATTGCGTAGATAAGGTAAGGTGTGTAGTGGGTGGCAAGCCATCTAGGGAACCCACGGAAGTTGAAGCTTGGGATCCTGGATGGTGCCCTGATGTAGCAATTGACGATTATGCCGAGGAGCCTGTTGTCTTTGAAGATGGAGAATACAAGCTTTATCCTCCATTCAGTGGCGTTGAGGAGTGCAGGTTCCCTGATCCAGTAGGTTCACTGCCGGTTTCTTGGCATGTCCATGAAGAAGTTGTAACGTTGCCTCGATTCATAGGAAAAGGCATCAGGTATGTAGACTTCAGATATCCAGTAGATAATGTGGCATGGGCACTAGTGAAACTTGGTTTTGCAAGTTATGATCCCATAGAAGTGAAAGGCGTCAAGGTCGCTCCACGCGATGTCTTGTTGAGTCTGGTACGCCGGCCAGTCACCACTTTTCTCACCGAGGACGAGAGCACAATCATTGCTCCGACCGGATGGATCTGGTTTATGGTGATAGAGGTGGAGGGAGAGAAGGCTGGAGACAAATTAAAGTATATATTGACCAGAGGAGGCCCTGAAGCCAGCGCCGATGAGAAGCTCCAGATGTTTAGGCGGTTAGGGACGACAAGGGTGGGTGTCGCTGCGCCAGCGATAGTAGGAGCGAAGATGTGCATAAAAAGCGATGCGGAGACAGGAGTGATCTCGCCCGAGTGCTTTGATCCCATAATTTTTCTCAGAATGATGACCGACATGGGCGTTCCAGTAAAATTCCACCAGACCGCCTCCAAAAGCGTATCCGTCTCCTGACACCTCTTTTGCCCGCGACGAAAGCAGAGAGCTTGAAAGATCCACACGTTCCAACCTATCTACCTTTATAAAGGTTAGAAGGACAAGCATGACATCGTAGTCAATCTTAACTTAATATGAAACAGTTTTTCCTTGAAACGCAGTGTTAAAAATCCGTTAGGTCACAACTACGGATTTGTTGCAACTGATTGTGCAATGATTATAACTGGAATACACCGATTATTCTGTCACAAACAGAAGGAGTTAATTTGAGTTCGCTTAGCCTAGCAAGTAACCTTCTCCGCAGTTCAGCTCGAGATGTGTACGGGCGATTTTTAGGTCATGTCGTTGGTATTTCGCGTGATGCAATGGGTGATGTAACCGCCATTCAAGTTGACCATGGGGGTGGAAGGCTTGCTGAGTATCCAGTGGCTCAGACTAGCATCTACAAGGATTTTGTAGTGTTGATACCGAAATGGAAGGTTGAAAACGAAGTCGTCCAAAAAGAATGGACTGTAACTCAGAAAAAAATATTCGCGTTAGATGGCTTGCTTAAATCGGGCAAACTCTCCCAGGCAGTTTATGAAAGCCTACGAAAAAAAGAGTTTGAACCTGTCCTTGAACTGCTGAAGAAGAGACATGAGGTTCTTTTGAACGATCTAAAGACTAGATACGATGAACTAACGTTTCAGATTGGAAAGTTGGAGAACTCAATCGCGAACATCGAGTTGGAACGAATAGTGGGCGAGATGGACGATGAGACCTACAAGACTGCTCATGGCTCAGTCAAATCTTTGCTTGAGAGCGCCATATCTGAAAAGAATGACATTGTGGCAGCGTTTGAACAGTTGAACAAGATTGGCGGAGCATCCCGTCAAGCTAGTATTGCTCCACCTCGCGGCAAGGCGATTTAAAGAACTCAGGTGTAGGTTCGTATGAAAACCGATGGACCTAGATCGATCTCCTATCTGATAACCTTAACTTGGTTAACTATAAAAGGCCTTAAGAGCAGAAGGCTCAATCTTGCCAAGGTTGTCGTCGTCACTGCCGCGGCAGTAGTCAATCTCAGTATCCTTGTTTGGCTTACAAATGGAATGATCAGGGCAATAGCCGTATCCATAACGTTCGTCTCATTTGCGTTAGCCATGTCAGAGGTTATCGGGAACGGCATCCTACGGAGTGCAGATAGAGTCCGCATCTTCATGGCATTTGGCGCTAAGAGAATACCAATAACAATATCGCTTCTGATCGAGACAGCCATAGGTAGTCTGGTTGGATCACTGATCGGATCTGTGATGAGCCTGATAGTTATGTATATCCTTCACCTGTCAGCGACTGATCTCACACTGCATCCGTCTTCTATGATTCTGACTTTTTCCTTAGGCCTAGTGACCGGCGTGATGGCCTGCGTTTTCCCTATCCTCAAAATAGTTAGACCTTCAAACCCGGAGAGACACTGACTTTTGTCGATTAACACGATGATAAAGCTTGATAGCATTCAACAGGTTTACAGAGCTAGCACGCCGGTTAGGGTCTTCGAAGACCTAAACATCGAGGTGGATGAAGGCGAGTTTGTCGCATTTACAGGACCCACCGGATCGGGAAAGACGACGCTTGTGAATCTCATCACAGGATTTATTCGCCCCACCAGGGGGAGAATCGTAGTTGACGGAACCGAGATAACACAACTTTCGGACGATGAAATGGCTGAGTTTCGAGCTCAAAGGATGGGAATCGTGTTTCAGACGTCTAATTTGATCTCAGACATGACCGTGTTTGAAAACGTTGAGCTTCCCCTTGCGATAAGAGGCGAGCGAAAAGAGGGAAGGAAGAAGAGCGTCATGGAATCCATGAAAACGATGGGAGTTCTCGAATTTGGCGATAGAAACCCCTCGACCCTGAGCGTAGGAGAAAGGATGAGAGTAGAGATAGCTCGAGCGCTTGTGACAGACCCTCCCATTCTGATAATGGACGAGCCAATTGAGAACCTTGACTCTCTCTCGAAGGAGTATGTGCTTATGCTCTTACGAGGCGGACACTCTATCCAAGGGAAAACCGTGATCGTCACAAGTCATTCCAGCAAAATGATCAAAGCCACAAGCCGAGCCATCCAGCTGAAAAAAAGCCTGGACCTCTCTCCATCTACCCCCACATAGGCATATCTGACCATGTAGTGTGGAATCTGAGACTTGAGCTACCGTATGAATGTGCTCTTTGGTTTTTCATGCAGACCTTCGCACGCACATTCTAGTCTCTTCTTAACCCGTTTACTATTGAACCAAGCGACAATGCGATCAAAAAAACAAGCGCTAACGTGTAGTTGTCTGACAATTCAGGATGGTACAGTAGCACGTAGATTGCAACGACAAGTGCGACAAACTCCAAAAAGATTCCAAACGCAAGAGACAAGATTTTCAAGTTGTACCACCCAGCGTTTACGATCTCAGAATTTGCTGCAGCCAAATTTTCTTGCGAGATGAGTGAATATAATTCTTTGCTTCTTGCTCACTTGCGCGTGTGCTCAACGTCAAAGTTTCTGAGTTTTGTCAGATTTTCCTCTTGCCTCCACAGTGGGGGCAATTATCATACCTTTCGTCGTACAGATTGTTGCAATAGGGGCATCGAATCTTGATGTTTTCTCTTATAATCTCCCTCTCCTTAACCACCGATGTTCCTTCTACTGGCTGCGTTCCGTGTGGCTTTCTAAGTAGCCTTACGAAACTAATTATGACCGACAAAAGGATGATGATCAGAACTGTGACAAAGACTAGCATAAACAGACTCGTGAAAGGAATAATATCTATCATGGCTATCCAACACAAAATGGAATGAAAAACTTTCTAAGTCTTTTCCTTGAACAGCAATCCTAACAACCTTATGCAGAATTCGACGAGAGATACAAGGCAGTCTTTCTATCATTTAATCTCAGAAAATCTCGTGTGACGCTGCGCGCGCAAGCCTCAACACTACCCTCCAATACGTCCAACTCGCCAACCTGCCTCAAGAGGAAAAATTCATCTGCAAGGTTGCCACAAAAGCGGATGAAGCAGCCGAGCTAATTGAGGCGGGCTTCGAATACGTCACCGGTGAATACGACGACGGGGGCAAACTCTTCAAGAAGAGAAAAGTAACATATTTGGGGTCCCCGTCCAGTTCTGTGGGGTCGTGGTCCAGTTTGGTCTAAGATTCGCGCCTGGGGCGTGCGAGGTCCGGGGTTCAAATCCCCGCGACCCCACCAGTATTACCCCCCGGACAGGGGAGATGCTGGAAGGGTCATTTCGGTTTTCGGAATAGCTCCACGCCATCCATGTGAGTGACATGCTCAAATCCTGCCTCGATGAGTTCTTTGGTTTCTTTAGCGGTTTCAGCTGTGCATGCATGCATTTTTGCTAGTGCGCGCGCGGAGAGAAGAGACAGAGAAAAGCGAAACTGAAAGACAAACATCATACATGCATATAAGGATTCCACAATACGGTTTATGAGGTGAAGAATATGGTGAAAGCAGCATTCCGGTTCAGTCTTGGAAATTTTGAATGCACTATAGTCAGCGATGGCACTTTCGCATATCCTTATCCTACTCAAAACGTCTTCATTAATTTCTTTGTTAATGCACCCAAAGAACATCTGAAGCAGGCATTAAGGAGACACAGCCTTGACCCAGAAAAATGGAACCAGTATATTAGCCCTTATCCTTGTTTGGTAATCAACACAGGACAACATCTTGTCTTGGTTGATACGGGCGCAGGCAACCTTGCCCCTACTACAGGTAAACTGGTTTCTAACCTACAAGCAGAGGGAGTGATGCCTGAGGACATCGACAGAGTTATCCTAACCCACGGTCACCCAGACCACATTGGGGGTAACATCGACAAAGAGGGTAATCCAGCCTTTCCTAAAGCTCGCTACATTATGTGGAGAGATGAGTGGGATTTCTGGACTTCAGAGCCAAACCTGGATGAACTGAAGATTAGTGATCATGGAAAGGAAACCTTGATTAAAGTCGCTCAAGACAGTCTCCCACCACTACAAGAAGCGATTGATCTTATCAGTCACGAAACGGAGATTTTGCCTGGTATCCGTGTTATCTCTGCACCTGGTCACACTCCTGGTCACTTGGTGGTTGAAGCTGTTTCAGGTAGCAATCAGCTTCTTTATATCTCTGACGTAGTTCTTCATCCAATACATCTTGAGGAACCAGACTGGTATTCAGCAGTTGCTACTAACCCGCATCAAGTCGTAGAAACAAGGAGTCGACTCTTAGATATGGCCTCAAAAGAGAATATGCTAACACTTGCCTCTCACTTCACCTTCCCAGGCTTGGGCTACGTCCTACAGAAAGAAGATAGATGGCGTTGGCAGCCTATTAAAAATCTACAGAAATGATAACAGAATAAATCCTGCCATTAAACAGAGCGTGCGCGTGCAACTATATGGGTATATCTCTTCATCACAACTAAACTTAACAGTCGACCAAGTCAACACATATCTTTTTGGTGGGATCATGAAGAAAAAAGTGGGTGAAGCGAGCTTCGAGATCTACAAAGATGCAGTGGAAAAATTTAGATTCAGATTGAGGGCTCCCAATAGCATGATCGTAGCAGTGGGTGAAGGATACGAAACAAAAGCTGGTTGCATAAATGGAATAAACGCTCTTAAAGAATATTCTGGCGCAACAACAAAAGACCTCACTATTGGTGAAACAACCCTAATTCTAGATGAACCCCCACGCAACGTTAAGAAGGATTCAACCATCGCCTTCTCAGGAAAATTAATCGGAACCGACTCAGGAGAAGGTATCCCCAGAGCTAAGATCGATATCTACGAAAGCGATAGATCTCCTTCCAAAGACGACCATGTGATTTCCGGAAATACACGACGCGATGGAACTTTCAACATAGAATGGAACGCAGCGAAAATGGACTGGTGGGACAATACCGTTGAGGTTTATGCAAAGTTTGAAGGAACAGCTTCTCTTAAACCGTCAAGAAGTAACGAGTATGTCGTTACTGTGTCTTAGCCTAAAAACCTCAACAATGATATGAATATGCAAATCTACGCGCGTTCTCAAAGGTTTTGGCGTACGCAAAAGAGCATCAAAGGAGACACAGAGTCCTTGAAAGAGACACAGCAACTGAAGAAAACCGTTAATGTATTGCGGGAATTGGCTGAAGATTGGAGAATGAACATGGCTATAGTCAATGATGTTGCAAGAAGAGATGAGGCTATGCTGAGATCCATTAGGAGACTCTGCAAGGAACACAATCAAGGCAATCTGATAAAGATTGGATTGACACTTATCGCCTTTCCTTTACCTATAGTAATTGACGATATTTTGGGCGTGGCTTTCCTAACAGGAGGTTTGATTCAGAAGAAGATGAAAAACTCGGCATTGTACCTTGAAGACGTCAACAAAACTTTTTCCTGTCTCGTTACAGAGTTGCAGGAAACTAATCACGAAACAGTTTAATTGCGTGCGCGCATTGAGCATTAAGCACAAGAACAACCAAAACCCAATCTAAACGTTCATTTTTTTCACATTAATAGTTGCATGCATTTAGTTCATCATTGCTCCCGAAAACTTGACAGAACCGGTCCTTACTAACTTTAATACTAGCACTGAACATGATATTTCCGAATGTCTATGCCAGTAGAGAAGAAAGAGTTTGAAGATGAACTAACTGTAATAAACGTTAGCTTGCGAGGTAATACTGTAATCCTAAAACTTCGCTTTACCAAGCCTCGAGTTGAAGATACAAGCAAGCTAAGACCAGAAAATATAGTTGAGCCTTTGTCTCAGAGTGAAACGGAAAGAATGGCCAGACAAGTAGCCAGAGGAACTATGCAGGCCATACAGAAACAGATGCAACAACAAATGCGCGTAGGTTTCTTGCCTCCTACTTCTCCCTTTGATGCTATTCAAATAGTTCTTTCAAAACAAGAATACTTAGAAATAGGCAGACCAACAGTAGATGACAAGCTTACTTTGAAACTGAGAATGAAATAGAGCTCCTATGCTTGTATAATGTGCATGCAAAAAGTCTAAAATCTGAAAAGCTGTCCTGGAAACAGTATCCCTCTGCCCCCCAACCCTAACATATTCAGGTAGAAATGCAGAAATTGTGTGAATTGCGTGATAGGTATCTCAACACTTTCTTTATGAGTATTTAGCATATTCATAATCCAATTGGATTGTTCTCCAATAATTCTCCACGCATCTTCAATACCGTTCGTTAGAAGAGATTTATTGATGCCTGAAATATTATGTAATGGGTCGATTTTTCTTGTCAGGTCTCTTTCGCAATAATCTGGTAATTCCAAATCATTACGATTTTTAATCTTCTCGTCGACGTCAAACCTAATGTGAAAATATAGGTTAGGATCATGTTTGTTATTGGGATTTTGGTGAACCAAGAAATGATACCAATTTATCGTTTTGTTACTCTTCAGTCGAGAGATCATTGGGGATACTTGGGTTCGGATTACTCGAATATAACGTTGGAATAAGCGAGATCTCTCATGTTCTTCAAATATCCCAATTCTGATGTATGTTTCCCACATCATATCTAAATTAGGCTTTTCCATCTTCATCGCCAACAATTGTCATTTGGAATTGCATACCATTTAACTTTCATGCATGAATACACGGTTGATTGATGCTTAATGTTTGTTGGAAGGCAAATTTAATTGGTTGGTTGGGGTTAAAATTTAATCTTCTCTCTCTATTCCTACTCCTACCTCTACCCCTACCTCTATCTACCTACCTTCACACAAAACGAGAAACGAAATACGATAAACTACAAACTAAAAAACTCTCACACAAAACTTTCAGTCTTCATATTGCGCGCGCGTTACAAGGCTTAGAGATTCTATAGCGCGGGCATCTTGGAATAACTAAGGCATCTGTCAAGGATTGCTAGAGGATTTGTCGGACGTGATTTTTCCATCTTCTAGCGTTATTGTGCGATCGGTTTTTGAGGAAACGGTCGGGTCGTGAGTCACGAAAATGGTCGTTACTCCTTCTATCTGATTTATTTTCTGCAGCAGGCCGATTATTTTCTCCCCGGTGGCGCTGTCTAATTCTCCAGTTATTTCATCACAGAACAATACTTTGGGGTTGTTTATCAAAGCCCTGCATACGGCTACCCTTTGCTGTTCCCCTCCACTGAGTTGATTCGGCTTGTGAGTCATCCTCTCTTTCAACCCAATAGTTGAAAGTAGCTCTTCCGCCCTCTTCCTGAATTGCTTGTTATTCTTCACTGGAAGCACAGGAACCAGAACGTTCTCAATGGTTGTCAGAGTCTGAATCAAATAGAAATGCTGAAATACAAAACCCACCTTGTTTCGCCTCACCGCATACAGTTTCCTTTCCGGAACTTGCGTTAAGTCAACCCCATCAAGAAACACTTTCCCGCTCGTGGGAAGGTCCAATGCACCCAACAGATTGAGTAGCGTTGTTTTCCCACTGCCGCTTGGACCAACTATACTCAAAAATTCGCTTGGAGTTACCTTGAAGCTTACTCCCCTGAGAGCGTGAATCACTGAACGGCCAAGCCTATAGTTCTTCGTCACTGCAACAGTCCGAATCACTTCCTCCGCCATTTCTATTCACCCCTTATTGCCTGAATCGGCGACATTCGAGAGGCTTTTAATGCTGGATAGACTCCGCCAAACAAGCTCAGCCCCACTCCGAATACAAAGCTCTCGATGAAGGTCAGTGGAGTGAATTTAACTGTCAACGCTGGAATTATGTTCTGAGCAGTTTGGCTGGCGACTATGCCCAGAACCAGACCGAATAAACAACCTATTACGCCTATTCCGAGGGCTTCAACCAGCACCGAGTAGCCTACATCCATGTTTCTCCAACCTGTGGCCTTCAGCAACCCGATTTCGGGGGTTCTTTCAATCACGCTCATCAGCATCGCGTTTGTGATTCCGATGCCTCCGATGAGCACCGCGATTCCTGATAGGAGCCAGACAGTGTTTCTGACAGTTCCCAAGATTTCTGTTGCACCCTTTATCAAATCCTCTGGAAAGATCACCTCGTACTCTTCAAATCTTGATTCAACATAGGATTTGATCGCGTCTGCTCTTTCTGGGTCAACCGGTTTAACCTCTATCACGCTCACCTGATCTTCAGATAGGTTGCGTATGGCTCGGGCATCCGGAAGAGGGATTAGACCGATTATGGCGTCAGCCATCGTGTTGGTTTCGAAGATACCGGTTACGGTGAAGTTCATCGGAGGTATCAGAAACGTCTCGCCCACTTCAACACCCAACCGATCAGCAATCCTGCTTCCCAAAATGATTTTACTATGGTCAGTTTCGTTGAAGTAGGAGCCGGTTTTAATGTATTCCGGAGAGACAATGTCTCTATACGAGTTCGTCACACCTATGAGGGTGATGAATCTGGGACCTCCGCTTGCCTCAAGCGATCTGGCGACGTAGATTTCTGGACTTATCGCTTCTATGTCCTCGTTTTTGCGCAAATCTTCGACAAGTGAAGCGTTGACTATTGAAAAGACTTGATCCACGGATCCTTCCTCCTGAATAATCAAGTTCCCGCTGAGGAGATTCAGGGATTCGGTGATACTACTTTCGAGGCCATCCATCACTGTCAATAAGGATGTGATCAACATGACCCCGAGAACGATTCCCAAAATTGCCAGGCCTGTCCTTAATTTGCGCCGCTTCAAGTTCTTGAGGCTGTACAATGTGACATTCAAAGCGAGTCGCCCTGCTACTCTTAAGCTGTAGACTCCATAATAAGGAACGTGCGCACACCATTTGAAGGAACAGACATAGTCAAAGCGCCGGCTTGGCTTTTTTTAACGTTTTGGGAGCTTGCCAAGTTTTTGAAGCTCGTTTGCCACATCTTTTAGTTTAAGCATCTCCAACGTTTCTTTGTAAGGCCAACTGGTTTCACGGTTCCATTCATGAAGGGTGTAGTATTTATCTAGCATGCTGTTCAGCTCTTCTTCTGAATTCATGAAGCCTTTCACGGGTCCTGACGTTGCGGGCTCGTGCATAAGCCTCCATGGCAAATCGTCAAGCTTTCGATCGGCTCCTTCTCGAACGTTGAAGCATTTCTCCAATGTGATGACTCTTCGGCCGGCAAGCATTATCTTTTTTTCATCCATGGGAAAGCCTGTGGCTAGATGGAACATCTGAGCCATGTTTTTTGGATTGACCTCGTAGGCAGATGTTGATGAGAATGCGCAGAACCCTAGGCAGTCGGTTGCGGCGTAGCAGTCTTCATGCCATCTGACTATTTCAGGTCGGTATTCTGTGTAATAGGGTGAGGCCCACTTCTTGTCTCCGGTGAGTTTTTCTATCAGGGTTCTTGCTTCAGGGTTCATCCCTAGCTCGGCGAGGGCTTCTGTGTGGAGGTGGTCGGGGCCACGTGGATTAACAGCAAAAGCTAAGGCGTAGGCCTTTGCTGATCTTGTCTCTACACTTGACTGTTCAAGCCCTTTTGAATTACATATTGCCCATTTCCAGCTTTCCTTGCCAACTTTTTCAGCTGCACGTTTGACTCCTTCAGCCAATAGATTGCCAAGTTTACCTTTCCTGAAGGCTACGAGTTCAATGGTTTTTATCAGTGCGTCAGCGTTTCCAAATTCAAGGTCGATTCCATCTGTATCTGTTTTCGTTAATGCACCCTTCTCAAAGCTTTCCATGGCCCATGCAATTACGGCGCCTGTGGAGATTGTGTCAAGTCCGTAGATATTGCAGAGTTCGTTCGCCTTGATAACGGCCTCTGTGTCGATGACCCACGTTTGACCTCCGAGTGCACAGAAGCTTTCATATTCGGGTCCTCCAGTGTATGTTCCCGCGTAGGGTCCATCTTTTATTTCCACAAATCTATGGCAACTTATTGTGCAGCTGAAACATCCTGCTCTTCTAACCAAATAGCCCTTTTCAATAAGCGTTTGACCAGTCAGGGGCTCTACATTTTCAACGTGACCAAACTTGAAATTGCGGTTTGGAAACGTATACAACTCGTTGTCGTATTCTGTGGACCCAGATGTTCCAAACTCATAAAGTTCTTGTGAACTGCTGTCTGCTGCCAGATTCTTCCTAACTTCCAGTGCTAACTCCCTAAACCCGTCAGGGTTCCAAAGCTCCACCTCTCTTGTACCTCTAACCGCGATGGCCTTGACTTTCTTGGAACCCATGACGGCTCCTCCGCCGCCTCTTCCAGCCGCGTGGTAAACGGAACTCATTATGGCCGCGAACTTGACGAGGTTTTCGCCTGCAGGGCCTATGCATGTGACTTTTATTTCCTTGTCTTCCAATTCCTCCTTTATTGTCTTAGTTGTTTCTCTGACGTCTGATCCCCAAAGATCAGAGGCGTCCATTATTTCGACTTCCTCGTCATGAATCCAAATGTACACTGGAGATTTGGCGACGTTATAGAGCACAATATGATCGTACCCGGCGAATTTTAGTTCAGCCCCCCAGTGGCCACCCACATTGGTCTTCAGATAAAGGTTGGTTGCTGGCCCCTTGCATGTGACCGTTGTTCTTCCGGAAGAGGGAGCGGTTGTTCCCGTCAGTGTTCCTGTACCAAAAATCAAAACGTTTTCCGGTCCTAACGGATTGATCTTCGGCTCTCTGATCAAATCCCAGAGAAGTCTAGCATTTATTCCCCTCGCTCCGAGAAACATTTCGCCTAATTTCGGTCTGAACCTTTCCGTCCAGGTCTTCTTTTTCTTCAGATCTATGTGAAGTATCTTCCCCGCCCAACTGTACATTTCAGGAACCTCCTGATATCGTTGCCAAAGCCTTGCCTCGTTTTTCCATTGATCTTCATTTCTCTTTCGAGTCTTCAGTCACCGAATCCACGTACTTTATTGCCCCAGGCGTGCATGTTTTGGCACATTCTGGATCGCCTTCGCACAAGTCGCATTTTACCGCTAGTCCCTTCCTAACTGTTATGACACCGAAGGGACAAGCTCGAACGCATTCTTCACATCCAGTGCATTCATTGCTGATTACAACATAAGCGCCAGTCTCTGGGTTGCGCAATATTGCTCCGGTGGGGCAAACACTTTCACACGGAGCATTTGTGCATTGTCTGCAGACTACTGGAACACTTGAACAGGTGACTTCTTTTTTTTGAATCCAAAGCCTTGCCTGCTTCAATCCGTGAACTCTCTCTTTTATTGATGAGCACGCAACCATGCATGCGCGACATCCCGTGCAAGCATCTGGATCCACGATTAGGACACGGCTGCTCATTTGCGAACATCCCAACATGCATGAAGTAGTCATGTGATGATTGTTCATATATCTTTGCGCGCGCATACGTATTAACTGCGTTCGGTTATGACTACTCCCAGTATGACCAGAAGCGCTCCAATAGCTAAGAAGACATCGAGAGACTCTGATAGAACGAGGTTGGCCACTGAAACTGAGACGACGGGTAGAAAGAAAAGAAAGACCCCCGCTTTTGTAGCCGAAACATCTTCCAAAGCTTTACTCCAAAACAAGTAAGCCAATCCCGAGCAAAATAAGCTCAGAACAAGTAGTAGAAACCAGCTCCATAGGGACCTAGGCAAAACTGGCTGTTCCAAGAGAAACGTGCTTGGAAACAAGAATATTGTTCCGACGATCAATGAGAACATGGTGACCCTGTTTGCACCATAGTTTGACAAGACATCTCTGCCCACAACGGAATAAAACGCCCAAGAGATGGCAGCTCCAAGAGATAGCAGATCTCCCACTATTCTGATTGGATCCAGTGACCATTCCACAGGCCTAATTATTAGCACAACTCCCAAAAAAGCAAAAGCAACACCGAACACATGCTTCAGAGTCATTCGTTCCCTCAGATAAAAATGATCCAACACAACAATGAACACTGGATTTGCCGAAATAATTAAGCTGGAATTCGAAGCTGTCGTCAGTTGCAACCCGAAATTTTGAAACACGTGGTATAAGGTCACCCCTGTTAAACCCAGCGCCGAAAAGATTTTCCATTCTTTCAGAATATGCCCATCGAAAGCATTCTTCTCTTGAGAATAAGTGAAAGCAACGACAAAAGGCAGAGCAACCAGGAAACGCAGAAAAGCCAAGGTTACAGGCGGGATTTCTTCCAGTCCCAGCTTAAGCAATGTAAAAGACGAGCCCCACAGAAAAACAACTGACACAAGCATCAAGGCACTCTTTAGCTTCATCACTGCACCTCTTAATTTTACGTAATCTAAGTTATCATAAGGCTTGTGTTCAAGAATCAAGTAGAAAGAACGGTGTTTTGCGGGGGGAGGGGGCATGTCCACGGCGATGGAGATTCAGAGCAGTTTTTGTTCGCAGGTGAAAAACCTATTAAATGTAAGAGAAACGGAAGAATTGAAGCTGTTTGGTATGGAACGCTCTTTGAAGACTCCGGTTCGTAGATTTGAGGGAATAACCTACTGGGTGATTGAAGACTCTGCATGCATGTGATCGCGCCCAACAACAATGCGCGTATCTGAGTCTGCGCGCACATTCAATCTAGGCCGTTTTCACTCGTTCTTGTACTTGTATGTCTTTGTCAGCTAGTTTGGTCAGTAGAGTCTCTCTAGCCTCAACTTTTAGACATTCAGGGAGAAAGACCCCTTTGGTTTTTATGTCTCCGGTGCAGATCATTCCAGCGAAGATTGCGGCTGAAACGCCTGTGACGTAGGATTCGTGGGTTGCGCCAGGCATTTTCTCTTGGACTTCAATGAGGGTTGGGAAAGGCACAGAAAGGATGTAAGTCATTTTCTTGCCTGCTGTTTCTCCCTCAACCTCTACTACGTAACATTCACGTGCATCAATAAGGGTGCCCGCTTTGATTTTGTTTTTAACCTCTTCAAATGATAAGGTGCGTGGAATCAGCTTGAAGAAGAGGTCTTGAGGAACCACCTTAACCCCTCTAACATCCACAGGGTCTTCGCCTAGAAGTCCAAGCTCAACCACAAATTTTATTGTCGGCATGTCAGGGGTACCCAACTTCAAATCCACATGCTTCAAACCCTTGCCTATGAAGCGCGGCAGCGTCACGGGCTCTTCATGTACATGCGCGACAACAGGCTGCGGGCCAATGGGATCGGGAAAGTTGTAGATCTCCTCGCCGCTGAAGAGAGGAACTCGCTTGAAATCCCCATTATCGTATACAACGGGTTCAGTCGCCATATCATCCCACATCACTTCAGGAGACCACGTTGAAACGATTTCCTTGCTTTCCACACTGTCAAATATTCTTATGCGTATCGAGTCTACACGATCAAGCTTGTCAGCAGCTTGAGCCGCAAGCACATTTGTGATTCCGGGAGCTGATCCAGCATTTAGTAGAGCGGTTAGTCCCGCTGCTTTCCATTTATCATTGGATTCAAGCTGCTGAAGGTATGAGGAGTGATCATAAAGAGCGAGATCCACGTAGTTTGTTTTTGCCACAAACGCTGCATCCATAATTGTCAAGTTGAATCTAGGTAGAGTCGCGTTGACTATTACGTCCGCACCTTCTGCAACTCTCACTATCTCGTTGGATTTGCTTGCGTCAACGCGATGCACCGACACCTTATCGCTCTTCAGCCAGTCTCTAATCTGCTCAGCTCTCTGTAAATCTATGTCAGCAAGCCTCACTTCCTCCGTTTCCGGGTTGCGTGCTAGCTCCGAGGCAATTACGATTCCAATAGCTCCAGTTCCAACTATAACAGCTTTCATAAACGTTTTCTCCCCATGAAGTTGAAGTTCTAGTTTTCTCGCAACTAATAAGTTTTATGTGCGTGTGCAAGCGTAAATGAAGCCTTGTGGAATAGTACAAAACAATTTGAGGGGAGGTGAAAAATCTGGGAAAAAGTCTGCTGAAGCTTCTTTCCAAAGAAGACATGGACAAGATTCACTGTGCCACGGTGAAGGTGCTGGAGAAGACTGGCGTCAAGTTCCTGCACGATGAAGCGATGGATATCCTTGAAAAAAACGGAGCCTTGGTAGATCGGAAAACAAAGATAACAAAGATACCAGAGGCCGTGTTCGACGAATTCAGAAAAAAGGCTCCAAACGAATCACTTGGATTCAATCGAGACGGTGAGAGAGTTCCAACGTCGAAAGACGATTTCCACATCGCAACTTTTGGTGATGGAACATTTTTCACGGATCGGGATGGAACGCAGCGCCCTAGCACGCTGAAAGACTGTGAAAAGATAATGATTATCGGTGATGCACTGGAAAATGTCGATGCAGCGTGGGTGGGAAGTATGCCAACGGATGTGCATCCGAATGTACAAATGATCCATTCAATGGAGGTTTTGATAAACAATAGTCCTACCAAACCTGTTGGCTTAGGGGGAGAGAATGGAGATCAAATGAGATACGCAATGAGAATTGGGGCGGCGCTTTTGGGAGGAATGGAAGAGCTGAAGAAAACACCTATTATCTACGGTGGCGGATGGGCTACTAGCCCTCTGGTGCATGCAAATGAGATTCTTGACTCCCAAATCATAGCTGCCAAGGAAGGATTCCCGACTGGATGCGGAAGTATGGCCACGGCTATTACTACGGCTCCGGCGACCTTGGCGGGGACGTTGGTGGTGTGGAACGCGGAAGTCATGAGCAGTCTGGTGTTGTCGCAGATGATAGCGCCTGGAGTTCCATTTGACATCGAATGCTCCGGGACGGCTGCGGATCCGCGTATGGGATACTATCCTGTTGGTAATCCTGAGATGGCTTTGATCAACGCTGGCTGCATGGAACTGTCTAACTACTATGATCTCCCATGTTTGGTTGCTGGCTGCTAGGCAGACGCCAAGATAGTGGACCCTCAGGCCGCCCACGAGAAAACACTCACAACGGTGATCCCTGCAATGGTGACCAAAGGCAAAAACATGTATGGGATGGGCATGTTGGATT
>Ga0209636_10001067_pt1 | contig 27431 bp, 17 predicted proteins | sample DeeMarSWOR152_54_FD_187464 | JGI IMG/M metagenome (GOLD analysis project Ga0209636, IMG submission 187464) | Marine sediment microbial communities from White Oak River estuary, North Carolina - WOR-1-52-54 (SPAdes) (version 2) | ecosystem: Environmental > Aquatic > Marine > Intertidal zone >...
ATCCGCATTGACAGGGTGACTTACAGCGACGGCTCACATCCGGAGGATTGTCCGGGCGGCGTGGACCTCTGGCCGACCGAGGCGGACGGGCTTGGCAAATCGCTTTCTCGTAAGGACCCGAATGCTTATGGCAACGACGTGGCCAATTGGGAAGCGGCTGCGCCTTCACCCGGCCTCGCCAATCCGTAGAATCTTATATGAGGTAAGTGCAGTGTTTTTTGTTAGCGGCTGTTGTATGCCATTGCAGTGAGCCGTATCGCTGCATCGACCATCATTTCGCCACCTCCTGGTTCGATCCGCGAATTGACCGTTTCATAACTACCTTCGGCAAACGCTTTCTTTGTGGGGATGTAGCCGGGTGCGTCCTGGCACAATTCGATAACCAGTGTGATCGGGAAAGGGCTTGCACGTTTAATCGCAAGACCGAGGTCGACGAATACCTCGCCCGGCAAGCCGATCACAGCCACGTCACGGCTCAGGCGAAAAACCTGGACCTCAAGAGGAATCGTCTTGCCGCGGCGCATCTCAACCGCCAGGATTTTATACGCCTCGACCTGTTCGAGGAATGATAGTTCTCTGGTGCCGACTTTCTTTATGTTCTCGCGGGCCCAGGCAACCTTCTTTGGGCCGTAATGTTGAAGGGGTACATTCACTATCTCACTTCGCACCGCGAGCGCGGGCTCCTTAACAGTCTTCAGATGTTCAGCTTTTGCTTTCACTGTTTCGGCTAACGTCCTGCCGATGTAGTCTGTCTTTAGACGCTGCTTCTTTGTAACATCGATGTGGTTGATATCTCCGCATGTGCCCGTTCCGAAAAGCAGAGTAAGCTTGTTGCCATATTTTTGTCGCAGTGACTGCTCTATGTAGAAAGGATAGTCCGCCGCGTATTTAGTACCCCCGACGGTGTCGAGATGTAGGGCGAAGTTCACTAAAGCCGCGTCGATGCTGCTACTGTCGGCGGCGCGGAAGAAAACCATCCCGACGTCGGTGTCTATTGGGCCGGCCGGGCGGACGATATCAGGGTTTAACACACCGGGATTAAACCGGACACTTCCATCTTTCATGTGGAACCGCCGATTGAACGAGAGGTCTCGCTGCTCGGCCACTCCGGCCTCCATTCGAAAAGGTTTTACTGAGGCGTTTGCTTCTGAAATTACATTGACGAGTTTGTTAACAAGTTCCGAGGGGTAATCCAGCTTTTCACACGGATCGCTGCCATGCCTGGCCACCGCAGCGTCATGTAGATGTTTTCTCAGTGCACCAAAGTAGAGAGGTCCGGTGTGGGTGTGTGTGGCGGCAATGAGGATATTCGCAGATGGAATTCCGGTTTTTTCGGGGGCCTGCGTACGGGCGCGAGAGGAAACGTCGGGTGAAAGGCCGATGATGTCGCAGAATACCAGTGCCGCGGATTCTTCACCTTGGCGAAGGACAATAGCCTTGGCGTGTAGAGGATTCAATATGCCGTCGCTTAGTCGCTCGTGAAAGTAACCGCTCATACGGTAACCGACAGGCGGGGTGATGTCGATGACCGCGATGCCTGCGGTCAGTTCCGTTGCGGTAGTTTTAGGCCCGGCGATAGCAGGGGAGGATTTCTGTCCGGTAAGCTCTTCTAAGAATTGCCGGGCCTTTTTTGCCTCTGTGAGTGTTTGCTTCAGGTCTCCTCGCTCAAGACATTCCACTATTAGTGGGCCGTTAGTGAAACCTCCTTTTTTCAGCTTTGCCAGAACTTCTGGAAAATCCACTTGGCCCGTCCCCGGCGTAACCATGACTTCCTTGGGATGTCTGTAATCCTTGACGCACATGCCAACTACGAGTCCATCCACAGTGGCAGCGTCGGTGACCGGATCGAGTTCGCCGTTCGAGTAGTAGAAGATGTTACCCGGATCGTACCAGATGCGGAAGTTGTCATGGCCGACCATCTCAATAGTCTTTCGGCACTGGGGACCGGTGGAATTCAGGCCGCCGTGCGGCTTGACACTGATGCCGATATCTTTCTCGGCGGCGTAATCGCAGCATTCAGCAATGGCCTTGTAATACAGCTTATAGAGCTTTTCGTTGCCGATTCCACCCATCAGCAGGTTCTTCGCACCGCATGCAGCGCAATTATCAATGAGTTTCCTGAGGCCCTCGATACCTTCTTTAAGTGACTTTTCTACTGGGATACCACCGCCGTATACTGATGGAACCGCCAAACCGCGTTTCTTTACTTCTTCGCCGACCTTTTCAGCCTCTTCGATCGTAGTGTAGACCGAAATTACCAAGCCCTTTTTGGACTTGGTAGTCATCAGGCCGGCGTATTTAAAACCGGCCTCGGCAATAGCATCCATTGCCACGCGGTAATCATGCTGGCCCCAGGGACGTGTGTAGCAGCCAATCTGCCAGGGTCCGCTGGTGGTCTCCTTTGTGGCTGGTGCGAGTGATGTTGTTAAACAGGAAGCTGCGAGGCCCGCTGTTCCGAGCTTTACAGTCCGGCCCAGAAATTGTCGGCGAGAGAACTGGTCGATAGAGTTCATTTGCGTTTTCTCCTTATTCATTTGGAGGTATTCCTCAAAGCGACAGTACTAACTTGGCTTTATCCTTCGCGAATCTCACGTTTCTCGGGATCATAAATTGTTCGGCGGCCGGTATCAAAGGATTGCATTGCCATAATGCATGCGACAGCGTGCTGGTAACCGGCGTCAATTGAGGCGTTGGGTGTATTACGGGTCCGGATGCACTGTAGCCAATCGAGGAAGTGATCCGGGCGTGGGACTTCTTTGACCGGATTCTTGCCTCTAATCTGGCCCCTTCTCTTGCCTCCGCCTTCGGCAGTCAATATCGGCGCAGTCCAGTTAACCATGTCCAGCACGCCCTGATCACCAAAAATCTTGAAGCTATTTCCACTTCCATTACCAAAGTTCGTCGAATAACTGACCATAAAGCCCTCAGGATAAATCCACAGTGCCTGGACATGGTCGGGGCAGGTGAAATTATGCTCGTCTTTCCATGTAAATGTACCACCCAGACACACGCAACTTGTTGGGAACTTCGCACCCGTGATGTAATGCACCAGGTCGATGAAGTGACTGCCCAGTCCGGGAATAGAGCCATCGGAGAATTCCCGGTAACCATACCAGCCTGAGTACAGTACGGGATCGAACGGACGCAAAGGGCGATCCATCAGGAATTCCTTCCAGTCCACATCCTTTTCCTTAACATCCTTTACATACGAATACCAGTACGGTCTTTCGCCGTTGCGGCATTGTTCGATTCGCCCTACAGTACCGAGGATGCCTGTTTTGTAGAGTTCCCTACAGCCGGTGAAACTGGTAAGGCTCCGCAACTGAGTTCCGATCTGTACGACTGTTTCGGCCTTCTTGACGGCGTCACAGGCGTCTTTGAGCCTGTCGAGTCTCTTTGCCAATGGTTTCTCGCAATAGGCATCCATGCCGGCCCTGGCGGCGGCCTTGAGATGGGTAGTGTGCTGGTGGTCGCACGAGGCAATCATAACAGCGTCCACATCTTTTAAGGCCAGCAGGTCGCGGTACGATGAGAACTTCCTCGCATCACGACCGTACCATTCTTTTACCTTGGCAGCGGCGGCTTCCTGACGTAGCCGCCACGGGTCGCACACAGCCGTGATTTCTATGTTTTCGCTCTCAGCGTGTTTGTGTACACCGGTCATGTGAGCACCAATCCCACGGCTACCACAGCCTATGATGCCGATTGAGATCCGGTCATTGGCGCCGATGATGCGTGAGTAGCTTGTGGCCGAGAGGGCCAGGGCGGCGCTGCCGGCAGCAGTAGTCTTAAGGAACTTGCGGCGGGAGATAGACTTTTGCATTGCATATCCTCCAACAAGGGGCAAATTGTTACTCCACTTTGGGACGCCTTTCGGCGGAAGTTTAACTTGTATTTACAACATAATCCATTTGGCTTCGAAACCAAGCACCGTGTGCGACCATTATATCAAATGAATTGTTGAACATACAGTTATTTTGGACGTTTGACGAAAGTTATTGTTATATAGTGGTTTAATGACGTTGGATATACAGTGGTATTGTGAAGTTTAGCGAGAGCGGGGCGGTGTTCTATGTTTGAATGGTGACCTGAATTATATATAATGCCAATTCTGAGATAGATATCTGACATATATCAGGAGAAAAGGAAAATGAAGAGAGCCACGCTGCTGGTGATAATGATTGTTCTGGCTTCATTGGTAACATTATTTGGCGGATGTCGGCAGAGACCCAAAGAAGAAGACAAGATTGTGATAGGATTAGCGGTTCCGTCTTTGTCTCATCCTTTTTTTATCTACTTGACGCAGAACGTGATGGATGAGGCAGAAAAACTGGGAGTTGAGGTAATTCCCACAGATGCCGGAGACGTCGCCGCCAGGCAGATGTCCATAATCGAGGATTTCATTGTAAAGGGTGTAGATGGTGTTTTGATGTCGCCCATAGGAGCCGATGCGCTTGTTCCAGCCGTTGAGTCATTAAATAAAGCCAAAATACCAGTGGCAACTGTAGATAGAAAAGTCAGCGGAGGTAATGTGCTCGTTCACGTTGGAGCTGACAATGTGGAGGGCGGAAGAGTAGCAGCAAGATATCTAATAACAAAGCTGGGAGGGAAAGGCAATGTCATAGAACTCGAAGGAACGCCCGGAGCTTCCCCTGCTATTGACAGGAAAAAAGGATTTGAAGAAGAGATTGCCAGTTCGAATATCAAGATAATTGCAAGCCAAACGGCTGAATTTCAGAGAGCAAAGGGCCAGTCGGTAATGGAAGACCTCCTGCAGGGGCAGGGAGATTTTCAGGGTGTGTATGGAGCCAACGATGAGATGATTCTCGGCGCTATTGAAGCGATGGATGCGCATGAAGTTGACGCCTCAGGCGTTATAACAGTTGGCTATGATGCGATACATGATGCACTTGAGTATATCAAGCAGGGAAAACTAAATGCAACTATCGAACAGTTTCCAGGGGAGCAGGCTAAAAAAGCTCTCAGGTTTCTCGTGGATAATATAAGGCACGGGAAAATACCACCTTCGAAAGAGGTGTATATTACTCCGATTGCAATCGATAATTCCAATCTTCAACTGGCCGAGCAAAAATCTGATTGATTTACTGATTGGGATGGATATATCTAAGAAAGGATTGGCCTTCTAATTAGCGCTTATGAGCGGACAGATGACCGGTGAATACATTCTGAAGATGGTTGGTATCAGCAAAGAATTTCCAGGTGTCAAGGCGCTGGAGAATGTTGATTATGACCTGAAAAGTGGAGAGGTACACGCTATCGTCGGCGAGAACGGTGCCGGGAAATCCACCCTGGTAAAGATCCTTGCAGGGGTCTTTAGGGCTGACAAGGGTCAAATCCGGCTGAAGGGGGTAAATATAGACTTTCAGGGTACTCGGGCGATGATTGAAAGGGGGGTCAGTGTGATTTATCAGGAACTTAATCTCGTCCCTTACCTGTCTGTAGCTGAGAATATTTTCCTGGGAAGGGAGCCTATCAAGAACAAGTGCATAAGATTGATAAACTGGGACAAAATGCATACAAAAGTAAGCGAGATTATGCAGCTTTTCGACATAGACATAAATCCCGAAGCTCGTGTAAGCACCCTGGGGATCGCCCATCAACAAGTAGTGGAAATTGCCAAGGCACTTTCTCTACAATCCGAAATCATTGTTATGGACGAGCCAACGGCCACACTGACCGGTAATGAAGTTGACAAGCTGTTTAATATAATTCGTAACCTTAAGAAGCAAGGTGTATCGATTATCTATATTTCACACAGGCTTGAAGAGATAGGGCAGATTGGCGACAGAGTGACAGTGCTGAGGGACGGCAAAAAGGTTTTAACTGAGGATGTGAAGAATGTCACAACCGATGAGATTATCAAGTCGATGGTTGGGCGCGAAATCGGCAGCAAGTATCCCAAAGAAGATATTCCAATTGGTGACGAACTTCTGAAAGTTGAGCATCTCTGTGGGAAAGGCGTTTGTGAAGACGTATCATTCAATTTGAGAAGAGGTGAGATATTGGGGATTGCCGGTCTTGTGGGTGCCGGCAGGACTGAAATGGTACAACTGCTGTTTGGTTACCGGAAAAAGGACAGTGGTAGAATTACTGTAAATGGTAAGTACATTCGGGTCGGAAAGCCTCCTGATGCTGTAAGGGCAGGGATTGGTTTGATACCGGAAGAAAGAAGAAACCATGGTTTAGTTGTGGAGTTGTCAGTGTTTGAGAATGCCACACTCTCGATTTTGGATCGTTTTTCCTTCTTGGGTTTCGTTAAGAGGAGAAGACTGGACAAATTAGTGAATTCCGTAGTTGATAAGATGAAGATAAAGACACCTACGAGCAGACAAATAGTGAAAAACCTAAGCGGGGGGAATCAGCAGAAAATCGTTCTTGCGAAGTGGTTTTTAAGAAACTGCGATATATACATTTTTGATGAGCCGACGAGAGGCATTGATGTAGGGGGGAAAATAGAGATTTACAGGTTGATAGAGAATCTCGCCAGGAATGGCGCCGGTATTATGATGATCTCTTCCGAACTGTCTGAGGTGCTTAATATCAGCGACAGGATTTTAGTGATGTATAATGGCAAGATCGTTAGAGAGTTCAACAGAGGAAAAGCCAATCAGGAAGATGTCCTCAGCTATGCGCTTGGGGCCGATAGAAGTTTAACACAATACCCCGAATAGGTATTGCTAAGGGATAAGTGAAGGTCGCTTTTTCGTTGGTTCAAAGGAGCCTGCCGATGAATCTTGGTAAATACGGTATATTTATCGCATTCATTGCGGTTGTTGTAATCCTTTCCATCATATCACCATCATTTCTTACATCGAGAAACCTGCTTAACATAGTACGGCAGAGCTCTATCCATGGTGTAATGGCAGTTGGAATGACCTTTGTGATTTTGACAGCCGGAATAGACCTTTCTGTCGGCTCGGTCCTGGCATTGACGGGCGTATTGTGTGCGAGTTTCGAACATTCAGGCCTGCCTGTTGTGCTGATAGTGATTGCCACCCTGGGAATAGGTGCTTTTATTGGGTCTGTTAACGGATTAATTATCACGAAGGGTAAAGTAACACCTTTTGTAGTAACCCTGGGGATGATGAGCGTCGCCAGAGGATTAGCTCATATATATACGAATGGCCAGCCCATAAGTGGATTTGGAGATGGATTTCGATATATAGGTGCGAGCGACTTTCTTGGTGTGCCCGTGCCCATCATTATTTTCGTACTTACCATCCTAATAGCTGCGGTGATATTGCGCGATACTCGCCTGGGAAGGTACACCTATGCCATAGGTGGAAATGAAGAGGCCGTCCGGCTGTCAGGTATCAATGTAGACAGGTTTAAAATAACCGCTTATGCCATTTCCGGCTTGACCGCTGCTTTAGGCGCCATAATACTTACATCAAGACTCAATGCCGGCGAATCTATCGCAGGGGTGGGATATGAGCTTGACGTAATCGCCTCGGTCGTTATTGGAGGCACAAGCCTTATGGGCGGAAGGGGAAGTGTTTGGGGCACTTTAATCGGAGCCCTCCTAATCGGCACTATCAACAACGGGATGAATCTGTTGACAATACCTTCTTATTGGCAATTAGTAGTAAAAGGTTCGATCATCGTCGGCGCTGCGCTTCTCGATCGGCTCAGAGAAGAGTAGCTGCCGGCTTTGAGCAAAAAGGCTGGATTTTTGATTGTAAGTGCGGTATTATCCTTCATCAATTTTCCGGTCGTTAGGCGACATTTTAAATTAATCATTGGGTTTCTCTACAACCCACGGGGACGGAGTGTGGATAGATTTTCGAATTAGAATTTGAAGTATAATCTTTGGCTGTTCATTTTTTGTAAACAGAGCCATGAAGAAAAAAAGATTGTCTCCTTATTGTTCTGCGCAGAAAGGATGTTGCATTTGATGGATTTATTTAACATCTCCGGTTGTAAGAACTCCGGCAAGCTGACTTCTATTTCGAGGAAGAGAAACGGAGCCGACTCTTCAAAGACCGGCAAGGTAGCAAAGAATACAATAATTCTTTATTTATTATGTTTATATTTTGTTATTTCACTTTTTGGAAACGTTTTTCGTTTTACTGCCGTAGAGGGTTCTTTTGGTGTCGGCTCAATAGTGCTATGTGTAATAGCAGTCCTGACATTTAAAGAAGCTGGGACGGAACTCTTCAAAAGGAAACTCTGGTTTGCTCTGTTTTTGCTTTTAGCATGGTGTTCTTTCAGCAGTATGGGTTGTTTGATAAGCGACTGAAATTAACGATGGTCTACGAGCTTTTGCTAAGGAAAAGGGCATTGGCAACTGTCTTTATTGATAAGATGCTCTCAAGTATGCTTGCTGGCGGTGTCCATGAGTCCTTGGACTATTTGCGTCTCAGAGAAGCAAGAATGATAAAGAAGAGGTATTGCTCAGGTATTCGCACTTCGATTATCATTGAGTTCGATTACTGCCATGCATTTGTAAGGGCCTTGGCAAAAAGAGCTCTGAATTATATCGGCCTCGGTGCATCACACTCAAAGTCCGCCAAATCGAGAGTAAGTTCCGATAGTGACGTTCTGTAGATTCCTATTGAATCGTTCTGTTTCTTGACAACATACTCAGTTCTTTCTCCCACGTCATTGTTTCATGTGTTAAGATAATTAGTGATGAGTCGAGTCCCTCGAGTGAGTGTTTTGATACCGACGTACAACGCGGAAAGGACTATTTGCAGAGCGTTGACATCGGTGCTGGAGCAAACGCTACAACCTGTTGAAGTCATTGTTGTCGACGATGGCAGCACTGATGGTACGGTATCCATAATAAAGACGTTTTCCACCAGGTTTAAACCCGGCTTACTGAAGCTCGTGGAACTCAGTTCCAACTACGGTGTGTACTATGCACGTAATGTCGGATGGGATACGGCTTCAGGAGAATTCTTGGCATTACTGGATGCCGATGATGCGTGGCACCGACGTAAACTGGAAATACAAGCTGACTATATGCTCAAACACAATGAGTTGACCCTCACAGGTCATAGTTTTATATGTTTGTCAGAATACGATACAGCTCCTGCATTGCCCAAGAAGTGGTCTGTTAAATCCATCACGACCTGGCAGTTTTTGGCCTTCTACCAATTTCCAACACCTTCAGTGATGCTACGAGCCGAAATTCCGTATCGATTTGATCATACAAAGCGGTATTCGGGTGATCGACTGTTGTGGATACAGCTATTATTCAATGGGTACAAAGCTGCTCGTTTGGAGTTGCCCCTTGCCTATCTCTACAAGGCCCCTTATGGAGAGAAGGGTCTAAGCAGTCATCTTTGGGAAACGGAGAAAAGCGAACTTGATAATTTCAGCCAATTGAGACAGATGGGTTTCTTAAACCGAGGCCAGGAAATTCTGCTAAAAGGCTGGTCCTTCCTTAAGTATATGCGAAGAATCTGGATATCCCGGAGGCGTTCGCATGTCACGTAGCCACACAGGGTTTGCCCTGTTTATGTTGCTTTTACTAATTGCCCCTCAAATTCCAATAAGAATTCCTGGGGGGATCGAAAAAAGTTGCGTGTCGCTCGGATTGGCAGGTCTGATAATTTGGTTTTTTGCTAACCCTAAGAAGATGTTTTTTCCCCCCAGGATAGGTGCTTGGCATCCGTTGTTCTGGATCTTAATATTTACGGCGTATGTCTTTGTGGTTTCATTGCTGTCGGGAAGCATGGTGTCTATCGCTTATTCGCTCCAGTATCTACTTTATGTGGTTCTTGGTACTATTCTAATGAAACAATACGGAAGTAATTTTGCCAACATGAATTGTAAGCGTGCGCGCTCAATTCTCTTTGCAATTGGTATTGTATTTAGCATAGGGATCGTTGTTTCGCTTTTCACCGGCCCGATATATCCACATCAAGTACGAGCGACACAAAGGCACTGGGAAGGGCTTACGATTCAACAGGGTGTGGGATTCAGCGAAAGTCAAAACATAGCAGGACCGGTGGTCATTTTCTTTTTGGCGGCGTGCACATATATGTATCATAGAAAAATCTGGAAGAAGTGGATTTTGCTGACTCTGCTTCTTTCTGGGCTGTTAGCGACCTTGTCGAGAGGTGCGATTTTCTCTTTTGGCTTGGCCTTAGCCTTTGTATTTTGCCTTGACAGCGTAGATCTATTTGTTCAAAGGGCCGGCATCAAAGTATCGTTATTGAAAAATGTCGGTTTTCTTGCATTCACTGCTGCCTGTCTGGTAATTCCCACCATTGTGGTGATCTACTGGACTAACAAACCGCTACTGCGGGCGTTACTTTCCGGTTTCGGACTATCACAAGGATATAGTGTAGTTTCAAGCGACGCGAGTCTCAGGTTTGGTCACTGGGCTTGGGGCCTGAATACTTGGGCGTCCGGGAATTTATTGAAAATGTTATTTGGCGGTGGTTTCCGCAGCAGCATGGTGGCTGCTGATTACGGAGCGTGGAAGGACGCGCACAATATGTATATCACCATTTTAGGCGATTTTGGTATTGTGGGACTCACGTTATTTTTAGGTGCATTATTCGGAGCATTTTTCCGCTATGCTCGTTTGTTCCTAACAGATAAGGCTGGGAGGGCCGAAAGGTTTGGATTGATGGCTTTGTTGGCGCTGAGTATTGATAACATGACAGGACCGTATTTCTATTCGCCAATCTGCCTTTCCCTTTTAATCTTTGTTTTCGCAGTAACATTATAGCCTGTTGGCAGAAATGGTTATTCATCTAATACACCATCCGGTAAGCGCAAAAAAGTTTGTTGAACCCCTGGTTAAGTTGTCAAACTGTAACGATATTCAGGCGGAATTATGGCTTGAGAAGAGAGATGAGTTTAAGGACTTCACTTCTGCTATCGATTGCCCAAAGAGGTTTGTGAGGCTTAACCTATCAATTAATCCATTTACAGTTTTGGCAAGATTGATTGACATGTCGAAAAAATTTCTTAAATTGAAGCCAACTGCGATACATGCTCATCAAACACGCGCAGCTTTTATACCGTTGCTTGCAGCACTGATTGCCCGGGTTCCGATTCGTATTTATCACAATCATGGGACTCGGTATCTGGCATGTCGAGGGATTCTACGTGCATTGTTCTGGCTGGTCGAGATTCTGAACTGCTGCTTCGCAACACACGTCATCACAGTCTCGCATTCTATTCGCGAACGAATGATTCTGCATCGTATTGTGCGACAGTCAACATGTGAAGTATTGGGAAAAGGTTCCGCTTGTGGAGTGGCTTTGGACGAATTTTCAACCGAGTATTTTGTTGCAGATGAAACTAGGCGGATACGACAACACCTTGGCATCCCACAAGGAAATTATGTAGTATTCTATATAGGCCGTCCTGTAAAGTGGAAAGGATTTCACGCCTTACTAAGCGCCTGGCGGTACATGGAAGCATCTAAAAGTGGAAATACCCTGCTCATCGCGGGCTGTAATGATAAAGATGTTGTAAGTGTCACAGGGAGCCCGATAAAGAATGTTATCGCTCTTGGCTACGTAAAAGATTTGCGTCCTTGCTATGCCGCTTGTGATGTTGTTGTTTTACCAAGCTGGCACGAGGGCTTCCCATATTCCTTATTAGAAGGCGCAGCAGCAGCCAGGGCTCTTGTTGGCAGCAGGATTCCGGGCATTGATTCCATAATAATAGACAATAGAAATGGCTTACTTGTACCAGTTGATAAGCCTGGGGAATTGGCTGACACACTTGCCGTTTTGCGGGATAATCATGATTTGAGGAGACGTATGGGACATTGCGGGCGTCAATATGTGGAAAAGTATTTTGATAGGGAATATTTCAATAAGTTGCTGCTCGATTATTATGATAGAATTGGTGTTTGGTAGCGTATTGCCTGAAATGCTATATTTTCCAGGAAGATTATATTAGAGTCAATTATGGTGACACAACTGATCTTATTTTTGGCAAACGTTACTCTAATCAATGTCGCGTTTATTCTTTCCTTTCTATTAAGATATGGTCTGCCTTTTCCTGAATACAATTTCACCCCTTACAAAAAGAGCTGTATGTTTCTGACAGTGATTTATATATCAGCTCTATCCTTCTTCAGAGTTTATAAATGCCGGTTCAAAAACTCGTGGGACTTGTTCAAGAGAGTCTTTTTGGGGTTATGCGCCGGGACTTTACTAAGCATAGCTTTTGTTTATGTTTTCAGAACAAGTTGGGGTGCTTTTCCAACGAGTGTTTTTATTCTTTCCTTTTTTATAAATCTGTTTTTGATTTTTAAGACAAACCAGACTTTATTAAAAGCCAAGAGAAGAATCAAAAAGAAGGTCGTGATTATCGGAGAAGGGGAAGTTGATGACATCGTAGGAAAGAAGGCTGTCGTAAAAAGAATAAAAATCGTTGAGATTGACAAGTTGTTTAAATGTGTTGATGTCGATGAGATCGTTATTAGCGAGAGAATCCAGCGTGAGAAGGATCTAAACCTTTTAATCTATCTTGTACAGAAGTTAAAAATAGAGGTTGTTTTCAGTCCTTCTGTTTATGTGAAGCTTCTGCCCGAGAGAATTAATGGGGAGAATTCATTGAATTTTCTGAACACTTTTATCGGCAAGAAACCAGATGTTGAGGAGTTTTTGATAAGAAGCCTTGATGTATTGGGCAGCATAATGATTTTATTCATCTCTGCGCCCATAGCCATTTTGACTTCTTTATTGATTAAAATTACTTCTCTGGGGCCGGTCTTATATAAACAGGAGAGGGTGGGAAAGGACGGCAAAGTCTTCACATTATACAAGTTTAGAACGATGGTAAAAGATGCAGAGAAAAAAGTTGGGCCTGTCCTGGCGAGCCGGGACGACCCACGCATTACAAGAATAGGGAAGCTTCTGCGAACGACACGGCTGGATGAGCTTCCTCAGTTATTAAATGTAATGCGAGGAGATATGAGTCTGGTTGGTCCCAGGCCGGAACGGCCGCATTTTGTCAAACTTCACAAGGCTTTACGGGAACTGAGATTGACGGTAAGGCCGGGAATAACGGGCCTGGCACAAATCAGAAGTTTTTACGATCTTAAACCAAAACACAAAATAAAGTATGATTATTTATACATACAACAGAGATCTTTGCTGCTAAATCTGTACATCCTTCTCAGAACCATTCCTGTTGTATTATTGAGAAAAGGACGGTGACTCCTTCTCTGATTTTACACTGTTTTTCAGCATGTTAAAGCGGCTCCGTCACTAAGATATATAATTTCTTTGGTCTCACTGGCCCTCATCTTGTGGGTGATCCCTTCCATGGGGGTGCCATGTTCTGCATGCTTTAAGGCAAAGGCAATTTGCTTTTTGCTGAATCGCGTCTTCTTTATAATCTGAGTCCCCCTAAAAATGATTTTTTGTCGAATTTTTCGAAAGCTGAAAGAACCGGTTTTCGGGGAAAAGGTCGATATATAGTGGCGTCCAAATTAGAAAACAAGTCCAAAGAACGTAAAGATGATGTAATCAACTTGCTTATTCTTATTTTCATCTCGTCATTGCTTGGAGTTTACCTGCTCGCCACGACCGTTCTGATTGCCGGGGATGGCGTTTTTTATATTGAGCGGGCTCGGATGTTTTCAAGTGACCCAATCGGTATTGTAAAAGCACACCATCCAGGATACCCATTTCTTATTTTCATAACTCATAAATTTGCTTCTTTTTTCAGTAACAGCTCCTCAGTGTATAGTTGGATATACTCTGCCCAGAGCGCGAACCTGCTGTGTAGAGTGTTTGCTTTGGTACCGTTATATTTTATTGGAAAGCTGTTGGTTGGTTCTCGCAACAGCTTTTGGGCTTTGGTGATTCTGATTTTGCTGCCCTATCCCGCAGAGTATGGGAGCGATGCGCTGAGAGACTGGCCACACATTCTTTTTTTGGCGACGGGTTTTCTGTTTTTGCTTTGGGGTGCAAAGCTGGGCAGGTGGTGGATGTTTGGGGTAGTTGGCCTGGCTGCCGGATTTGGGCATATAATCCGACCTGAATGCGCACAATTGCTTATATACGCAGTTTTGTGGCTGTTGATTGGATTGTTCCTGCCAAGACTTAATATGAACAGGCCCAAACTTTTTTGCGCATTATTCATTCTTCTGGTTGGTTTTGCTGTCCCTACAGCACCATATATAAAAGCAAGAGGGAGAATTTTGCCGCGAAAACTGGAAGCGCTTATCAGTTCTTCTTACCGCTTGCGATCGGAGAGAATTCAAGAACCAGACGTTGATTGCCGCAATAATGTATACACGGCGGCAGAAGTGTCCGGCAATATAATGAAAGCGATTGGAATGCTTATGAGAGAGATCAGTGATAATTTAATGCACTTTTTTTTGCCAGCGCTGCTTCTCGGTGTTTATTCCCGGTTCTGCAAACGATCGGCTGTAACTGATGTGGAGAGGTTCTTTGTGCCTGCTTTTATGGTGTTTAATATTATTATGATGGTTTTACTATATTGTAGCTGGCAATACATAAGCGGGAGGCATTGCCTGCCGCTTGTTGTTTTTACTGTTTTTTATGTACCTGTTGGATTGCAAATATTGGCAGATTGGCTTATAGGCAAATTTCCAAAAGTCCGGTTGGACCAAAATCAAAAGCCGCGGTTATGGTTCTTCATTTTGGTTATAACCGGCTTAGCTGTATGTATGCCCAAATTATTACGGCCCATTCGCGTTGATAAAAAAGCTTATAAGGCAGCCGCTCAATGGCTTAAAGAAAATACACAAGAAAATGATCCTGTCGCCGTTTCTGACAAACGTATAAGCTTTTACGCGGAACGAGAAGGATTGATATATAACAAGGTCATTCCTGAGGGGGCTGAATATGCTGTGAAGATTGTGGAGAGCGAAGATGAAAAGCCTGCTGTCGGCAAGGCTATACATGAAGAACTTTCGTTGTGGATAGATGAACAAAAAAAGACAAAGAAAATTGTGATCTACAAAGTTTTGTAGCTTACAACTGCAAGTATCTGCTGATAGATTTAGCGGGTTACAAAACAGCCTAAATTAGAGTCGGAATTACCAGCCTCTTCTTGTAAAAAGCACAAGTAGGGTATTTGTTTTGTACCCGTATTACAATCAAGCCAGGTACAGAACATGCAATCATAACAGCTATAAGTGTAAATCAAAACTTGTATAGCTGCTTCTGTAAAACATCAGATATAACTCGAAATCCCTCCCTCGAACTTCCCACCTCAGCGGACACCTTTACTTATTTATCTACGGTTTGAGTAGAGCGGCCTTCCTTTCAAAAAGCGAATTCAGGTGTTAGGCTGAGTTTCTACCTGCTAAGGTGCCTTTACAACAAACAGTCATTGACGGCATAAGTGTAAACTACATTTAAGTTTGTGACATTAACACAAACTTCGGGATTTTTTTGAGGACTTTTCGGGGGAGATTCAATTCAAGGCGCACCTCCCTTTAATGACGATTTAAGGGGTAGTCAATCAATTTATATAAACCCTTATGTCACAAGGAGGTGCATTATGTTGAAACGTAAAGCTCTAATGGAATCAATATCGTCAAATCTGTATAACTTTCTCAAAATAATAGGTAATAATTTGTCATTGCCGGACAAAAAGTTCCTGCGAGACAGCACTATAGGACTGATTAGGTGTGGCAAGCCTATCGTTTGTCAGATGGCACGGCATCTACCGAATCAACAGACAAAATTCGTATCACGTCTGGATCGACTTGATCAACATCTGCTAAAGAACAGTGACTTCGACAACAACGTTAAAGAGGCTTTGTCAAGAGTTTGGCTTCTTTACTTCCGGGACGATACGCCCATTATCCTTGACCTCTCGGACCTTGCCAAGCGATTGGCAAAGAAGATGGATTATCTTGCCACAGTTAGGGATGGCAGCACCGGCGAATTGGTGAACGGTTACTGGCTGCTCGAGTTGTACGCATCACTTAGCCGGAAGAATCCCGTCCCTATACTACTGGAGCCGTTCAGCCACGAGGAACCTTGTAGTCCGGGACAAAATCCCGTTGTCCTCAAAGCAATTCATAAAGTCTTTGAACTTACAGGTAACCGTGGTGTACTTGTAGTGGACCGGGGATTCGATGCAGGCGTGATGTTTGAAGATTGGTTAGATAACAAATATCGTTTCGTTGCTCGTCTCGTTGGAAAACGCCATTTACTGCGGTTTTCCGGTGATATTGGGCAGAGTAACGATGGGCAGTGGATACCGATTCAGGCACGTCAACTTGCCGAGCAGACGCCGACTCCACATCGCTTCTACAAGCTTATCAAGCGTAAAGGCAAACCTGCCCTTGGTATTACACAGATAGGCTGGGTGAAGGTTCGTCTGCCCGGCCGAGATGAGGATTTGACACTGGTCGTTTCTCGGCTTGCCGGAGTTGATAAGCCAATGATGCTTTTGACGAATTTGCCTGTAGAGAATCTTAAGGACGCAAAACGTGTTTTGCGTTTCTACATACGAAGATGGGAATGTGAAGAGGCAATTCGTTTCCTCAAGAGCCAGGTGAATCTCGAAAAGATACGAACATTTCGTTGGTCTTCGATTTGTCGATTGGTTTTGTTAGCTGTGTTAGTGATGATTTATTTGGGCTGGATTGTTGAGGAACATCCCAATATTTGCGATCGTTTAGTTTGCTTAAGTCAGCCGCTGCCGGATAAGCCGGACTTTCTTTCATACCGTTTGTTAGGGGGTCTGACTGAAGCGATAAACACCTGTTTTTGGCTCCACAAGGATTTACTGCGGAGAGGCTTATGAGAAAACCCCGAAGTTTGAGCAGAAAAATGTTGAAATCCTTACGAGGTTCTGGTATAATCACTTCTTAAGCGTGAAGGAGTATTTTTGGTTCATCGTACAAAAGAGGTCTCATTAATTATGCGATGTCCGGAAAAAAGTAAGCGACGGCGGATCCAATGCTTCCTTTGAACAGAATTCTGTCAGGGAATGAATTTCACGGATTCAAATATAGCTGAAACGTAGACCAATTGTAATCCTTGACATTTAAAGACCGCTCTGGAGAGCTTTTTTACACAAATTTTACTTACCAATCTCCAAAAAGTTGATAATATCAACTGTATGTATTTGCTATCAGACAGCTTTGTCGTATTGACTAAACATTTAGGGGAGCTCTTATGAAAAGGATACTTCTCTCGCTTTTTATCGCGGGTACATTTACCGGCTCGGTAGTATGCCTTGGTGAAAACGAAATCGAAATCCCGGTTGACAGCAGTGAAAGCGCCGTCGAAGTAGCTCCGGAAGAAGTTCAGCTGCCGGCCGAAGTTGAAGAACAGCTTAATCGGTTGTTTGATCCCTACGCAGCTTTTGCCGGTGAAGCTTTGTTTAAGATGCTTGAGGAACACTTCAAGGTGTCTTCAATGAAAGCCGCTCGCATAGACCCATTGGACGACAGGCCGGGCCAAAAAGTTCCTGATATCGGCAGAGAGATTCTCAACCGGTTGATAAAGGGCCTTACCTCAGAACATTTTGAGATAAGAAGAAGGGTCGCCCTTGCGCTAAACGCCATTGGAGATAAAAGCGGTGTACCGGTGATGATAGAGGCCATGGATTCCGACGATCCCAGTGACAGAGCGGATGCGGCCGTTGCTTTGCGGAAGATCAAAGACCGACGCGCCATTCCCGCCCTTATCAAAGCAGTCGACGACAAGAGGCCACATATAAGATGCATCGCTATTGAGGCGCTGGGGGAGATGAAAGCCGATGAAGCCAATGACGTCATTGCCAGGCACCTGAACGATAAGGAAAAGGTAAAAGGTACCGATGTCATTATGCTGCCCGCCAGGTCGGCATGCTTTGCGTTGGGTGAAATCCACGGGAGAAAAGCAGTGCCTCTGTTGATCAAGGCGCTTGAAGAAGAGGAATTAAAAGAAACAGCAGCCAAAGCACTAGAGAAAATCAGGCAGGGACATTCTCTGTTCTCAGGTCTGAGCAGAGGAGACAGTGGATTCGGCACTGATGCTAAGAAATGGACAGACTGGTGGAATTGGGAAAATCTGGATGGAACAGCGGTCAGGGTGCGTTTGTATCGAAACTGGATGACTGACGCGGCGGCATATGAGATAGTCGGTCTCAAGGTCCAGAGGTATTCGGTCAATTTCGATTCACTCAATGCTGACGAAGACTCGGTTGTCGCAGTTCTCGAGGAGGACCAGGACAACGGACTTATCAAAAGGGCAGTTAAGAATCGCGTTTATGTATGGCCGTTTTCAAGAAACATACACATGCGTCTTGACCGTTATGATTTAGAACCACCGGCCGATACATGGTGGTTCTTTGATGACGCATTAGGTGAGCTTATTCCAAGCGCAACTGTCGAGATATATCTGAAAAAATATCAGGGCCCTCAAATAAAACTCAGAGAGACTGTAATCGACGGCTCCCTCAGGAAACCTGCTCTGCAAAATAGCCAATGGAGCTATGATTTCATAATCTACGATCCTAACTATGGGATTGCCAATGTTTGGCCATCTCCCGGCCACAAGTCGCATATTCCGGTACCTCTTGTTGACAAGACAAGCAAAGCGGCCGAGCGTTCGATATGGGGTGTGGTTGTCGGCCCCGCCGGTATTCCCATCGAAGGCGTGACTATACGATGCAGTAGCGTGCGGACTCTGGGAGAAGGACTCATTAATTCCGGGAACGAGAGCTGCACAGTGATAACCGATGCAGACGGGAGATTCTGCATGTACATGCCTGCCAGCACACAGAACCAAGACCAGCGTGGCACACTTATTCCACCAAAATCAAGATATCAAGTACGAATCGAAGCACCGAAAGAAATGAGGGTGCTTCCGTATGTCGGACAGATAGAAAACGGGATGGAAACGACGGTGGTTTTGGAATCGGCAGGCAATTTTCACACCTTCACCTTTGTGGATGAGTATGGCGTTATCGACGATCCGGCAGGATTGGAGAAGGTTTATCTGATTATTGAACGTGGGGAGAAGGGCAGGCTGACACTGGGCTACAACGACTGGAAGGAGCGGGAGCTTTTTCCTCACGGAACATACTCAGCCGAACTGATATCGAGCTGGCGGCCGGGGACGAAGCACGGCAGAATCAAGTTCGAGCCCGTTGAGATAACCGACGATTCACCTGAGGAAATTGTCTTCAAGGTGCCCGATGCGGTGACCTATAGCGGCCGGGTGGTCCACGGTATTACGGGTGAGCCTTTTGCCGGCGCTTACGTTATCACGATGGAATCGATAAGCCAAGGAAGGCTCGAAGACATAACGGCGGACCAATGGGCCGCAATCCACGAACTCGGCAACGACATTTCAGTAAACGATCCGGCTGTAGGCCCAATCAGGAAAGCTTACGGTTTGAGGAAGATTGTCAGAACGGATGTGGATGGTTATTACACGATTGTGACCAAGCCCGGGAAGGACTTTTATACTTTCCTTGCGTTCGAGGAGAACTTCATTCCCGTTTCGAAACGGGTGTATCCGCCGAAAGACGGCTCTTCTACCGAGGTGACGGTTCCAGCTTTAAAACTTTATGCCGCTGGGAAAATTTTGCTTGAAGCCTGTGTCGATGAAAAGCACGTTTCCATATGCCCCAAGTGGATTGTTGACAAAGCCGCCTCGCCAACGTGGGTCAAAGATCTGCTGAAAATCGAGGACGGGAGGACAAGCTTTATCAAGTACAAAGGCTGGATAAAACAGAATGAACCCCATCACGTTTTTGTGCCTGCAGGTACGACATTGAGACTGCAATTGCGAATGCCGTACGATGACCAGTGGAGTCCGTTTATCACTGAAGAATCATTTAATATTGGCCACGGCGAAGTGTTGGATATCGGAAGAATCGATTTGAAGCCAGCTTTAAAAGTCTATGTTAAGATCCTGGATGCGGCCGGTGAGCCTGTGGAGGGTGTACCGGTAAGAAAGCTTGTCGGCAATACAGGAAGCGTGGCCCACAACACAGACGAAAACGGGCGGGTCATGTTCTATCTGCCGCCGTATTCGCAAGGCAAGTTTTATGTAAGCTATTACGGGCGAGGGGAAGAGGGCCGTTTAAATTTGAAAGAGGAATTGCCCTATCAAATCCTGGGCAAGGAGGATAGCGATAGCGAATTTACCCTTGGGCTATCCGACGAGATTCTATATCATCTGTTCAAATGAATCGGGCATTAAAAGCCTGCTAAGAAAGGTAGGCTGACTGAACTTAGGCCGGTCTGGTTTGGCCCGGCCTTTTTTATTGGTTTTGCGAGTAGTTGGATTTGCGTTTTAAGCGGTATTTTCTTTGAGCTTAAGCTCTTGAGACGATATCTTTTTTCGACACTGATGAAACATACCAATTTTTTTGCATTTAAGGCGGAAGGTATTCGTCTACATTATGGTACCGAATTATAGGAGCTTCTATTGGACGCTCGTTTGGATGAAAATGTGGTTCGTGCCTGCAGGCAAGGCGATTCAGATGCGTATGCAGTGCTGGTGAACAGGCATTACAGACATGTATTCGCGCTATGTCTCGGTGTTTTAGGGAATATTCATGATGCCGAAGATATTGCCCAGGACGCTATGCTCAAGGGCCTGGAAAAATCCATGCAAGGACCATCGCTAAAGATGTCAGCCACATAATCGTTTTCGAATTCATTCTGTTCATAATTGTTCTCCTAATTTTAAGTCGCCGTTTCTTTTGTTTTTATCATTTTATCTCTAAGGATTAATCACTATTTCAGTCATCATACCGCCGAAATCTTCCTCGTTATTACTGAGGTGATTAAGGTTTGTGGAATACAGAACGTATGTTCCCGGCTCCACGTTTGTTGTATCAAGTATGACATCCGCGGCCTGGCCGCCGCCGAGGTCCACGGAATTAGTCATGTAAGATGTGGCATTGCCGCCGGGTCCTCGAAGCATTCTTGCGCCGGTTCCGACAACCCTCATCGGTATACCCGGAACAGTCAGCGTATGGAAGCTGGTGGTCGACAAACTGGAGATTCTCAGCAAAATCTTTTCTCCCTTGGTAGCGGTGATCAGCGAGCTAATCTTTTGAGACGGGCGATCCATATATCCTTCATCACTGGCCGTGTTATAGAGCGTGCCAGGATTTATGGTATCCGGGTAACCTCTGCCGTTTAGCATCGGATATTTGTCATCCATATTGGCAAAGGGCAGCGGCTGTACGGACAAGCTTGCATCGTGGAAATCAGGATCAAAGGCTGAAATCTGTATAGGATACTCGACATCATAATATGTGGAGCCGTCCCCGTCGTTGTACACATACTTATCACCTGCGTGATGGACAATCTGGTCTTTCTTTTGTGCATCAGGATTCAAGATAGTCCCGTCAGGCAGATTGTTCTGTATAGGCTGAACATAGAGCTGTCCAAGCATACCCATCTGCATGTGTTCCGTTGCTTCCACGTGACAGTGCCACATATATGTCCCCGGCTCAACAACATTGTAGAAATATGTCAGCGTAGCTCCCATGTTGACTGAAATCGATACACTGGGTACTCCGTCGAAAATAGTCGCAGCCTGCGGGAAACCATGCCAATGAACGGTGTGGGGATCAAACAGGTCCGGTCGAACCATCATTCCGACATTCGTGAGATTCAAGTAAAGCTTCTGGCCTTCCTTAACAAAGATCGTTGGTGAAGGGAAGGTCGCTCCCAACATTGAGTTCATTATTATATTTTCATCTGAAATGCCGGTAACATCGCTAAATCCAAAAATGTACTGGAGTTTGCCGTCGGCCATATTTATAAAGCCGTCTCTGGCAGCAACGCCGAGAACAACATTGTCGTTGTTGGGATCACCGTCTCCGTCGGTGTCAATGCCATCGGTATCTTCAGCACCCTGTGAATAAACAGTGCCGGCCGCCATGCCTTCCGCTAAAAGTGCTACCTGAGGATGCTGGGCCACAAATGCGGCCTGTTCGGTGATATTCACTGCTCCGTCGGCATTGAGGTCGCCGCCGTTTGGTTGAAATGGTAGATTCTCGGTCAACCAGGCGTCTATCAACATTGCTATTTTATTCTGATTGACATCGCCTGCTAACAGCAAACCGGCCGCTTCCAACAGAGAAACCTCATCTGCGCCAATATCAATTCCTGCGCCCTGCGGCCGTGTTTGTCCGTCAATATCGGCAGCAAGCTATGCGAAAACACCAAGAGATGCCCCACCGCTAATATCCACTGCCGGAGAGGCGGCATTGATGTGATAATTTCCCTGCAGACCTATAGGTGCAAATCTCAGGGTTATGAAATTACCGCCTTCGTCGATAACTGCGGCAGCCATGAAAATATTCTGGTAAGCTGAGGTAAAATCAGGATTGGCTGCTACGTTTGTGCCGTCATTATAGTTTGCTCCATCACCGTAAATCAGGGCGGTCAACAAACAATTATCCGGGTTCAGATATGTTGCTCCGGGGAAGCCGACTACTGCCAAATCCCAAACAGGTATCGTGGGATTCAAAGCAAGGCCTCCAACTCCACCGTTTAGCGAGGCGTCCCAGTAATACGAACTGTTTTGCCAGACAATATTGTCCTGCAGAACAGGATTGGAAAAAGTTTGTCCTGTTGAAGAAGCCAGGTCCTGACTGTGGGCTATAGCTGCAATACCTGCCGGCTGAGGATTGGAGACAAGCAGATTACCGGGGGTAAATGCGCTTGCAGCAGTACCTGCGCTATCGTTATTGGCGACGGTATTATTAATAATATTTACCTTCGCCGCATCTTGGAGGAATATTCCGCCGGCGATATAGGCCGCTGCGTTGTTTACAACGATGTTGTTGAATATGTTAAGTGAATACCAGCCGGTGGGATCTCCCGGGGCATCGAAAACATCCTGGCCATTGATTATTTTGGCACAGATGCCGGCGCCTGAACCGGAACCGGCAAGGTTGCCTTGGATGAGATTGGAAACGATGCTTACCGAGCCTGCGCCGTCAACAAGTGCTGCCGGGTCCTCCGGGTTGAGCTGACTGCCGACGTAGATACCCCCGCCGTCACCGCCGATTGGGGCACCGTAAAAGACCTCGTTGGAGATAATGCGGTTATCTGAAATCAAGCCACCATCGCTTAAACCATAGTGAGCGATACCGGCACCGCACCAGCTCGTGAAATTACCCATAATCAGGTTACCCGTCACCTGATAGTTCGAGGAACCGGCGAGAAGCGTAATTCCGCCGCCGTTGACACCACCGTTTTTAAGGATGTAGTTGTTATGTATCTTTATATTACTATTGGAAGAAACCGCAGCTCCTTCCTGACCGACAATTACACCACCGCCAAGAGTTCCCTGATTGCTTTTGATTTTGTTGTTGCGCACTTCCAGATACTCGGCATTATCTGCCGCGTATATTCCGCCACCGGAGGATGCTCCGGTTACCCCAAGGCCGTCAATCGTTACCGAATTGCCCATGCTTAAGGCAGCTGGATTTGCATATACGAGTATGCCGGGCATTTGGGTTGCGGCAAAGTTTAGCGCATCTGTTGGGATCAGGCCGTCAGCAAAAAGCTGGTCGAGCTTGCTGTTCCATGCAGATACTTTGTCCGTAGGAACAGCCATTGCATTGATAATAGTGGATTCTGCGCCCGAGCCCTGTAATGTAACCGGCTTGTAAACAATCGGGTTCTCCCAGTACATACCGGGTTCGATAATAATAAGCGCGCCATCTGTCGCAGCATCAATAGAATCCTGTATAGGAGTAGCAGGATAATTGCTGCCTCCGGCAACATGAATGACATTGCCGCATTCTCCGACATGCAGAGTTACACCAAGATCAGTCGTAAGACCGTTATCGCCGCGGGTTACATGCAGAGTACCCGTTGCCACCAAACCAAAATCAACTGTCGCTACTATGTTTGCATCGGTCCAGGAAATAATTTTAAGGGAAGCATCACCGACAGTTACCGTACCTTCCGTATTACCGAAACCAAAATCCCTCTGTATCAATTCAGGGAAGTTCGGGTCGTCGGGATTGTAATCCGGATTCGGCACCATTTTGGCGCCGACACTATATATGGTAACAGAACCGCCGTCAGTGCATACTATTGGCCCTCCTTCGCTGCTGTCAACAGAATATATCACAGAAGTGCCATCTGCGGGTTCCACATCAAGGGCCCTGTTTGGATAACCTACAAAGGCGGCTATCGGAAGAACCGGCGTATCCAGGTATGTCGTTGTGGCCGGCATGAAATTAAAGGTATATGGGTTCTGGCCATAGTCAGGATCAAAATATGGATCAATAATCATCTGGCCCGGATTGCATGGATCGGGAATAGGTCCGGGAGGATTAATAACAAATGTCAACATTTGCGGTGACATCCCTGAAGGTATGCCTGTTGGTATACGTGGAAGGAAGCATCCCATTGTATGCGCCGAACTCGTCACAATATATTCTGGCAACCTCATTACCATTCCAGTCGAAAAAGGCTATCGGCAACCATGATGGCGCCGCTTTTTCTCCGAATATGGGGCTGGTTTTGTCAAATTCTGCTGCAAAATCGTTGTTGATAAAGCCGACTGCGCGAGCTGCCTTTGGCACTTCGGTAAAGAAGAAGAAATCAGCTGCGGCATTTTTGCTGTCTGCCACGATTATCTGCTTGCGATCAGCCAAAGGGCGCCATTGACCGGCATAAGCACATTCCACACCGGGAAACAAACTGAGCTCGTTTGGTACAAGATGTAAATCACCTGCGCAGACGGGAGGCAGCAGGAGCATGCTCGGAGTATATGTATCCCCGAAATCGACGTTTTTGTCCTCTTCTTTGACAAGTTCGTAGCCGGGAGGTGTGGTAGATTCGACAATATATACTCCGACAGGCAGGCCCTCCACTTCGTCGCTGCCGGATACAATCCCGCCCGGATAATAAGAGGTAAATGCATAACCACCATCGAAAATACCGGGGCGTATCTGGTTCCATGTGCCGAAATTGTCAAATCCGCTCTGAACCTCGATGCCGTGGATTACAGGCAAAGTCTGAATCGAACCTTCCGGATTACTGTCGTCCCAACTGTCGGTAGTTGTTATTTGTATCGCATCACCGGCATCAAAAATACCGTTGCTGTTTCTGTCTATATCACTGTCTGCAACAGTCGGGAAGTTGCCGAATGGATAGTTATCCACGTCAGCTAATGTGGGCAAGCTATCTCCATCGAAGTCATCAATCACTTCGTCACAGTCGGAATCAGCATAGAGGTTTACCTGAACATTTGGGATACCGGGTTCCCAATCTTCGCCACCGGCATATCTGGGATCATCCTCAGTTCGTGTGGTTGCGTAATAGACGATTCCTGAGATGCCACCATTCTTACCGGCAGCATAAGGTGCTTTGCCCCAGTCGATATAATTTGTTTGTCCTAGGAAAAGATGCATGGCTTCAGTAAGTACAACTCCGGTTTCCGTTCTTGATAAGTTGTTCCCTGTATTTGGATTTATCTCAACTTGGGGTTGCGGATTGAGTTTACCACAAGACGGCATATCCCAACCCATATCCGGAGGTATCTGGCCGCCGTAATCCACTACGGATGTCATACCGGTTGCATTGAAACGGGCAAAATCAACTTCCACCACAAGCCATTTAAAGATTGGGAATACCTCCCCAAACTCATATTCTCCCATAGGGTCTGTTTCAGTGACCTGATAGATAGTGCCATCCCTGAAACGAATATTAACGGCCTGATTGCGAAGACCCATTTCCTCCGGATCGCGAAAACCATCTTCATCCTTATCAAGAAATACGCTGCCTTCGAGTTTACCGAACCATCTGAAAGCCAAGATATCGCCAAGGTCCACGGTACCACCTGTTGGAGGAACTGTAACAACGTTGAAACCAAAAAGAGAGTCAAGGTCCAAATCCCAGGTTACCAGCTGGTATGTTCCTGGCGGGACATTAGCAATGGTAAACGTGCTGTCCTCATTACATAGTGCGACATACAAGCCTTGTGGCGGGTTTAATGAGTTAAGACCAACCAAGGCATTGGAAAAAGGCTCGCCTGCGAAAAAGCCCTGTAAATTCGGGGGCCTGTCGAAATGATTAAACACGATTCTACCTGTAATCTGGCCTGGTATGCCAAGAACAGGCAGTGTCGACAGGTCGTTAAATTGTTTTACAAAACCAAAAAAGGCATGGTAACCGGCCGGCCCGAATTCCACAAACACGGGCGGCTCATTGGCTTTGACCCAGGCGTCAATTGTGGGCGTACCTTCAATTGTGTTTGTCTGTATCCAGCCCTGTTGATCAGCCGGTGGTACCACCTGAAGACCATATTTGCCGGGAGGTAAATTTTTGATAGTAATCTCACCGTTCTCATCAGTTAAAAGGGTCATGTTACCCATCATCTCTACAATCGGGTTGCCATCAACATCGAGGATATATTCACCTGTGACAGGGTCCGTCAGATAGGTTGTACCAAGCATATTACCAAATGCATCCATCATCTGCTGACCGGCTATGTCTGAAACTATCACACTGAAGCCGGCCAATCCTTCTTCCACAGCGTCGGGGATATTATTTATCGGCTGATTATCGTGGAATACAAATATCGAAATTTGAGCAGTCGGCAAAGGTAATGAGTTTACCTTTACTGTAACACTGCTCTGACCGATTTTTACGTTTTGGCCGCTTATGCTGTATCCCGTGTCGGGAAGGATCGATACCACATAACGCCTGTCTGCCGGAACATTTACGTCAGCCGTATTGCTGTCACTGTGACCCTTGAGAACAACAGGTGCATAACTTTTGTGAATGCTGACCGCAAGGCTGTCGGCCACCAACGCACCCGGTGTCACTGGATGGGTGGTGTCTACCTCGACCAGCCAGCGAAAGCCACTGACCGGATTGCCGGACAAGTCCTGGACGTTCAAAGTAAAAGCCAATAGCTTTGGTTGAAGCAGTAAAAAGAACAAGACAGATACTAAAGCTAAAACGTATTTCAAATTTCTCTTGTTACAATTTTGATTCATCGTTTTTTCTCCTGAATAATTGTTGTTTGTTTTCAAATTCTTCTTGTTGTAATTCGGTTCCATAATTTTTTTCTCCTATATAATTGTTGTTTGTCATTCGATGTTTTTGCTTAACAATTCTTGCCCATGATTAAACTCTCCTAAATCAACTTATCTGATTTAATAATTCCAAATTCATTAGTCTTGCCGGTTATCGGATAGTAAAAAGAAAGCGAAATTTCGTAAATCGGGTAAGTTACTGTTATTGTGATAGGTGAATTCCCCTATTGGAGAGTTGTATATAAATGACGAAACTCGAAACTTGAATAAAATCAGAAGCAGGGGCCATAGATGCCTTGGTAGACTTGGGTGACTTTCGAATCTTGGGATTCTAAGTAAAATCGAGTAAATGTTTCCGGTTTGCCGATACCCATATTGGTGCGGGCAACAACGCTCGCCCAAGAGGTATCGGCATGAATAGAAGAATAGAGGTTAATGGCAACGTCGACGATTACAGCAAATTCGAGACAATCCGCCCA
>Ga0209636_10001068_pt1 | contig 27424 bp, 24 predicted proteins | sample DeeMarSWOR152_54_FD_187464 | JGI IMG/M metagenome (GOLD analysis project Ga0209636, IMG submission 187464) | Marine sediment microbial communities from White Oak River estuary, North Carolina - WOR-1-52-54 (SPAdes) (version 2) | ecosystem: Environmental > Aquatic > Marine > Intertidal zone >...
AAAACTGCGGAGATTACGGTTTATGAAGTTATTTAGGCTGAGTTACCATACGGCCAGCTACCTCTTGCTGCTCAATTGTCACTCCTTCCTTCTAATATAGGCAGCGATATTCTTTCTTAACAAGGCATAATCCTCGGTCATGCCCTTCAGTTTTTCCTTCGCCTCGTTTGCCTCTCGCCTTAAGTCATCCATTCTCGATCTAAGGTCCGTTATATCAGTATTGACAATTACACATTCACGGGGTTTTCCACTGCTGTCTTGAACAGGATGTCCTCTGGCCAGAACATATACCGGGTTGGCTTGGGCCGAATAGTACTTCCATTCTTTTCCATTAAATGATTCCCCTTTAAAGGCCCTGACCATCGTTTCCTTAAAGGGCCGTCTGGTAGATTTCGACACGAAGACCAATGCGTTCTTTCCAATCATCTGAGACCGAGGATAGCCAAAATTCTGCTCACATGCCTTATTCCAGAAGTTAATCTTACCCTTTGAGTCGATCCTAAAGGTAGGATCAGATGGCAATTCAACTGCTTGGTTAGAGTCATCGTACAGCTTGTAGACTTCCTGTTGAAGCTTGCTCACATCCTGTATTGTCTCTATGGCCCCGTTAATAGAGCCGTTTATGTCGCGAATAGGTGCAACGGTTACAATTGCCTCAATACCCTCTCTTATGGCAGGAAGGGGAATTCCAACCTCAAGGTACCCGCTGTCCGTCCTGGAAATAATAGACCCAGAAAATCTCTCTACTATAGAATCTGGATCTTCTATAAGAATGTCGGCCAGACTCCACTGGTTGTCGACACACAAAGAGGCATGAACCTTCTTACCAATTATCTCCTCCGCAGGCACACCTGTCAGGCGCTGACAGGCACGATTCCACTGAATCACGCGGTGTTCCCTGTCAACTACAAAAGTAGGGAAAGCAAATCTCTCAATGATAGTATCGACATAGCTTTTCGCCTCAACGAGAGCCTTGGATTTTTGTCGCTCCCTGTCAGCGATATCAGCCCTTTCCCTTTCATACAGAAACGCGATTAAAAGGATGACCAGAAGGCCTAAGAGGTATGCCCCCAGGGAGTAGACAGGCGAAATGTCAGGGGGTATGAGGTTTGGAAACTGGTAACCGCCCCTAAATAGATAAACTGCAACACCGGCTTCAACAAATATTAAAATCGCCCAGATCGTTCCCCATAGATATCCTGTAATGAAGATAGCCATGAGGATAAGGACGGCATTCCATATCCAGGATAAAAGGATCATACCGCCTTCAGTCATGGCTCCAGTATTCCATCTAATGATCAAGAAAGTGGCCCAGAGCACAAGAAAGGCATAATTTCCCGCTACTACGAGATTTTTTGTCTCCCTTAGGAGAATTAGGGCCGAGACCCCTAAGAGGCCGGCGATAATGGTAACATAGAAGAGAAGATCCGCCCCGATAAAGAAATAGAACAGGCCGAGGCAGGGGGAGAAAAGAACGAAGACAAAGAGCAATAGATTGAGGACTTTAAATTTCTTTACGGTTTCTAGGTCCAGGGGTTTTATCCCGCTGGTGACGAAATTGTTAAATATTGATTCGAGATTCATGATTTATTTCTAAAATATAACAACTTTTCCGGTCGTATCCAGATCCCCCCTGATAAATGTGTCTCCATTTGCAAAAAGGGCAAAGGAGTTTTGGGTAGACGATATAATCACGGTACAATTAGTTGCTGTGGCCGAAATAGTGAAGTCAAGCTTGTGGCGGACTGGAATATAGATGTTCAGGACCTCTTGAATCTTATCTACTGCGTCTGCTGGTGCTGACATTCCTGCATGGGTTACGGTATATACCTTATCTTGAGGGAAAAAGGTTTCATGCTCCAGAAAATATATGACCTCGGCATCCATGAGTTGCTTCAGTATGAATGTAGCTTCAGTTCCATGGGCTCGCTGCATCCACGTGCCATAGAGTGGAACAGCAGTAACAGACAGAATACCTAAAATGGCGATTATTAAGATCAACTCTGTCAAGGTGTAGCCAGCCCGTTTCTCCATCTAGGCTCCTCCACCTGACGGGGATGTATACTCGATGCCCTTGGGCGATAGGACGATATTCATCTCCCCCGGCGTGGGACTGACAAGAGACAGACGGTAGCCTACCCTTACGTCACTTTGATAGGATAATCTCTTTAGATGAACAATTTCGCTCTCCCTCAGTGGCAAGTACTCGGGAATGAGATCAGTGAGCTGTTCCGGATATCTGTTCCCTTCATAAAGGGCAAAACGCCTGATAGCGCCGTCTACCATGAACAAGAGGACCCGCCCCTTCGTAGCATGATCAATGCTCCTGGGAGGAGCCTTTTGGCCACCAAAGATAATGACCCCCCACATTACTAGAATCAGTGCAGAGGAGACGGTTACGAAATAGTGAAAGGGGCCCCATTTTCTCCTTCTTTTCAGTTTCTTCTCTTCTCCCTCTTCCCGCTTCTCACGCATGGAGGTCCCCACTTCAGAAACGGAATGTAGCATGGCGCACTCATAGCAGAGATACTCTCGAGGCCTCACCTCTTCAACACATTCATTGCACAGCGGAGCATTACACGTGGCGCAGAAGAACTCCGCTGGCCTCTTAGGATGGTGTTTGCACTGCATTTAGATCCGCCCCCGTGGCACTGAAACCTGTTGCCTTACCAGTTATAGCTAACACCAAAATGAAAAACCCGTCAAGAAATAAATCCCCTTGCATCACAATAACGCCACGGCCTGTGGAAGATGCGCGTACCTTTCTCCCGCAACGGGACTAAGTACGCAAAGTCCGTACCGCCCATCCAGGCTGACAGTCCTGGTCTGGAACAGGCACTTGAGAGACAGTGGGCACGGGGAGAACCCCTAGCCGGTCACCATGTAAATGCTTATTTGTCCCTGAAGAAAGATACCGTGAGAAAAGCTGAAGAATTGAGGGGTTGTGCCTCACTATGACGTGCAGTGATATGTGGGAAGCGCTAAGAGTCTTTAACCCTCGGGTTTCAAGTCATTTCTACAGTACGGACACACCAACCAATCTGGTTGTGCTATCCGATTGCAAGAGGTGCAGGTAGGAACGACAGGATTTTTGCAATACGGGCAGTCCTTGAAATCTAGGCTAATATTCTTTGCACAATAGCGGCAAACTGTTGTCAGTTCCTCCTTTTCGTGTACGGCCCTTAAAACCTCTTCTATGGTGGTTATTCCCATCTCTATCTTTTTCATGCCACTAATCCCTAAGGTGGTCATCCCCATTGCCATTGCTGCTTCCCTCAGGGTATCGGCCGTACCTGAGGATTGAATGAGTTCCCTTATTTTAGGACCCATGATCATTATCTCTTCAATAGACGTGCGGCCCTTGAAACCCCTATTATTGCAATTGCTGCACCCTTTCCCCCTGTAGAATTTAAAGGGAAGATCATCTTGATCCAGATTAACTCTAGCCAGAGAATCTCTACTAGGTAAATACTCCTCCCTGCAATCAGGACATATCCTTCTTACCAACCGCTGTGCAACAACCCCAACTACAGAAGCGGCAATGAGATATGGTGGTATCCCTATATCTACGAGTCGTGTGATGGCAGAGGGGGCATCATTTGTATGGAGAGTTGAAAGAACCAGATGTCCAGTCAGGGAGGCCTGAACAGCTATCTCAGCCGTCTCCTCATCTCTTATCTCTCCTATCATTATCACGTTTGGATCCTGTCTCAAAATCGATCGCAGAACAAAAGGAAAGGTAAGGCCAACCTTCTCATTTATCTGTACCTGGTTGATACCAGCTAACTCATATTCCACAGGATCTTCAACGGAAATGATATTTACCTCGTCCGACCTGACCTCCTGCATACAGGCATAGAGGGTTGAGGTTTTTCCACTGCCAGTGGGACCTGTAATCAAGACAATACCCTGAGGGCGGTGGATAAAATTCGTTAATATCGCCGTATTCTTCTCGCTAAATCCAAGTTGATCCAGTGAAATAGACGCTACTTCCTTGTTGAGGATCCTCACCACCGCCTTTTCACCATAATAGGTGGGAAGTGTCGATACTCTCAGGTCTACAGACATGTTTCTTGCCTTCACCTTTATCCTCCCGTCTTGGGGAAGCCTCCTCTCTGCTATATTCAAGCCGGCCAAGACCTTTATGCGCGAGATAATAATAGGTTGAGTCCATTTTGGGAGCTTGATAGAGTCCTGTAGTACCCCATCGACCCGATTTCTAACCCTCACCTGGCTTTCCTGCGCCTCAATATGAATATCACTTGCTCCTTGCTTGATGGCATTCCTAATGACGAGATCAACCATCTTTATAAAAGGTGAATCCTTTAACGATTCGAATTCCTCTTCTTCGACCTTCTGTTCCTCCGGTGCCTCAGGAAGAAATTCCATGCCAATATCCTCGACAAACTCATCAGCAACCTCCTCAATTGATTTCTCAGGATGGTAATGTCTTTGAAGCTTGTCAATTATCTGGGTCCGGGTGGAGATAACCGGATGAATAGTGTAACCAGTTATAAACTGAAGATCTTTCATTACAATCAAATCGAGAGGATCAGCCATCGCAACATCGAGTATGCTATTTTTCATATTTACGGGAATGCATACAAATTTCCGACAGACCTCCTCAGGTACACAATCAATGACATCGCCTTCAATGAGGTGGTCCTTGAGATCGAGGAAGGGAATCTTGAGTTGCATAGCCAGGGCAAAGGCTATTTCCTCTTCTGAAATGAGCCTCATCTCGATCAAGGCGTCTCCCAATCTCTTACCCGTCCTTTTCTGAACCTCTAAGGCGTCCTGTAGCTTGTCACTGGTCAAGAGACCTGATTCTATTAATATCTCTCCTAACTTACGCCGGGAAACAAAATTCTCCCCCTGCGGTTTCCTCTTTGACTCACTGGGGTCCTTGCCTGCCATAAATGGTATCTTTAGGTAGTTTTCCGTTGTTGAGCTACTTATTGAGTCCTTATATCACCATTTATAGACCATTTCAACCCAATACCGAATTTAAGGAGGAACTTCATGCTCTCAGACCTCGGCTTTTCTTTGACACGAGGCCATTAATTTGATATATACAAATAACTAATCTGAGTCTTATTAAATATTTAAATGTGTGCACAGAGGGCACAATCTCTCCACTAGTATGAACAGAGCCTACAAGGACATAAATTTTGTTTATATAGGCGCCCTCGTGGCAGCCATTTTTATTTACGTGTCCTTTGTGTCCCCGCCCCTTTTTGAGTCTCTTGAAAAGGTGATTTACGAGATTGAAATGCGTCTCGATACACCGCGCAATCCTGCAGAGAGCAAAGTAGCCTTAGTCAATATTGACGATAAGAGTATACGTGAGCTCGGACAGTGGCCTTGGCCAAGACATATCATAGCTGAAATGATTTCAATCTTGAAAAACAACGGGGCGAAGTTTATTGGCCTGGATGTGGTCTTTCGCGAAAGAGAGCAAAATCCGGGCGTCAAGGAGATAAAGAAACTTTACAGTGAAATCCAGGAAGCTGACAGTCGACAAGAAAAAAATGAGTGGATACTCTCTAGGTTGAAAGAGATTGAAAAACGCCTGGATGACGATAGGATGCTATCTGAAACAGTAAAGAATTCCGGAAACATAATCCTTCCGGTTGTTGGCGAATTTGGAAAATACGAGACCGAGTTGGTGATTCCTCCTGAATCATTTCTAAATAGGAGTATTTTGAGCAGGGATAGATTTAGTATTGGAGACTCCATATCTGTCAAGGAATTGATTACACCATTTTACGAGCTGTCAATAAGTGGTCGCGGTCTCGGGCACATAAATGTCTCCCCCAATAGAATAATGAGGGGCCAGGTCCACATACCGTTTATCAATTTCAGAGGACATATAATACCTTCTATGCCTCTGCGCCTGGCCCTTGACTATCTCAACAAGCACCCTGAGGGGGTAATAGTCAAGGGTAATGGGATTAAACTTGGAGAAGAAACCATCCCTACCAATAAGGGCGAGATGTTCATCAAATTTAAGGGGGGTGGTCGATCCTTTCCATACTATTCGTTTGTAGATATCTTGAAAGTGAAAAAGGTCCCCCCAGTATTTGATGACAAAATCGTCCTCATTGGCTTTACAGCCAAAGGGGGCGTTTCTGTTAACACCCCAGTAGACCCCTCCATGCCGCGTATAGAATTTATGGCCAATGTGATCGAGGATCTCCTCACGGGACGTTTTCTGAAACGCTCAAGTAGCATGATATATTTGGAGGCCGTTATTTTACTGTTGCTGGGATTAGCCTCCTCGTTTGTCCAGCCGCGTCTAGGATATCTAAACCGGACTGCAGTAACAGCCGGGCTTGTATTTTTTGTCTTTATAACCAGTGTCACCTTTTTTATGGCGCTTGATACATGGTTTAAGACCATTTATCTGATTCTCTGCCTGATAACGATCTACGCCATCATACTGGGAAAAGACCTTCTCTCCATGAGTAGGTCAGGTCTCTCCAAGGATGCAATAGAGGCAAACCGGATGCTCGGCATGAGCCTTCAGAAAGACGGGTTACTCGATCTGGCTTATGAGAAATTCAGAAAATGTCCCCTCGACGATGAAATGAGGGATATTATCTATAATCTGGGGCTGGATTACGAACGAAAAAGAATGATTAATAAGGCGATTTCCGTTTACGAGTATATCAATATGAAAGGCAACGGCTTTAGAGATCTCAATGAACGTATACCGAAATTAATGAGGGTAATCAGCTCCTTACCATTAGGTGCCTATCAAGTTAAAACGGAAGAGAAAATAGTTGTCTCAGATGACCTAGAGGTCAAGCCCACTGTTGGAAGATACGAGATACTCATGGAATTAGGCAAGGGGGCAATGGGTACCGTTTACAAAGCGAGGGATCCCAAAATTAATCGAGTCTTGGCTATAAAGACAATTCGTTTCTCTGATGAATTCGAGGAGAAGCAGCTTCAGGAGATAAAAGACCGCTTTTCTACGGAGGCTCACTTAGCGGGAAAACTCACACACCCCGGAATTGTCGCTATATTCGATGTGGGAGAGGACTATGATCTCACCTATATGGCCATGGAATTCTTGGACGGGGAGAATTTAGAGAAATATTGCAGAAAAGGATCACTGCTTCCAATCAGGAAATTATTGGATATGATAGCCGAAACAGCCGATGCCTTGGGATACGCGCACAACAATGGGGTAATCCATAGAGACATAAAGCCAGCAAATATAGTGCTTTTGAGAAACGGCAGGATAAAGGTCACTGATTTTGGTATAGCAAAGTCAGTATCTTCTTCAAAAACCAGAAGTGGAATTGTGCTGGGCACGCCAAACTATATGTCACCAGAGCAGATCAGGGGGGGGCGGATAGACGGCAGGTCAGATCTATTCTCACTTGGAGTTGTTTTCTTTCAGTTGCTAACCGGGGAATTGCCTTTCAGTGGAGAAAACCTGAACAACCTCTTTTACAGGATTACCCAGGTAAGGCATCCCTCACTCCGTAAGATAAATCCGAAAGTTATAAGACCTTGTGAACAGATAATTGATAAGCTCTTAGCCAAAAACCCAGATTATAGATTCCGGCGTGCGGGGGATCTTGCCCGGTATTTGAGGATTCTGGCTAGTAAGATAGACTCCTTAAGGGCTCAAAAGAACAAGTAACAAACTTTTACTAAAGACTACGGCAAAGAATTGAGAATTACAGCTGCTGCACTCTCGGATACAGGTCTTACAAGGGGAGGCAACGAAGATTACTTCTCGATAGACAACTCTACCAATTTATATATAGTGGCTGATGGTATGGGAGGCCACTTGGCTGGAGAGGTTGCAAGCAGGGTCGCCGTAGAGACAATAAAGAAAAACGTTAACCATTGGGTTACCAATGATAGTCCAGAGGACGAATTATTTGACTTCCCAGATAGGAGCTTGAGCAAAAGAGCCAATTATATACTAAGCAGTATAAAATTAGCCAATAGGCTTATACATGAGATGGCAAAAGAATTTGCTGAATACAAGGGGATGGGAACGACTGTCGGGGTGCTCGGGATACTGCCATCTATCGCAATTGCTGCTAACGTCGGTGACAGCAGGATCTATCTTATAAGAGGAGACACAATCGAGGTACTCTCAAAAGATCATAGCATGGTAACTGAACAGGTAGAGCTTGGACTGATCTCTAAGGAAGAAGCAGAGAATTCTCCGCTACGACATGTACTAACGAGGAACCTTGGGTCTCTGGATACAGTTGATGTGGACGTTTTCGAAATTGAACCCATGAATAACGACCGGTTCTTGCTTTGCACTGATGGGCTTACAGACCTCGTATCAGACGAGGAGATACTAACAGTTGTCAAAAATGGGGACGATCCCAAGCCTCTCTGTCAGCAACTCGTCTCTGAAGCCAACAAGAGGGGTGGCCACGATAACATCACTGTCTCCTTAATATTTGTCAAAAAGCAGCAAGATGTAAGCCAGGGGATCACGAGAAGGTTTTGGCATCTGTTTAAGGGAGAGTAGAAGGCTTTCTTTATTAACCACAAAAAGAGGCTAGTACTATGGCACGACTAATACTAGTATTCAATAAGAAGGTGATTAAGGACTATGCTTTTGAAAAAGAAGGCATGACCATCGGACGTAATCAAGAAAATGATATTGTCATTGATAATCTGGCAGTGTCCGGTTTTCATGCCAGGATAGACAAGACCGCAGATACCTATATCCTTACCGACTTGCAAAGTACAAACGGAACATTTGTCAATGATAAGAAGATAGTCTCTCATAGGTTGCAACACAAGGATAAGATAACTGTTGGCAAGCATATGCTCCTCTTCGCTATGTCCAAACAGGAACAGTCCAGAGCTGAGGAGGAAGGACTTGATAGGACTATGGTTCTTGACACGGCTAGACAGAAGGAACTCTTAGCCAAACAGGCTGAGGAAAAAGGTGTAGATATAGTGGTCACGAAAGAAAAAATCGGCGTCATAAGCTTCGTTGATGGTTCCGATCAAGGTGAAATCCAACTCAGCAAGAAGCTAACCAAGATAGGAAAAGCTGAAACCTCCGAAGTGAGGCTGGGTGGTCTTCTCATGCCCTCGACTGCAGCCACCATTAGCCGCAGACCAAATGGTTATGCTATTACATCAACGGGTGGGACGAAAGTGAAGGTAAATAATCAGGTAATAAAGGAGAGCTATTTCCTAAAGGATTTTGACATTATTGAAATAGGATCATACAAGTTCCAATTCTATACCCAAGAAAGGGAAGATGAGAAATGACGTGAACAGAAGAATTTGAGAAAGATACATTCACTTCATTTAGTGATTGCCATCCTCTTTTCCCCTCCCATTATTCGCAAGCCTCTGAAAAGCAGTCCAGTAAGTAACGCAAACGGTCCCATGAGCTTTCCATGCACGGCGGAAAAAGAGCTTAACAGCATTACTCCTCTTGTAGAGAAGAGAAGCAGGAGGCTCCACCTGGTCATCTTTGACAACGAGAGAGAAAGAAAAACCGAATGGATACGCTGGAATGGACAGAGGGATCTACGATTGACTGAAAGGGAAAATCATCGAGGCATAACCTCACTTCTGAGGTAGAGTCAATGACTTAAGTCTTTCGTCTATCATTCCCTTTAGACTTTTTTCCATCTGGTGTTTTGAAAAGGTTTTCTTGCAGTGGGTGCATTGATAGATAACGTTTGTAACCTCATCATGTATGAGATCATCTGAGAAATTTACCCTCCGGAAATGTACGGAAAAACTGTAGATGCGAATAAAGTTCTTGTTGCTACATTGATCACAAAGAAAGTAATCCCTGCTTACATCCATTAATGCCTCCAAAACTCGTCTTCCTATGGATTGTGCACACCCTGTTAGCAATGCTGGGCAGGGCCTCCGGGATGCCTGGAATTGAATGACTCTCTCACGCCGTCGTGTATGGCCAGGCTTTCTTTCAAACAGGGTAAGTCTTCTTATCCGATTTGGCCTCTTTTGTCAAAGAAAATATAGCTAGCTGTTCAACGCCTTTTTCGGCACCAGCACAAAAAATCCCTTCACGGCAATTAAGTTCTTGAATGATCGCTTCGCTTGTGTTAATAAAGGCAGAATTGCGGTTCTCAAAGACAAGATAAAAGCATAAGGAGGGAGAAATGGCAGCTTTAGTGGGTGGTTTGATTTCACTGGTGCTGGGTATTATAGGGATTATTATCTGGTGGGGATATTTCGTTAAGGCCTTAGCCGCTGGGATACCCGCTTTACTCATACTCGGTGGTGCCTTAGCCACCTATCTTGGCATTGAAGAATGGAGAGATAAGAGAAGTGCAGAGAAACTTGAAAAGGAACCTGATACCAGCAAGCTAAAGGAAGAGGTGAGAACTATTAAGAGAGAAGTAGAGGATCTTAAGAAAGAGGAAAAACAAGAATAAGTGCTCCCTCGTATATGATTGTACGGGATCAGTGAGAAACCCTATGTCTTGAAAATTTCCAGTTCATTGAAAAAGTAAGATATTTCAAATGCAGCACCTTCGGGACTATCTGACCCATGAACAACATTCTTTTCAATGTCCGTTGCATAATCACGCCTAATAGTGCCTTTAGCAGCCTCCCTATAGTCAGTAGCCCCCATTAACTGCCTATAGGCATCAATAACCCCCTTACCCTCCAAGACCATGACCACACACGGACCGGAGGACATAAAAGCCGTAAGGCCTTCATAAAACGACCTGCCAGCATGTACCTTATAAAAGCCCTTCGCCTGCTCTTTTGTCATCCAGATCATTTTTAAAGCTATAATATCCATACCTTCTCTTTCCAATCGCCTGATTATCTCACCTATAAGGCGTCTAGCCACTCCATCCGGCTTAATTATAGCCAATGTCCTTTCCATCGCAATTTCCTCCCGAGTAAATTGTACCAGTGCAAGGTGCGAGGGCTCGGAAAATTTCCTGTAGGCCAGTTTGCTCTGAGACCCAATATCTCATGAACATGGGATCAGTCAAGGAAAAACCAGAACTCCATGAGAGAGTCGTCCGAAATTGTCTTTGAGCGCATTCAAGTAGTATGGTATAGACCTTTCAGGATTTCGGGTTAGTAAGAAATCGATACTACCGAAGAGTTGTGGCAACGCATAACTTCTTAAGAGGCCAAGAAGGTATTGAATGGTGGAAGAAAAAAGAGAAATCATAGAAGTGGACGTACTCTTTGTAGGTGGGGGCGTAGCCTGTCTCAGTGGGGCCCTTCACCTCTCCAACCTAATAGGGGCACACAATAGGAAGGTTGAACAAGCAGGAAGAGGGGAGAGACTCAATGAAATAATGATCGCCCTGCTCGAAAAGGGAACTGACATAGGCTCACATAGCATTTCCGGGGCCATCATGGACCCTGTTGGGCTCAAAGAGCTTATCCCCGACTTTCGGCAAAAAGGTGCGCCACTCGAAAGTGAGGTTACCAAAGAGGAAGTGTGTCTCTTAACCGAGGAAGGTCGGGTTCAATCCCCATTAATACCCCCTCCGCTCAGCAATCATGGTAATTATATCGTTTCACTTTCAAAGCTGACCAACTGGCTTGGTAAGCTGGTTGAGGAGAATGGCGTTGATATCTTTCCCGGTTTCGCAGGAATGGAAATACTCTATGAGGGTAATACGGTCATTGGAGTGAGGACAGGCGACAAAGGAATAGACCCAGATGGCAACAAGAAAGGCAATTTTGAGCCAGGAATCGATTTACGCGCCAAGGTCACTGTGTTTGGAGAGGGCTCGAGAGGGAATCTAACCAAGGGCCTTATCAAGAAACTGAAATTGGACGAGGGAAAAAATCCACAGACGTATGTAATTGGGGTCAAGGAGGTATGGGAGCTTCCAGAGGGCAGGTACAATCCGGGAAGCGTAGTCCATACCATGGGCTACCCCCTCAAAAGCAACACGTATGGCGGGGGTTTTATCTATGGAATGAAAAACAACATGGTATCACTCGGCCTGTTAATCGGACTAGACTCCGAGGACCCATTCCTGGATCCCCATCTCGAATTTCAGAAATTCAAACTCCATCCCTTTGTTGCAGAGATATTAGAAGGTGGCAAGCTGATCCAGTATGGAGCAAAAACAGCGCCAGTGGGAGGATATTTCTCTATTCCAGGAATCGCATTTAGCGGAGGAGTCATTGTTGGAGATTCAGCCAGCCTCTTCATTAGCCAGAAGATCAAGGGCATACACATTGCCGTGAAATCGGGGATGCTTGCCGCTGAGACGATCTTAGAGGCGCTCTTAAAGCATGATTTCTCTGCCACCCAGCTCAAGAATTACCAAACGTCTCTCTATGAGAGTTACATAGGAAAGGAACTTTACAGGGTGCGAAACTTTCATCAGGCATTTCAGAGGGGCTTATGGGTAGGCCTCGTAAAGGCAGGGATCCAGTATATCTTGGGCGGCAGAATTTTGAAAGAGAGGCTCTCCACAAAGCCGGATTTCATCCATCAAAAAAAGGTAATTGATCTCTACAGCACCGATTCACCGACAGATGAGCAAAGGGGGCTCATCAAATTCGACGGAGAGAGGACCTTTGATAAGGCAACTGATGTGTACTATTCAGCAACCATCCATGAGGAACAACAGCCCGCACATCTCAAGATACCTGATCTCACAATCTGCTATAGCAAATGTAGGGAAGAATACCGGAACCCATGCACACGATTTTGTCCGACCGATGTCTATGAAATGGAAATCGATGAAGTGACGGGAGAGCCCACCATGAAATTAAACTTTTCCAACTGCGTCCACTGTAAGACATGCGACATAAAAGATCCCTACGAAAATATCATATGGGTGCCACCAGAAGGCGGAGGAGGTCCGAAGTACACAATAATGTAGAAACCCCATAGAACACACCATAACTTGAAACGCCTCATCCTAGAGGGACCACCTTAATCTAAGGTTTTTCTGAATCTCTTGACCGCGCATGTAAAGACAATTAATCCAATCACCGTCAATGCAAGAAGTTGAGGCCACAGTATTTCCAAGCCCACCCCTTTCAAGAATATGCCCCTGATAATGACCAGGAAGTACCTCAGGGGATTCAAATAGGTCAGCCATTGAACAACCAGCGGCATGTTGGCTATAGGGAAGACAAAGCCGCTCAGCATGAAGAAGGGAAGGATGAAGAAGAAGGTGGTCATCATGGCCTGCTGCTGCGTGGCGGAGATGGTAGATATGAACAGCCCAATACCCAGGGTGCTCAAAAGGAAAAGGCACGTGGCAGCAAACAGGAGGGACAGACTTCCCTGAAGTGGAATGGAGAACCAGAATATGGCGAAGACAGTGACCATGACCATTTGAGCCTGGGCGATCATGATATACGGAATGGTCTTACCGAGGATTAGTTCAACGGGCTTTAAGGGTGTGACGATTAGCTGCTCAATGGTACCAGCTTCCCTTTCCCTAATGATGGCCATTGAGGTAAACAGAAGGGAGATAAGCATGATCAGAAAGGCCACAATACCTGGCACGTAAAAGTTCCGGCTATCAAGGTTGGGGTTGTACCACGTCCTTATTCGAGCATCTATCTTCCCATAGTCGATCTTTTCAGGGTAAAGCTCCCTGATTAGATTGCGATTGAATCTATCCAGGACCAATGAGCTGTATGCGATCCTGACAGATGCCATATTGCTCATGCTTCCATCTGCCAGAATCTGTATTGGGGACGAATCCCCTCTCCTAATGTGTTCAGTAAAATCCGGTCCAATCTTGACAGCAAGATCAACCTCTCTCCTCACTAGCATCTCCTCCAGTTCGGTGGAGTTCCCTGCGTAATGGGTGATTCGGAATGTCCTGTTGGCATCAAGCGCATCCTTCAACATGCGGCTCTCCCGCGTCCGCGATTGGTCAAGAATAGCAACCCTTATGTCCCGTACATCTGTGCTGACCACATAGCCGAAAACGAGCAATTGAATGAGCGGCGCGATGACGAGCAGGTGCCTGTTCTTCCTGTCCCTGAAAAGCTGGATGAATTCCTTCCGCACAAACTCCCTGACCCTGAGCCAGTTCACCTCACATACCCTCTCTCTTTAACATTGCAAAGGTCATAGTTGAAAGGGCCATAAACATTGCAACAAGCACAAGATAGCTCGGCCATAGGTGACTAAGGCCAAGGTTTCGTAAATACAATCCATTCAATATATCTATGAAATAGGTGGCCGGGACAATATAGGCAGCTATCTGAAGGACCTTGGGCATGTTACCAATGGGAAATACGAAATTCGAAAGAAGCAGAGAAGGTAGATAGGTAATAATTATGGCAAGCTGATTGGCTACGAGTTGCGATTTGGTGATAACGGAAATCAGCAGGCCTAGGCTGAGGGCTACTGACAGATAGATGATGGAAGCAAGGACCATCAACCAGAAGTTCGATTTCATCACAACGCCAAAGAGCACCTGTCCCATAAAGATGGCCACAAGCACATCTGTGAGCCCAATAAAGAAGTAGGGAATGGCCTTACCTAACAAAAATTCCCCTCCTCGTATGGGCAGAGAGCGAACCGTTTCCATGGTCCCATTTTCATACTCACGGGCAATCACTAGGGAGGTCAATATGGCTCCGACGATCATGATAATAATGGCAATAATGCCGGGGAGGATGAAGTTGCGGCTCTCCAGCTCCTCGTTGAACCAGACCCGTATTCGTCCATCAACTGGGGGCTTTATCTCCTCCCTTCCCTTTCGATTAAGAAAATCAAGTAGACGATCACGGTTGTACTCTTCGACAAACGACGTGATGTAGCCTCTTGATAGACCAGCAAAGTTGGGGTCGCTCCCGTCGAGCAGGACCTGTATCGGGGCCTCACGGTCTGCGTTGATATCCTTGGTCCACCCCGGAGGAATCGTTATGGCCATAGTCGCCCAGCCTTGGTCCAAGTACCTTGTTACAGCATGCGTATGCGGGAGATGATGGATGACGTCAAAATAGGAAGAGGCATCGAGCTTCAGAATGAAGTCCCTGCTTAATTGGGTCTTATCATGATCGACTACCACCGTCTTGACATTGTCCACATCAAGACTCAGGGCGTAGCCGAACAGGAAAATCAGAAGTAGAGGGATAAAAAAGGCCAGATACAGGCTCCTGAGGTCCCTCATCAGGTGGTAAAACTCCTTGCGGGCAACGGCCTTGACACTTACCAGCCTCAATTATACTAACCTCCTCATTACTGCCTGCCCTCCTCCACGAGGCACTCATTCATTTCTCGGGGCCATCAATCGGATAAACACCTCATTGAGATCAGCATCAGGGCGGTCGGGAAATACCTCACCGATGATCTTTGATGGACTACCAGTAGCTACTATGCTTCCCTCATTGATCATGACAATTCGCTCACAGTTGTGGGCCTCATCCATATAGTGGGTGGTCACAAAAACGGTCACCCCTGACCGTGCCAGGTGATCGATGAATTCCCAGAAGTGTCGCCTGGTGATGGGATCTACGCCAGAGGTGGGTTCGTCCAGAAAGACGATTTCCGGCCGGTGAAGCAAAGCGCAGCCAAGGGCTAGGCGCTGGCGCCATCCAGGAGGCAACTCCCTCGCGAGGCGATGTCGGACATCCTGTAATCGGGTCATCTCAAAGACCCATTTAATCCGATCATCCCACTCCTCTAATGGAACGCTATAGACCCCCAGGTAAAATCGGATATTCTCAAAAGGGGTCATGTCTTCGTAAAGGGAGAATCTCTGGGACATATACCCTATGGAACCCTTGATTTCCTCAGCGTCGGTAAAAATATCATGACCTGCAACCACGCCATGACCGGAGGTGGGCGTTATGATACCGCAGAGCATTCGGATGGTTGTCGATTTTCCTGCGCCGTTTGGGCCTAGGAAGCCAAAGATCTCGCCTTTCTTGACGGAAAAGGAGATCTTGTCTACAGCCACAAACCGCCCGAACTTCTTTTCCAGGTCTTCCACATAAATGACATCAGTGCCTGAAGTGGTCATGGGTGAGCCCTTCGTCCACTTTTCTAATACGGGAGATCATCGCCTCTTCCAGGCTGGGGAAGGAGGACTGAATCGCATCCGGGGTTGCCGTCTCAAAGATCCGGGATCGGTGCATGAGCGCGAGCTGATCGCATCTCTCCCCCTCATCCAGGTAGGCCGTTGATATCAGGATGGTCATGCCTCCCCTCCTCATCTGGGTGAGGAGATCCCAAAACTCCTGACGGGATACAGGATCAACTCCGTTAGTGGGTTCGTCAAGAATGAGGACTTTTGGTTGATGGGCCAGAACGCAGGCCAATCCAAGCTTCTGCTTCATACCGCCGGAAAGGTCACCAGCCAGTCTATCAATGAAGGGGAGAAGGTTGGAAAACCCGAGATAACGCTCGCTCCTTTTCCTTCTCTCAGCGCCAAAAATGCCGAATATATCCATGAAGAAGTCCAGGTTTTCACCAACGGTAAGATCTTGGTAGAGTCCGAACGCTTGTGGCATATATCCCATGAGGTATTTTATCCTTTGCCTTTGAGAGACAACATCTAGGCCGTCTATAAGGATTCTACCTGAGGTTGGCCTGATCATAGTAGCCACCATCCGAAGTAGTGTTGATTTTCCTGCCCCATCAGAACCTACGAGTCCAAATATAGTACCCTCGGTCACCGGAAATGATGCCTCGTTGACCGCCTCTATTTGACCAAAACTCTTGGAAACCTTATCTATTTGAATAAAAGGGCTTTCCGAGCAGGAGAGCTTTGGTGTTGGGCTCTTATCGGAACCATGCATCGGCAGGCATTCCTGATTTCAATTCCAGGTCTGGGTTTGGGATGGAGACCTTGACAAGGTAAACAAGTTTTACCCTCTCTTTATGGGTCTGGATTATCTTTGGTGTGAACTCCCCTTCAGGAGATATGAATGACACCTTCCCGATATAGACCTTGTCTGGAAAGGTATCCACCCTGGCTTCAACCCTCTGGCTTGGTTTGATTTTCCCGATTTCCGTCTCGTCAACAAATATCTTGAGCTCCACGGTTGAAAGATCTGATAGAGTCATAACCTCCCGGCCAGGTAAAACAACCTCCCCGGGCTCCATATTTCTGGTGGTTATTATCCCCTTGAAAGGAGCGCGCAACTGGGTATAAGTGAGGTAAATTTTTGCAAGTTCTACTGCTGATCTCGCAGCCTTAACCTGGGCGCTAGCTGTCTCAACTTCCTTTTCTGCTGTGTCTATCTTCATCAAATTACTTTTCGCCTGCTTAAGTAGAGCCTTCCCCTCGGCAACTCGAGCACGTGCAGTCTGAATAGTCTCTTTCCTCACCCCCTCTTCTAACATAGCAAGGGTTTCCCTGGCCTTCTCAAAGTCCTTTAAAGCGGTCTCGTAGCGCAGTTTTACGGCATCCCATTCCTTTTCCGAAACAGTTCCCTTTTGAAAGAGTTTCTCGTACCTAGCCTTGTTCTTCCTTGACTCTTCCATAATGTCTTTAGAGGTCAAAAAGGCTAATCTCGCCCGTTCTATATCCTGTTCTCGATAGCCGGCCTCCAGCTCTTTCAGTTCTGCCTGGAGCACCTTTACACCTGCCTCTGCCCTTGCAACCTCATCGGGAAGAGTTTTCTTGTTGACCTCCAAGACCATCTCGGCTCTCTGCAGACTTTTTACAGCCCTCTCCAAATTTGCCTTCGCCTGCTCATGCCTGGCCTCATATTCTGACTGGTCAAGTGCTGCCAGGATCCGATCCTTTTCAACAAACTCTCCCTCATCTACGAGCACATCAACAATTCGGCCGCTTACCTGAAAGGCCAGTTCAGCATGCTTTGCCTCAATAGTCCCGGAGTAGTACAACTCCCTTAGTTGAACATCCCGTTGCCCAAGGTACACCAAAATACCCACACCAAAAAGCAGGAAAAAGAAGGCTATTATGACAATCCTTTTCTTCAAGCCGATCCCTCAACAAAGTTAGTTTTATACCATTTCACACAGGTAATATCCAATGCGAAACATCCCAAACAAGGCCCGAAAGCACTTTCAGAGACTAGGGTATTCTGAAGAAGCACCGAGGCACTCATTATACCCTCTGGGTGGATGCCTTTACCATAGAGGCGAAAAACAAGACGCCAAGATGATCTATACAGGCCTCCCTGGATATCATCGCCTCATTTGCGTCCTTAAAGAAGTCCTGGTAGTTGTGAAAGAGGAATTCAGAGAGGGAAATGAGCATCCCGGCGCACGGGCAGTAGGGTTTTTTGAGGACTGCCGTAAGGCACTGCCCTCTGGCAAGAGGATAGGGCATCTAGGAAGTGATAGTGCCCTCTACAAAGCAGGTCTGATCAACTGTTGTAGGGAAAACCATATTATCTTTACCATCAGGGCGGATCAGGATAGTGCTATAAAGAAGGCGATAGAAGGTATACCTGACGGGTGGTGGAGGCCAGAGATGGCATAGACTGCATGGCTGGCTCGCTTCAGTTCCATGCGGTACATATGGCACATTTACCTCTGCCTTGGGCAGGAGAACTTTTCGTCCCTGTTTACAAAACGGGGCATTGAAGTTCTGGATTTGCATAAAAATGGGCGAGTATGTCTAAAATCCGAGGACTATGGGTTCAAAGGGAAGGATCTGGGGCTCTACTTCTGTCTGAAAGTGTTCAATAGCTCGTCCTCTTTTAAAAAACCTCAAACAGAGGGGACAAAGGGGTATTAGACGTTCGATAGGCAATTTTGAATAATAATATCTAAATTTATTTTATGTATAAATAAATTATATTTCTTGATTATCATATTGACTCTTTTATTTGTATTTGATTCTGAATTATGTTAAGTGAGCACTTTGGTGATTATTAAAAAAGGAAGAAGACTTAGTCTGTCCAAGAACAGTTGTACCTTCTTTTCCGATGACTCGATGATGCTTTAGAAATATCCAAACAGATTGAAGCAACGAGAGAAGGTCTGGCTGTGGATAAGAGCGAAGAGGGTAGCATTATGCCTAGAACCAATTTCTATTTGATGGAAGATCTGGAGGAGGCAATTCGATTGGAGATCAAGACTGACCCAGAAGCGGTTCGAACACAGGCCCTCTGGTGTGGCCTAAAGCCTGGGCTCCGGGTGCTTGATGCAGGATGTGGAACGGGCAAGGTAACCTCAACACTCTGTGATATGATCCAGCCACGTGGCAGCATAGTAGGAGTTGATTATTCAGAGGAGAGGATTCATTTTGCTAAACAGCACTACAGCCAGGTAGCGGGAATTGATTTTCAAATCTATGATCTGAGGGATCCTCTGGACGATTTGGGCCTCTTTGATCTCATATGGGTCCGATTTCTCCTGGAGTTCTACCGTCTGGAAAGTCCTGATATTGTAAGAAACCTGGCGGCCTGTCTGAAACCGGGTGGCTGTCTCTGTTTAATTGACCTTGACAGCAACAGCCTCAACCACTACGAACTACCTCCTAAGATAGAAAATATCTTTTTTGAGGTTATGAGCACGCTGCAACAGGAGTACAACTTTGATCCCTACTCTGGTCGAAAACTGTATGCCTATTTATATGATCTAGGTTTTGAAAATATCCAGGTACAGCTTATGGCACACCATTTGATCTATGGAGAGATAAGGGAGGAAGATATTTTCAATTGGATCAAAAAGATGGAGATAGTTTGCTCGAAGCTCGGGGAGTTATTTGGAGACTACCCTGGCGGTCAGGATGCCTTTTTTGCCGACTGTACCAAGTTCTTCCTTGACCAGAGACGGTTTACCTACACCCCCTTGATCCTTTGCAAGGGTATGAAGCCCCTGTCGCCTTGAGCCGCTGAAAGGGGAAGATCCTTTAGAGGTTTGAATCCGAAGGCCTCAAGCTTCTCCTTCTTCCCCCGCATTTCCTGCACACCCAAATTCTTAATCGCATGATGGAAAGGGTGTCCGACAAGGTCATTCCAGGTATCCCTGCTCATAATGATGGGGAACTCCTGGAAAAGTCTAGTGAGTTCCTGAAGGCGGGCAGCTGTGTTGACCGTGTCTCCGACGGCCGTATATTCAATCTTGGTTTGAGATCCTATGTTACCGAGAATAGCCCTGCCCGTGTGGAGCCCAATCCCGAGCTCAACGGGTTTTCCCCCTAAAATGAACGTCCTGGACATCTCCAGGATCTTACATGCCGCATTAAATGCCAAGACCGTATGATGCTCGAATGGTTCAGGGGCTCCATAGATGGCCAAAAATCCATCCCCTGTATATTTGTTAATGTGTCCATTTTCTTCGCTGACCAGAACGGAGCACCTCTCAAAGTAATCATTCAAAAAGGAAACCACGTCCCTGGCGTCCATAGCCTCGGAACTGGCGGTAAAATCCCTGATATCTAAAAACAGGGCAGTAATTGAAGCCTCCTCGCCCCGAAAAAGACTAGTTTCACCGGAATCCACATACTGCTTAATAACGGGTGGAGGCACGTATTTTTCAAATAACTTTCTGAGATTCTGCTCGCGCTCTCTACTTTCCTGGATTGTCTGGTAGGAGATAGCATTGTGGATACTAATAGCAATCTGAGGCGCTATACCCATCAGAAGAGACATGTCGCTCTGAGTAAGGGGCTTCTTAGATTTGGGGTTGTCAACGAACAATATTCCCAATGATTCCCCTTCATAAACAATAGGCACACAGATAAAGGATTGAGTACCAATCCTTTGTACAAATTCCAGGGTCCTTCTAGAGAGGTCTGTTTCAATCTCACCTATATCGTTTACCAAAAAAGGGGTTTGTTGTTTAAAGGCTAGCACAGCCACTCCCCGAGAGCGAGGACGGTCTAGATGGAAATCTGTATTTCTGAGAAGTCCTTCGACTTCGGGATTGTATCCATAGCCAGTGTTGTAAATAAGGAGGGTCTTTTCCTTGTTGGCAAGCCAGATCCCACCGCGATCAAAATCCAGGTGTTTTGCCATGACATCCGTTACACATTTTAGGAGCATCTCGATGTTCAAAAGCTTCGAGGTAGCCTGACCGATCTCCTTGATAAGCTGTGCATCGTTGTAGCGTAAATTGATTTCCTCCAAAAGGTCCTTGGCTGCATCGCCCTGGGTTTCAACGGTTTTGGCTAGGTCCTTTTTTTCAAGACGCTCTGCATAAAAGGAAACCATCATGGTGAGGAAGGCACACAGGAGGACGAATAGAACCCAGGTCATGATCGGTAATGCAAAGTAGAGAGCCAGACAGGCCAAAATGCTGACTAGAAGAGAATAATTTCGTATACGTTTCCAGATAAGAGAAGGGGTCTCCTCCCAAGTAATGATGTAACGACAACAGTTGTCACCCTTGTGGAAACATGAAGGATGTTCGATGTCGGCCAACCTTTTAGTGAACAATTTTCCCGCAGATTCAAAAGAACCAAGCCGGTTCTCGCACTGATAGGGCTTTTCATCAACTCCCGGTTTAGGGGTCGAGACAATTTCAACCTTGTTAGATCCAACTTTCTTTACTTTGACATCAGCTCCGCGACTCATGACGGGATAAATCCTTTCCATTAAGAGATAGAGAGAAGTCAAGCTCATTAAGCCCAATAAGTATTGTCTAAAAGCACCCATCGCCCCAGATGATACTGCATAGCGCCCTGCCTCCCGGGCGATATTTGGATTACCTGTCTTTTTAACCAAGATTTCGTGGAAACGATCAGCTTGGCACTGAGTGAACCAGTGACCTTGATCCTCTACCTCATATCTCGTCATTCCTGCATATTTTAGGACAGAATCAATGTCCGCATCAGGATAATACTTGTTAAGAAACTCTACGAAGATCTTTATAATTCTACTATTATACAGGGGCTCATCCATGTTATTATTCAACTTAGGCGAGTCCATTGATTATCCCTTAAAGAGGGAATATCTCTAAGTGCATATTAATTATGAAATATTAAAATTTATTATACAAACAGATTATTCAATATGTCAATTAAGTTATTTGTTAGTTTAATTCTTATTTCGAGAAAAATGAATCGTCTGATAATAATTCTATGCCTTTAGTCGAATGTTATTCCTATTTTTGTTCTATTTCTTTGACTTGTTGGGATAGCACTGTGCTTTGTGTTAGGCCTAAGCGCTTTTTCATAAGGTGAGCTTGATACAGACACATTAGTAGCGAAAGAATACAAGGGGAAGTGCAAACGATAGAAATCAACGAGCAGATGAACGAAGAGGCCGGACTAGTTCGGTAGAGTATTACTGAAGTGATAACTTATTCTAAATTTTCGCTGCAAAAATTCCGTAAATTCCCTAATGAGGCGGGCGTCGTAGATCCATAGCAGATATTTTTTTGTTTCAAAGGGGACACTCTTGGTCTGTAGATAGTCAGATGGATAAATCAGGACAGGGACACTTTCTCTTTGATAGAAACCGGTCAACTGGTTAATGGCAGTGCAGAGTATATCCCAGGGAAGAGCGTCTGAGTCCGTTATCAGAATCTTGATGCAGTTTAAAAGTTCAGAGAGATTGATTCCCAGGTTTGATTGATTAACAATTAGAACAGCACGTAGCTTGCCATAATGGGTAAGTGAATATGCAGTCCATCTCCGCATAAAACCAAGCCCACTATAGAGATCCTCTAGAGATTCATCGCTTGAATTCTTATGTCCCAGGCGCAAGATATCCAATAGAAGACCTCCTGAGTAATGGTTATAGAACCGACTCAAGTTAGCTAGATCGACCGTAGAGCATTCCTGAAGCAGCCATCCCTCCGGAAGCCCAGGCCCCATGGAAAGAGTGGGATACGTGAGATATGAGAACGCATCCAAAGACGAACCCCTGGGGTTCTTCAGGGCTCTGGCAAAACCACCGAAAACTCGATCCGGGAACTTATTCTCGGGGCGAAAATAAGAGAACACATAATCTATTTTTGCAGAGGGCAGGCGATATAGATCATTCAGATAATGCAGTATTTCCATTAACACCATGAAACCAGAACGCTTAAAATCTGCAGTCCTGGCTGCATGCTGGTGAACCAGCCAGGCTCTCTCATAGGCCCTTACCATGGAGATGTGGCCATAAATCCGCCCGTTCTTTTCGTAGGTAAAATGCCTTGCAATCTCAGGGCTCTCCTGATAAAGCCTTCGATAAGTCTCTTTAAATTCCTCCCGATGGGACTGGATAAGACGATACTTCTTAGGGTAGATAAAGCCCGTGTCGAAAAAGAATTCCCACAGCTCATCCATATCGACCTCACTGGAAATATAGGCATGGGGATCCAGGGCCTTGGTTAGTATGTGGGTCAGACGGCTGTAAGTACTCATATCCATGTCCAGAATGGCAAGGCCACAGCGGATACTTGCTTCCTCTGCCTCTAAGCGGTAGATGACTTGAGCAGAGCACTTCAAACTTGAGGTACTCGCGAAATCGATTGTTAACTCGGGCAGGATCATACCAGGCAGCAGAACTCCTTCATCTGCCTTCTCATAAACCGAAAACCCCGAAGTGGAGATATCACAAACCTCCAGTTGGACTCTCTTTCTTGAGAGAGGATGATCGAAGATGAGAGTAGGAGATGGTACTAAGTGCTGGCGTGGGTTGCGGAACTGGCTCCGCTTGAAGCGGTTGATGTGTCTATCCAGGGGAGCCAGCACAATCTCCCTTTCCTGAAGTTTGCCCTGCTCGCGAATACACCGGCAAATGCCAGAAAATAGAATCTGTTGACCGTGGCGTAAACAAATGACGACCCGCGCATCTGGGTTCAACCAGTGGAACGAAGATGATGGCTCAGGCCTGACCCTAATACGGAGCCCAACAGGGCTATAGTCCACTAATTTGCCTTTTGCCTGGAAACCGCTTTGCACCAATTCGACGACGACTTCCTGGCAGGCATACCGCCTCGCCTGCCGGTGGCCTATAGCATAGCTTGTAAGTGGTAATTCAACCGTAAGACCGTTTTTGTCTATCTTGTGTAATACGGCTGGTACCAGTATCATGGACCGGCCATTATCGACGACAAGATGCTGAAATTGATAATTCTTAAGCTCGATGCCTGAGGCCTCATCAGCCGACCAGCGGCAGGTGACCTCGCTGCCAAGGCAGGCTTCAGGATATGCTCGGACAAGGATACCCTCTTCGTATTGAGGACAACGGAGGTGGACAAGGATATGCCCGTTAGTAAAATGGATGTGGTTGAGCCTATTGGTCAAGTCTTCTTGATCAACCGGCTCTGCGCATTGGAGACTATGCATCAGATCCCGATTCCGGAATAGCCAAGGTGCAGGACGATAGCTTCTTCTGGATACATGGCTAACAGGTCTTTCCTTTTTCGGGATACTGTCTGCCGGCCTGTTCCTGCGCATCCTTACCTCCTCTATTCTTATTTAATCTGTTAGGCAGTCTTGTGGCCTAACCCATCTAGTCGAAATCCTCCCCCCTCGTCTCTCCTTTCAAAATCACTCTTCCAGCCCAAATATCAAGGTATGGGAGAACTTAGCCTTCTTATTTGAAACGTAACTTAAAGATACACCCCTATTGCTTATTTATGATTTTATCAATACTTGCAGCATATATTTGGGTATTTTTAAAATAAAAAATAAATTTGTCAATCAATTTATTTATCAATATAAAGACTTTTTCTGCCTTTCGGCGATAAACTCTTTGGCCTACAAATGGATTTGTTCGCCGGATACAACAGCTTGGTCCAGACAAGTCCCATAAATTCAACGTATTGTATCAAGAAGTTTAAGTATTCTATTGACTTCAGTGTTCCTGTTCTGGGGAGTTATCTCAATCACCGTGACGTCATCGCGCTCCTTGATCTTTTGGATAAAGGGGTCTCCTTTTTGAGCAATCGATCCTATTATCCAGTTTGGCGAATCTAACGCCCTCAACAGAGTTTCTCTAAACAGGTGCGAGAAGCACTCCATCCTGCCAATCTCATCAATTACTATAATCTCCTCTTTTCTTGCAGGTATCATCGAGGGAACTGCAATAGAATCTATATCGTTAAGATTAACCCCATATTTGCCCACGTTCAATTGACTGTCGATGTTTTGATGGGCGAGGATACCTTCCCTCCCGTCCAATGTATTTATGGAAAACCCAATCCTCTTCCCCCCCTCTCGTATCTCTCGGGTGAAAAAACCAGTTCCCGGCCTTTCGATGCTGGTTACAACCTTCTCTATCAAGGTCGATTTCCCGCATCTAGGCGGACCTGTGATAAGAATATTTCTTCTGGTCATCTAGGGTTAGTGCGTAACTTTTTTGAAGATATAGGGTTGGCTACTGAAAGGGACCAGATCTTTTGATCCAATAGGTAATTTCTCATGACTGCCTATGATCAAGAACCCCTGCTGGGCCAGGCAGCCCATTACCTCCCGAAAGGCACGTTGCTTGAAGTCATCTTTGTAGTAAGTTAGGAGACTGTTCCTTAAAAAGATGATTTGGAAGTCAACCTCCCCAAGCTCAGACAACACATTCTGAACCTTCCACAAAATCCCCTTCTTTAAAGATGGGACTATCCGGTAAAGGCCATCCTCCGCATTTAGGATGAAGTAGGTTTCTCTTCCGTTATGCGGCACCTCCTTGAGACTACTTGACGGGTATATTCCATCCTGAGCTCTTCTGAGGTAGACCGGATTTATATCTGTTGCCCATATCTCAAGCTCCGGCATGGGATCAAGACGACCTCGTAGGCTTTCCCACACTATCTTAAAGCTGTATACCTCTTCTCCACAGGAGCACCCAACAGACCACAATTTTACCTTCTTCCTGTCTTCCTGTACGATCGCAGGTAGTATTTGACCTTCAATTATCCTCCAAAGAAAACGGTCACGGAAGAAACGGCTGACAGAAACGGTCATTAAGCACTCAAAGTGTCTTTTTAGCTCCTCATCCTTATCTAGAGCCTGAAAATATTCATCTATGGCTCTACACCCCAGCTGCTGCATATGCCTGCCTATCCTCTTTTTGACACCTCTTCTTACCTTCCAGTACCCTTCCCAAGAGTAACCAAAATGATCAAGGAGTTGACGAAACTGTTGATCATCCATAAGGTAACCCTATGCAACAACAGGACTTAATCCCGGACAGAGCAGAAGCCAATAAAACGCAAAAAAAACTTGCTGGCAGCTCCCGCATATCGGGGATACAAAGCAACAAGAAAAATATAATTTAACTTCAAATAATCTTATTAATTATGCACAAGTCTTTACTTTTTAAGCCATTAGATGACGAGTTCATTCAGTGCCAGGTCTGCCAGCGGCGGTGCAAGATAGGCCCTGGAAAGAATGGTTTCTGTAAAACCCGGAAGAACGTGAACGGTGAACTCTATTCACTGATTTATGGAAAGGTCTCCTCAATAAGGGTCTCTCCAATAGAGATCAAGCCCCTCTTCCATTTTTATCCTGGCAGCAGATGGCTTTCCCTGGGCTCTCTGGGATGCAACTTCCTGTGTTCAGGATGTCAAAACTGGGAGATTTCCCATGCAAACGTCGAAAAGGAGATCCCTTTCACCGAACAAATTTCCCCTGAAAAAGCAGTTCAGCTCGCCATAAAGGAGAACTGTAAGGGCATCTCCTGGACCTATAATGAGCCGACACTATGGCTAGAATATACCGTGGATACGGCAAAAATAGCCAAGGAGCGAGGCCTTCTCTCAAACTACGTGACCAATGGCTATATCAGTCCTGAGGCGATGGATTTGCTCGGCCCGTGTTTAGATGCCTACAGGGTCGACTTAAAGGGATTCTCTCCGCATACCTATAAAAGGATAGCAAATATCCCTGATTTCGAGGGAGTCTTAAAAATCATTAAAATGGCCAAACACCAATGGGGTATGCATATTGAAATCATCACCAACCTTACGCCCGGTTTCAACGATGATAAGCAGGAGTTGCGTGATATGGCAGATTGGATTGTAAATCAGCTGGGCCCTGACACACCCTGGCATATTACCAGGTTTGTACCTCACTTTAAATTGTCTCATCTTGATTATACACCGATACCGAAGTTAGAACAAGCCAGGCAGATAGGCATGGATAAAGGATTGAGATATGTATATCTGGGAAATGTCCCTGGTCACCTGGCGGAGAATACCTACTGCCCTGAGTGTGGAAAACTACTCATTGAACGCCGAAATTACCGGATACTGAAGTATAACCTGGAGGGAAATAGGTGCTCATTTTGCAGTGAGACCATAGCTGGATATTTTGAATAGTCAACAGGTTCATCTAAAGGAGTTCTCAATCTTTGTAGAGTTTTGAGTCCCACCTGGGGAGGATTGAGCGCCTTGTGTGATTCGCGCCCTCAGAATTTTTAAAGATCTTCTCATTTTCAGCTTGACTTTCAGTAAAGCCTACAGTATTTTAGTCCTTGAACTGTAAGTTTTACTGTTATAAGGGGAAGAAGACATGAAACTAACGGAAAAGCAGAAGGCATTCTTGGGATATGTCTCTCGTTATATGGAGGACTGGGGACGATCCCCCAGTTTTGAAGAGATATGTTCCCATTTCGGCTTCACCTCATA
>Ga0209636_10001069_pt1 | contig 27419 bp, 26 predicted proteins | sample DeeMarSWOR152_54_FD_187464 | JGI IMG/M metagenome (GOLD analysis project Ga0209636, IMG submission 187464) | Marine sediment microbial communities from White Oak River estuary, North Carolina - WOR-1-52-54 (SPAdes) (version 2) | ecosystem: Environmental > Aquatic > Marine > Intertidal zone >...
CAAGGAGTCGATGGAGAAAAGGGGTCAAGAACCCCAGGAATATCAGCGGGAGGATTGACCGAAACCCCTTCCGAGCAGATCCCAGAACTTTCAGCCCACACACCAAAAAAGAGGGACTTTTCTCACCCTTATCTCCACAATATGACCCGCCATAACGGAAGAGAGGTCAACCCGTCTGCCCGAATAGATGAACTGCTGGTTGATAAAGGGGCTGATGAAGATGCGCAATCGATCCTTCACGATACCGCGGTGTCGGATCCTCATCCGGCCCCCTTCGAAAGTGCGGTACTCTCGGGGTGGACAGCCCCATCCTCACGATAATGCACGCAAAAACGGCAAAGAGAAGAGTTAAGAGGACCTGAAATATGGAGATCTCCACGATCCCCCCTCACCGAAGTCCTTTCAAAATCGATCTCTAGGCTTCACCCACCGGCCTTATTCAAGGTGGAAGCTCTGATCATTTCAATGCAAAATCTGGCTGAGAAAGAGTCTGGTCCGCTCGTGTTGGGGGCTTTCAAAGAACTCTTTCGGCGTATTTCCCTCGACAATTTGACCAAAGTCCATGAAAAGCACTCTGTGGGCCACGCTCTTGGCGAAGCCCATTTCGTGCGACACCACAATCATGGTCATGCCTTCTTGAGCAAGTTCGATCATGACGTCCAGCACTTCCTTGATCATTTCGGGGTCAAGAGCAGAGGTGGGTTCATCAAAGAGCATAACCTTCGGATTCATGCAGAGGCTGCGGGCAATGGCGACACGCTGCTGTTGGCCTCCTGAAAGTTGGTTTGGATATTTTCGTGCCTGTTCAGCAATATGCACTTTATCCAAAAAATACATGGCCGTCTCTTCAGCTTCGGCCTTGGGGACCTTCCGCACCCAGATGGGCCCGAGGGTCAGGTTTTCAACGATTGTCAGGTGGGGGAAGAGGTTGAAATGCTGAAAAACTATGCCCACTTCCGCGCGGATTTTCTCGATATTCTTTATGTTATTGGTGAGCTCGATACCATCCACAATGATCTGGCCCCGTTGATGGTCCTCCAGGCGATTGATACAACGGATTAGGGTTGATTTTCCAGACCCTGAAGGGCCGCAGATGACGATACGTTCCCTTTTGTGGACGGTCAGGTTTATGCCCCGAAGGACATGGAAGTCGCCAAACCACTTGTGCACATCGCTGATTTCTATCATGGCTTCATCAGACGTCAGGTCTTCAGTGTTTTTTGATAATCCCTTGTTCATGAAAGCCTCTCGTTACGGATTAAAAGTGTCTTAACCTCCTCGCTCATAACTCACGGAAAGCCACCAAAATTTAACCCGCCTTGTTCCATCTTTAAACATTCGCAATGTCATCGGCCACAAAAATATCCAATAGGCAAGATCAACAATCAAGTTTTATCCTAGCGCGAGATATCCCATGATATCAATACAAACTGAGCAGCTCCAACGCTATTTTTGCCCACTCACTGGTGGAATCGAATCTCAGGTAAGAGGTGAGATATCTCTTGGCCTCTTCGAGCCTTCCCAGTTTATGGAAGCAGATCGCTACGTTGAAATGGGCATCTGCAAAGGTTCTTTCCCTCTTGATGGACTTGAGATAGAATACGATGGCAGTTTCGACCTCCCCCTGCTCGTCCATGAGGTTGGCGAGATTATAATTTCCCTCCACGTGGTCTGGGTCCACCATCAGGGCTTTGAGATACCAATGGCGAGCCCTCTCCGTATCGCCCATCCCATAGTAGGCATTGCCGAGGTTCACCATGAAGTCTGCATTCTCGGGTTCACGGTCCAGGAGGTGCCTATACTCCGCGATGGCGCGTTCCGGAGAAGCATCCCCTTCGTATTGTGAGGCCTTCAAGAAGTTCCGTCTCCTTCGATCGATAGAAACCACAGCCTTCGGCTTTTTTATGGAGAAGTCCATATGGAGTTGTCCCCGAGGGTCGAAGGTCTGACCCTCCTTGCAAACGAGAAGTTTCCCTCCCTCAATGGTGAACTTGAGTTCGGTTAGTGGTCTTTCGGATTCCGGCAGGAACCTCTTAAGTTGACCCAAATAATTTCTCATCCGCCTCGGGGTGATACCTTTATCCATGAGATCCCTCATGACCTTAAAGCAGAAAAGCTCCCTGAATCCAAAGACGGGCTCCCCATTTTCCATGTGTACATGGGGGACAAGTCCGCTTCGGTGCCATGATTTGATTTGGCCCTCGCTAAACCCAAAAAGCCTGGAAATGTCCTTGGCCCGGTACCCCCGTTCCATTATCCTATCCCCATAAGTACTGGTGCCCGAAAGGGGCCCTCTGCAGTGATTTCCAGGAACTTCGTTCTTATGAAAGGCGATGGCCGCAATGGGGACAAAAGGAAGCCTCACGATCTATATATCCCCCACAGCTCAGACAGACCCTCATGTGTTCGAATGCATCCTCCCCCAGTACTTCTTTAGGTCGGGTAAGTAACCAAAGGGGGAAAAAAACGACCCACAATAACAGAACTCCTGTTGCCCAGGCCAGGGCCTTACCCGGGGTTTTACCCCTTTTCTTGGCGTCAAGGTAGACCCAAAATGCCAGAGCGATGGAGAAAAAGAGGCCGATATATCGAATCAAGAAAGCTCTCCCCTGGTTAAATTTTCTCCTCCGGGGCAACTAACGGATGGGAAATCTTGGACTCCCTTGAATAACCCGTTTTTAACAAATTCGCAAGACCCAGTCAATCTTCCTTTTTTCCCGTTGTATGATTCTTTCATAAGATGAGCTTGATCAATCCACCCGAAGGAAGAGACATTTCAGATATGCAGATTTTTTCAATGCCGGAAGGATTGGATGGTCTGGGGCTTGAGTTCCGTATCTCAGGATTCGAATCGTCCTCCCTGCCCTGAGCGAGGCCCTGTGGATCATGGACAAAAAAGCATCCCAGGAAAGGTAGGAGGAACAGGATGAGGTGACGAAAAACCCCCCGCGCTCAATTAGCTTCATCGCCTCGGCGTTTCTCCTCAGATAGCCCTCAAGGCCCTGGGCGAAGTTCCTCCTCGTCTTAATAAAGGCCGGGGGATCGAAGATGATACACCCAAACCTTCTTACCATATTGGCCGCTTGCTGGATATATTGATCCATCTCCATAGCAATGAATTTGCAATTATGTATGCCGTTCAATGTGGCGTTCTTTTGGGCCAACTGAATGGCTCCTATGTCGTTGTCAACCCCCCATACCCGAGAGGCACCATGTAAAGCCGCAGTTAACGCCCATGCGCCGGTATAGGTGTAGCAGTCCAGTACCGTTGCGCCTTCAATGAAGCGAGCCAGTATCCCCCGGTTCTCCCTTTGATCGAAGAAGAAGCCCGTTTTACGCCCCTCCATGACATCAACGTAATAGGACAATCCGTGTTCTTGGATCACGATGTCTTTCGGAAGTTCGCCTACAATCACCCCTTTTTCGAGAGCCAACCCCTCTTTGAGTTGAAGCTTGGTGTCGTTTCGCAAGACGATGGCTCTCGGTGCAAATATCTCTGATATTTCCTCGATGATGGTAGTCCTCCAATGCTCCATACCCACTGTAGTAAAGGAGAGGACTAAGATATCTCCGTAGCGGTCGACGATTAAACCTGGAAGCCCATCGGATTCCCCGTAAACGACTCGGTAGGAGGTCAGTTGCGGATAAATCCGCATCCTCAGCTCATTTGCCTGTTCTATCCTCTTCCTGAAAAAATCCCTCCCGATCTCCTCATCCGGTCGGCGGGTGAGCAACCGGACGGCAATTGCCGATTTGGGGTTAAGGTAGCCCTTTCCCACAAAATCCTCCTTCGATGTGAAAACCTCTACCAGCGAACCCGGTTCGATATGGTCAATGGGACCCATCAATTCCCCACGATGGATCCATGGATTCCCATTTTCCACTTTCGGCAGATATTTCTCGTTATAGTAAACCTTTTCGATTTCCATCTCGCATCCACTTACTCAGTATAGCCCATACGTGTCTTTAAAGGAATATTTCCTGTTACCGGACTGTTCTGAGTTTTATCGGAAATATTCTTGATTATAAGAGAAGGATAGCTTATCATTGTTTAAGAGGAGAGACACGCTGAGGGGAAGTCAATGGAGGAATATAAGAAGATATATAGGACCATCATGGAGGATCATTTTCCCGATGAGATGAGCATCCAGTTCGGCAAGCATCGACTTCTCTACCGAAAGAGGACCTGGAAACTCCCTGATCCTGCGTCGCAGCAACTCATCGAAAAAGGACTGAGGTATGGGGAAAACCCGGGGCAGGAGGCCGCGCTATACGAGTTGGTCAATGGGAACTTGGTCCTCGGCGATTGTCACTTTATTGGCCCCGATTTTGGATTGGTCAGCGACATCAGGGATGAGGACATGATCCAGTCCGGAAAGCATCCGGGAAAAATCAACTTGACTGATGTGGATAATGCCCTCAATATATTGAAATTCTTAATGAAAAAGCCGGCTGTGGCCATTATGAAGCACAATAATCCCTGTGGTGTTGCATATGGGGGATCCCTTTCAGAGGCTTACGAGAGGTCCAATATGGCCGACCGGATCGCTGCTTTTGGGGGTTGTGCGGCCTTTAACCGACCCATCGATAAACCCACGGCTGAAATGATCAATCAGAACTACCTTGAGGTGGTCGTGGCTCCGGAATATGAGGAAGGGATCGTGGAGATATTGGCCAAACGATCAAATTTGAGGATCATTCGGATTCGAAGGATCGATCGGTTGGAGCAGTATCGGAACCTCCGCTTCGTGGATTTCAAATCCCTCATGGACGGCGGAATCATCGTGCAGCAATCTTCCATCAACGCCATCACCACGAAAGAGGATTTAAAGCCCGCAGCTGCTTCCTATAAGGGAAAACAGTATACCATTTCCCGAATGCCAACGGAGGGAGAGTATGAAGATATGATCTTCGGCTGGGCCGTTGAACAGGGAATCACCTCCAACTCAGTCATCTACGTCAAAGATGGGGTGACCATGGGCATTGGAACGGGAGAGCAGGATCGGGTCGGGGTAGCTGAGATTGCCATCTTCAAGGCCTATACAAAGTATGCCGATGCCCTTTGCTTCAAAACGTATGGGATTCCTTACAAGATTTTAGAAGGTGAAATCCGATCAGGGAAAAGAGACCCCTCTCAAAAGGAGGCCATCGATGATCAGGGAACCGCGGAAAAAGGGGGCTTGATTGGTTCCATTATGGTTTCCGATGCCTTCTTCCCCTTCCGGGATGGAGTTGATGTGGCCATAAAAGAAGGAGTTACCGGGATTATTCAGCCCGGAGGTTCCGAGCGCGACTTCGAATCCATCGAGGCCTGCAACGAGGCTGATCCGCCGGTTACCATGCTCTTTACTGGGCAGAGGGCTTTCAGGCATTGAGGGGGAATTCTCCCTTATCCTGAAATACCCGTAATTGCCGGGAGAAGCATGAAGTTCATCCCTTAGCTGGTGAGCTTCGTTAGTGGAGTTCCGTAAAAAGCATTGGCCTAACAGTTCGTTCGTTTATATATTATTAGTGATATAAAATATCATTACGGTGTAACTGGATATGTGGGAGTATACTGAGAAGGTTAAAGACCATTTCATGAACCCGAGAAACGTCGGCGAAGTCGAGAATCCCGATGGGTTTGGCGAGGTGGGTTCCCTGGCCTGCGGCGATGCCTTGAGGCTATCTTTCAAGCTGGACGAGGACAAGCGAATCAAGGATGTCAAATTTAAGACCTTTGGGTGTGCCAGTGCCATTGCATCCTCTTCTGCCCTCACGGAGTTGGTAAAGGGAAGGACCCTTGAGGAGGCGGAAAAGATCACCAACAGAGACATCGCGGGATATCTCGGAGGTCTCCCCGAGGAGAAGATGCACTGTTCGGTAATGGGCAGAGAGGCCCTGGCAGCGGCCATCGCCAACTACCGCGGCGAAAAACGGGAAAAAGAAGAGTTCGAGATCGTATGCAACTGCTTCGGTATTTCCGACAAGGAGATTGAAAGGGCGGTGAGGGAGAATAACCTCCACACGGTAGAACAGGTGACCCATTACACCAAGGCAGGAGGGGGATGCGAGGGCTGCCATCCTAAGATCAGGGACATTATCGATAAAATCTGGGGGGAAAGGGAGAAAAAACCCGAGCTCGTCAAGCCGGCCAAAGGGGAAAGACTGACCAACATACAGAGAATGAGGCTCATTGAGGAGACCCTTGAGAGGGAGATCAAACCTGCCTTGAGACAGGATGGCGGAGATCTTGAGCTCATCGATATCGAGGGGAGTCAGGTCATTGTGGCCTTGAGGGGGACCTGCTCCTTCTGTCCCTCAGCCGACTTCACCCTGAAACAGTACGTCGAGGCAAAGCTCAAGGAGTTCGTCACCGACGACATCACCGTTGAGGTGGAGGAGTGAGAACCGTTTATGTAGACAATAATGCCACGACCCAGGTAGCACCAGAGGTCTTTGAGGCTATGAAGCCCTTTTTCCACGACCTCTATGGAAATCCCTCCAGTATGCATTTCAAGGGGGGAGAAGTTCAGAAGGCATCGGTGGAGGCAAGGGAAAGGGTAGCGGATCTTATCGGGGCAAGTCCCGATGAGATCGTCTTTACCAGTTGCGGGACGGAAAGCGATAACGCGGCCATTCGGGGTACCTTGGAAAACTATCCCGAAAAACGCCATATCATCTCAACCCGGGTGGAACATCCGGCGGTGTGGACCCTTTGTAAGCATCTGGAGAAGAGGGGGTATCGGGTGACCATGCTATCGGTGGACCGGGAGGGCAGATTGGACCTTGATGAGCTACGGGCGGCGATTTCGGACAGTACGGCCCTGGTCAGCATTATGTATGCCAACAACGAGACGGGAGTTATCTTTCCCATCGAGGAGATTGGCCAAATCGTCAAATCCCGGGGAATTCCCTTCCACACCGACGCCGTTCAGACGGTGGGCAAAATCCCCCTCGGTATGAAGGGGAGTACCGTGGATATGCTCTCCCTCTCCGGCCATAAGCTCCATGCCCCCAAGGGAATCGGGGCACTCTATATCCGAAGGGGTACCAAATTCTCTCCCCTTCTCATCGGGGGACACCAGGAGAAGGGGAGAAGGGGCGGAACGGAGAATATTCCCTATATCGTTGGCCTGGGAAAAGCCTGTGAGCTAGCTTCTCGCCATCTGGAAGAAGAGAATAATCGAGTCCGTCTCCTGAGGGATAAATTGGAACAAAGCCTGTTGGATAAGATTCCCAATACTTCGGTCAATGGCGACCGGGAACATCGCCTTCACAACACGGTGAGCTTGAGCTTCGAGTATGTGGAAGGGGAATCTATCCTGTTGCTTCTCAGTAACCACGGGATATGTGCCTCATCCGGATCGGCTTGTACCTCGGGCTCCCTGGAACCCTCCCATGTGCTCAGGGCCATGGGGGTTCCATTTACCGCAGCCCATGGGTCCATTCGCTTCAGTTTGAGCATTTACAATACGGAAGAAGAGATCAATTATATCTTGGAAAAACTACCCCCCATCATCGAAAGACTCCGGGACATCTCCCCTTTCTGGAGGGATCACATAAAAGCCAGCTCAAAGCAATAGAGGCTCGGAGTTGTTGGGCCGGTCCACGATCATGGAATCCCCGCTTCGCTTCGGCCTCATCGGTGTTGGCAGACACGGAAGTCGGTACGCCAAACACATCCATGAAGATCTCCCCCAGATAGATCTCATTGGCCTTTGGCGTCGGAACACCGGTGAGGGGAAAAGACAGGCCAGGCAATATGGGTGCCGATATTTCCACACCTATTCTGACCTCTTAGCTGATAAGTCCATCGACGCCGTAGTCGTGGCCCTTCCCCCGGCCCTCAATGTATCCGTATGCGAGGAAGCCGCATTTCGAGGCAAACACATCCTTCTGGAAAAACCAATGGCCATCAATATGAGAGAGGCGATCCGGATTCGCCAGACGATCTCCCGTTATGGTGTTCGCCTCATGGTTTCCCAAACCCTCCGATTCAATGGCGTAGTTATAGCCCTCAGGGCACGTATCCCCCCGTTGGGTCCCCTCCACTCGCTCCACCTCAGCCAAAGGTTTGAACCTTCTCCCCTAGCTTGGTTGGATCGAAGGGACCTTTCCGGGGGAGGAATCGTCTTACACACTGGGGTCCATAGCTTCGATCTCCTTCGTTTTCTTACCGGAATGGAGGTGGATAAAGTGTCCTGTTGGGTCAATAGCGTCGTCACGAAGGAGACGGAGGATAACTTCTCGGCTATCATGACCTTCGAAAAGAGTGATATTATCGCCACTGTTATGGGATCGAGGGGAACAAAGGGGCGGAATGGTTTGATCGAGGTGGCAGGGGAAAATGGACAGCTCATTGCAGATCACGTCCACAACTATCTCCACGAGGTGAGGGGGATGGAATGGAAGCCCATCGAGCTGGGAAACCCGATCCCCACCGTCTACGAAATATTAAAGGCCTTTTGTGATAGCCTTTGCCGGGAGGTTCCCTTCCCAGTGACCATTGAGGACGGGGTGATAGCGGTGGCCATAGCCGAGGCATGCTACCGGTCAACTGAGACGGGAACATGGGAGAACGTAAGCTATCCTTAATTCCCACCATGCCTCATCGGAAAAGGAGGGATGAATATGCCCACATCCGATTTAATAGAAAAGGTGAATGCATTACGTCAATCCTACAAGTCCAAGGCCGAAAAGGATCCAGCGGGGACGATCGGTCAGGAGGCTGCCAATGCCTTCAATAAGCTCTTGGATGAATCGAAGAAGAGATGTCCTAAGAGCCAGTTCATCGAAAAGATGCATCCCGTCACCGCGGGGCGAACCCAATTAGCCGGGCTTTTGGCCAAGGTAGGCGTACTTGAAGATTCCCTGAAGGCTGAAAAAACAACGTAGGTACCCCAGTCCGTCCATTTGTTAGGCGAAAGCAAAAGCCCTTTTTGAGTCCAATGATTAGGAGATGTAAACTTACCGACATGGAGATCATTTACCGTGTCATCAACGATGGGGCCTTGGCTTACAAGGGCGTCATCCCATGGGATTGTTGGCACGAACCCTACATGCCAACGGCCGAGCTGATGAGGGAAATGAAGGAGATGAGCTTTTTCGGATGGGAAGAGGAGGGGAGGCTTTTGGGCGTCATGGGGTTTCAGCCGGTGGAAGATGTCACCCTCATCCGGCATGCTTATGTTTTACGGGACCACCAGAGGAGGGGCATTGGAAGTTCCCTTCTCAGTTATGTGAAGGGCTTGTCGAAAACCCAGCTTCTGGTAGGCACCTGGTCCGATGCCGTCTGGGCCATTCAGTTTTATGAGAAACACGGATTTCGGCTTTTACCCAACAAGGACGAGCTATTGCGAAGATATTGGAATATTCCCCAGCGGCAAATCGAGGCTTCCGTTGTCTTGGGCCTTGAATCCCATTGAGGAATGGGCCTGTGAACCCAGAGGGAGTACTACCAGTGGGCAATCGTTGTAGCCATGGCCATTTGTCGGCGTCAGCGCAGTCGAATCAACTGAAGTGGTGAACGGTTGATTTCCGATATGAGAACTTCTTCTCCAGGGCTTTGGGAGATTGAGAGGGTTATTCTCAATTCCCGAGGAGCAGGGCCGCCAAGGTCTTGCTCCGTCACTCCCGGGCTTTCGAGGGCCACCCGGGCAATTCCCAAAAGGCATCAAGGAAAAATCCCTTGCAATGAAGGTTCATTCTGCTATAGTAACTAAAAGGGTGCCTAGCTTTGATCAGTTACTAATCCACCTTTAAGGAGTGGGAGAAATGAAAAGGGCCTTTTTTTTCATTCTGTTTTTTTTGGTTTTTCTCATCCCAACGAGGGGAATACATGCGCAACGAGCCGTGGTTTTATCGAATACTCTGAATGTGAGGTCCGGCCCCGGGAAGCAATTCGAGGTCATCGATAAATTGAAAAAGGGAGACTCTTACCTCATTGATAGGATTGAGGGCAATTGGGTGCAGTTGGCTTGGCCCGTTGAGGCCTGGGTTTATAAAGGGCTCGTCAAGATTGAGGATCAGACCGCCAGTCTCGAACAGCTTCAGATCGATTTCCAAAATTGGCTGCTGGATAAATACTACAGGATAAAGTCCATTGAGTTTAAAAGTGACTGGCAGATCTGGCTAAAACTGAGGGAGTATCCATCGAGGGAAACGTTAAAGAAAATGGCCAAGGAGATCGCCTTGGAATACAAAAAGCAGACGGGCTATTCAAAGCGCTCGGTGGTGGTCACCATCTTCTGGAGAAACAGGGCGTATGTAACGGCCAAGTATTAACAACAGCCCTTCGACGTTGAACCGCTGTCATCAGGGAAAGAGAGTCTCACCCCAAGTACCTTTCCAAGAGTTTCAGCTTCATGGTATTAATCATTCCCGAAAGTCCCCTTTCGCTCTGCAATACCCGTATCCCGCAGACGATACAGACGGAAAGGGGGTCCATCTTCTCTATCCCTTTTGCCTCTTTCATGGTGGGATTTCCCAGGAGCTGTATCCTCTGTTTTCCGATGAATTGATACAAATTCCTCAGGGACTCATATTCCGGGCTCCCACCTGAGTAACCCGCTCCTTTGAATACTCTTCTTATACCAATATTGACGTTATTGTAAAAAGTCGAAATAAGACGGCAAAGAAAAAAGATCCAGATGCAAGGCGCGCAAACCCTGAGGAATGAGGCGTACATAGGAGTACGGTGCAGTGACGAAGGATGAAGCGGAACGCAGCCCTTCGGCTTTGCTCAGGGCCATGAGCCTGTCGAATGGCAGATGGACTTTTAAGAAGCCGTCAATATTTAATGCCTTGGACCACGATATCAGCCTCTCCTCTTGTATCTGCCCTCGCAGGACTTCAAGGATATCGGTGTGTTCAATATTGCACTGAGTAATTTCGTCCATCCTTTTCTCATAGGTGGTAGACCCGCCTTCCTCTCCTCGAGACTCAGGCTCTTTTCCACCTCTCCTCATTGGTTTGCGTCGCTTGAAGAATATCATATGCGATGGCACTTTCTTAGACTCTAGAAATAGTCAAATAGAGAAGGGTAAATAGGGGAATTCTCAATCACCCTCAGAACCTTTATTCAGGGCCTCAACATCTTCTAGTGGCAAAAGCCTTGATGGATCTCGAGCACTTATCAGTTTATCCTCAAACTGATCGAGCGACTTGCTGGCATCGTCATATTTCTTCCTTGCTCGTTCAATATGACCGCCAAGGGTGCTGTATTCGCTCTTGAAACGATCAAAATCCCCCGCTATACGTGCCAGATACTGCATTATCTCTTGGGCTTTCTTCTCAATCTGCAGACCCTTCAAGCCTAGTGCAATAGCTTGAAGGTAGGCATAGAATGAGTTAGGGGAGACTGGAATTACACGCCTCTCCAGCGCATAGCTGAGCAAACTCCTCTCCTCGCCTAGAGCTTCATCTTTGATAATAGTTTCATAGTATACGTTCTCAGCTGGGATGTACATCAGTGCAAAATCGAACGTCCCCTCGTCAGGGAGAATATACTTCTGAGCGATGCTATCAACATGGCCCTTAACAGCGTGTGTGAATTCCCGCTTATGCTTCTTTTGAGCCTCTTTTTCCGATGATGTAATGATTCGTTGAAAGCTTTCTAGGGGAAACTTTGCATCGACAGGGACCATCCCAACTTTTAGGATTATTACAGCATCAACACGATCGCCACTGCTGAAGGAATGTTGAAGCTTGTAATGCTCTGGGGATAGCATTTGCGAAAGTAAATCTCCTAAAAGAAGTTCCCCTATTCCCCCACGTAATTTTGGTGCACGCAAGATATCACTGAGGCTAGAGATATCTTTACCAACCTCCTCCATATGTCGGCTTGCCTCAGTTAGTCGACCGAGTGAGGACTGAATTTGGCCGAATGATTCAGTTGTTTGACCTTGGAGTGTCTTCGTTTCAATCAGCTGAGCATTTATTGCGTCAATCTTGGCATTCGTCTGACGGTAAATCCAAAAGATTGAAATGACGATCAGCATCAGGCATAAGACTATAATGATCTCCATATAAATCCCCCTTCTTCAAATGCTCAAATCGGCAGGATAAAGCCCGAGATCAGCTGCATTGACTGGCTATGTGGTTCGAGGAAGCTCCCACGAAATCCGCACACAAAAAGTAGCCTGTTGTCCCCCTTTTTCCCTTTTTCTCGGCTCTCTCCAGGGTGCTCTCGAGATCTTTTTAAGAGTTCATTCTCCATGGTCACCCGCTCTCCACCCGCCCAAGCTTGACAATATTGTCCGTTCTATTTGGGAGGAAGTGCCAGTATCAGCTGCATTCCATCCTTGGAGGAATAACGGTTATTCTCTGCCTTAGCCGTCACCAAAAAACGATCCCCAAACCGGAGGGAAAGTGGTTCACCATCGCCGCTTTCAATAGCGCCTGATCCCTCTGTAACGATTGCGATATAGAAACCAGCCTCATTCTTTTCGATGGCTCCTTTCAACGCGAGACGCCGAACCGAAAAACAGCTTGTCAGACTTTCATCAATAAGACTCGCTTCCGAGCTGTCAGGATTGAACTCGTTGACTATCCGAGGTCGGCTGAAGAACCGGTCATGGACATCATCAACGGTCGTGCGGCTGAAATCAAACATGGAAAGAGCGAAATCGACGTCTCGTCCCATGAAGCGGGCCTCCTCGGGCAATAGGTAACCTCCCCGTTCAAACTCGATCCGTACTACGAGGTCAGTCGGCTCCATGATTTCGATCATGAAGACACCCTCTCCAATGGCATGGGGAAAGCCTCCTGGCACAAGGAATACGTCCCCTGGTTTCACGGGGATCTTCTCGAAACAGGCAAGAATCTGATCCATCCTTTGCTCCAAAATCGCGGTCCGGAACTCATTGATATCCGGTGGATTTTGGAAGCCCATGTAGATATAGGGATCCTTGACCTCCTCCCGGGTCTTGAGAATCACATAAGCTTCAGTTTTTCCGGCGTTGCTGTTGAGGTGTTTCTGCGCAAACCCGGTGGTGGGGTGACACTGGATGTGGAGCCGGATGGCGGAGTCCAGGAATTTCACAAGGAATCCCGTCTGCCCTCCGTACTTCCGGCAGTGTTCCGTACCGAGTATTTCCGCAGGGTTCCTCTCAATAATCTCTGTCAGTAAGTGTTTTTGTCCGTGAATCGACACACGGGATAGCCCTTCATCTCTCAGATGTTCACGACCCTTATTGCTCGCTCGGGTGGTAGATCCGATCCAGTCTTCTGGGAAATACTTATCGGCAGGATTTTCCCTGCCTTCAAGGGCATCGAGAGTCTTTCCACCAAGATAGGTTCGCCAGACTCGATTGGGACCGAGGTGTATGACGTTCGGTATCCGCATGCTTGCTCCTCCTCTCAGGGGTGAAATTGAAAGTCAGTGGCCTAAAAAAATGCTTGACATACTAAAATTTAACATCTAAGATGTTAGACGTCAATGGAGGGAGGAACCTTGATGTGCCTGAGCTGATAAGTATTAGGCAATTTCGCAATCGCAAGAACCTGAAGGATATGGTCTACCAAATGCTGAAACAGCGTATCCTGAATGGAGAGTACAAGCCTGGGGACCAACTCCTGATTGAGAAGCTGGTTCAGCAACTCAGAATAAGCAAAACTCCTATCAAAGAAGCGATCAACCAACTCCAGGCCGAGGGCATCGTCGATATTTTCTCTCAAAGAGGAACATTTATTACCAGCCTGTCTGCAAAAGATATTCAGGACACTTTTGATGTAAGGAAAGCATTGGAGTTGTCCGCTCTAGAAAAGCTCATAGACAACTTGGATGGGAAAGATGAGGTTGAATTGAAAAAATGGTTGAGGGAGCCTGATGGCAAACAGGCAGCCGATAGGAGATCACTGAAGCTGTATGACCTCAATTTTCACAAGTATATTATCGGCGCTTCGAAGAACAAGGAGCTGATAAGAGTCTATGATACGTTGTTCACCAAGATACAAATGGTGCTAACACATCCAAATCAAACCGAACAAATAAAATTATGGACAAATGAGCACGCGGCAATCATAAAAAACATCCTCAAGAAGGACGTAGTAAAAGCCAAAGAGGCGCTATGCAAGCACTTAGACCAGGCTTGCAACAGGTTAATACGAGCGCAAGAACAAGAATAGCTATGGGGGTGGCAGGGCTCTGGCGTATGAAGCGGAATTATGGGCCCTGTCGTTCATTACCGGACGGTTTTTCCAACGTTGAAAATCGAGGAGACGGCCGCGGTGTCTAGAAGTTCTCGTTTCTTGAGATAGAAGAAAGGAGGTGAGGTACATTTTCTTAAGAAATTATAGAAAGAAAGGAGGTGATCTAGATTTCTTAAATAAATTATTTTTTGAATGAATCCAGAGAAACTACTAACTAGGGGGGTAAGATGAAAAAACTAATCACAGTTACCACAGTCCTCTGTTTACTGACTTTCCTGCTTTTTCCGCTCTACTCTGGAGGCCAGGCAGAAGCGAAGGCTAAACCGGTCAAACTTGTGGGTGCTAGCATGCTGCCTACGGAGCACATCTACTACCGGGCTATGATGAAATTTGGTGATCTTTTAAAAAAGCACTACAAGGGCCCCCTTGAGGTGGATGTGCACCATTCGGGTGACCTGGGTTCGGAAAAGGACTATTTTGAGTTCATGATGCAAGGGATCTCCGTTGATTTTGCCTTTATAGCACCATCCTGGATCGCTACCTGGAGTAAGAAGGCTGCTTTTATGGATACTCCCTTTCTCTGGAGAGATTATAACCATAAGGTTAAAGCCTTAGAGAGCGGAGTATTTAAATCTCTAGAGAAAGGACTCATTGCTAAGGGCGTGCGGATTCTAGGCTATGGGGGCGGCGGAACACGGAATATGATCCTTAGAAAGCCGGTTAAAACCATGAACGATCTTCCCAAAGTTTTGATGAGGGTAATGGGTTCTCCTATCCAGGCCAAGGTATTTAATGCAACGGGTGTTCAGGCTACTCCTATGGCCTATGCTGAGGTCTATAATGCCATTAAGACAGGGGTGGTTGACGGATTGGAAAACGAGGCCGCTGCTGTAGTGACTATGAAGTTTTACGAAGTTGCACCTTATATCGTCCTGACCCGACATACCCTTACAATCCGGCCCTTCTGCTTCAGCGAAAAAAGACTTCAGAGCTTCCCCAAGGACTTACGGAATGCTATCCTGAAAGCCGGTGCCGAGGCTGGCAAATGGGCTCGGGATACAGAAGCCAGTGAGGACTGGGCTATACTCCAGAAGATGTCCGGTGAAGGGAAGATTCAACTGATCGAGTTCGACAACGCCGAGATGATAAAACGCGCTACCCCCGTTGTGGAGGCATATGCTAAGGAACTTGGCGTAGAAGACATCTTAAGGAACTTAAGAAACATTAAATGACTCAAACCATTCCATGGGCAGGTAGGTTCTCCTACCTGCCCTCATTATTATTGTGCAGGAAAAGAGAGAGTGATCCAGAGAATTCTCGAAACATATACTAGAGTACTAGAAAAGATAATCATTATATTGATGGGTGCCCTGCTTATCTCTGTGGCACTGCAGGTGATGGGAAGATATGTTCCCTTTATTCCGCGCTATCTGTGGACAGAGGAGGTCGCAAATTTCTCCCTTATCTGGACTATTTTTTTAGGCTCGATTATCGGAGTACGAGAGGGAAAACACTTCTTTGTGGATTTTCTTCCCAAAAACCTGAGTCCGGGGCTCAATAAAGCTGTAAGGGTAATCTATTATATCTTCATGTACGGCGTAGTTCTCATTTTTGTTATCTTTGGCTACCGCTTTTTTCTGATGGGTTACATTCAGGAATCCGAACTTACGGGATTGAACCTGGGCGCCATCTATATCTCAGTGCCTCTCGCTGGTATTTCATGGTTTATATTTCTGGCTGAAAACATCTATAAGGAATTTTTCGCATCAAGTGGGAAGGGAAAATGAGCCCAGTACTGGTCGCTATTCTGATGTTTGGAATCCTTATTTTACTTGTTCTCTCGAGGATTCCCGTATCCTTTGCCTTGGCCTTTGCGGTAATCCCGATTCTTTTTCTCGAACCCCGGGTCACTCCCGTCATGCTGTTACAGCGCATGATGATCTCCTACGGGTCCTTTATTCTGCTTTCCGTCCCCTTTTTTCTTCTGGCTGCCAATATAATGAATGAGTCGGGCATCACGAATCGACTCATCCGCTTATCCAAATCTGTGGTCGGGGCCCTTCCAGGGGGTCTCGGTCATGTTAACGTGGTGGTCAGTATGCTTTTTGCCGGGCTCTCCGGTTCTTCCACCGCTGATGCAGCTGGAATTGGGTCCGTGCTCATTCCAGCCATGACAAAAGAAAAGTACGACAAGTACTTCACGGTAGCGGTCACGGCCTGTTCCAGCGTCATGGGAGTTATTATTCCACCGAGTATTCTTATGGTGGTCTGGGGTGGGGTACTGAACACCTCGGTAGCAGCGCTCTTCCTGGCCGGTTTTATCCCCGGCGTATTGATCGGCGTGTCCCAGATGATTCTGGTCCTGTTTTTTGCCTGGAAGAGAAAGTACCCCATTGAATCGGGGATCAGTCTTAAGGAAATTGCTGTCAGTTTAAAGGGGTCCATACTTGGTCTCTTTACCCCCCTTATTATAATAGGCGGCATTGTGGGAGGTATTGTGACTCCTACCGAAGCGTCCCTCATAGCCGTTGTTTATTCCCTCTTACTGGGGCTTTTGATTTACTTTTCCCTTTCTCTGAGGGATATTCCATCACTCCTCTTAAAAACAGCGAAACTGGCTTCCCTCTCTCTGTTTGCTGTGGGGACAGCTTCCATCTATGGCTGGGTGCTAGCGTACTTCCGAATACCCACCTATCTGGTCAACTCCATAGGTTATGTGACCTCATCACCGACTGTAATGCTCTTTATTATTGTCGGAATTTTCCTTATTGTAGGAACCTTTATGGATGCCATTCCCGCTATTGTTATTCTCGGACCGCTTTTAAAGCCTTTGGCCGAACACACGGGAATTCACATTCTCCACTTCTCCATAACTGGGGTTATCGCATTATCCTTCGGCCTTATTACCCCCCCCTATGGGCTCTGCCTGCTCATTGCCAGTGAAATTGCGGGCATAAATTGCATGGATGCCATTAAGGAGGTAGGGTTTTTCCTTTTTGTTATGCTGATCGTGCTTTCATTACTCGTTATTTTTTCAGATATAAGCTTGTTTGTGCCTAAATTGCTGACACCTAATCTCTTTTAATGGCAGTTGAACGCAAAATACAGGAGAAGAATTATCCATTATTTTCAACTGATAATTTATATTACGCTATTGAGTTAATTTAATTTCGTCAATTTTCAGGTCTTTTAAATCTGCGGTTTTAAAAGGATTCCGTTGAGTTCCTTTCTTGACTAATGAAGGAAAGGTCCAGTTCTTCTGCATACATTCTTATCGTACTAGCCCCCTACCTTCACTTTTAACCCTCTTGCTGCCATCACCTTTTTGAATCCATGAATCTCCTCCTCGCTCAGCTTCTTCCGCCCTTGAAATTGATAGTGACGACCGAGGAGGAGATATTTCCCTTCTCCAAATCGATGATAGGGAAAAAGATTGATTTTTTTGATCCCCAGGCTAGCCACAAAATGGGCAATGGCATCTATCTCGCTTGCTGTGGCATTAAAGCCAGGGATGACAGGCACACACACCACCACTTGTTTTTTCCTTTCAATAAGCCTCCTTAAATTGGTCAAAATCAGCCGGTTATCGGCCCCAATATTCTCACAGTGTTTCTTGGGATCCATGTGTTTCACGTCATAGAGGAAGATGTCGGTATATGGGAGAACTTTTTCTATCTGCGGCCAGGGAACGTGGCCAGCGGTCTCTACGGCAGTATGAAGGCCTTTCTCCTTACATTTCTTAAGGATTGCCGCGGCAAAGTCAGCTTGAGCAAGCGATTCGCCGCCTCCTAAAGTCACTCCTCCTCCGGAATTAATGTAAAAGGGTTCATCTTTCAGAACCTCTTCCACGACTGACTCCCCGCTCATTTGGCGGCCTCTTATCAGCCGGGCCTCCGCATAACAGACATAAGAACACTTGCCACAATTTTGACAGAGGTATCGCTTAAAGGATAGTTGACCATCTTCAAGGATGATTGAACCATGGGGGCAGGCTTTTAAGCAGTTTTTGCAACCGATACATTTCTCAGGATGGAAAAAGAGTTCCGGCTCGAAATGCTGAGATTCGGGGTTAGAGCACCATGGGCATCGTAAATTACATCCCTTCAAAAATACCAAGGTGCGTATACCTGGCCCGTCATGAATGGAAAACCTTTGGATATCAAAGACAACCCCTTCTTCGCTCACGTACGCCGTTCCTTGCCTTCTGTTCAAACTTGCCTATGACATCACTTTTTGCCGCTACTGCGCCCTGTGCTCGGTCCTCTCTATGATGTCATTCTGAAGCTCTTCTTCCAGCTGCGTGAAGTAAGCACTATAACCAGCCACTCGGATCACGAGATCTCGGTAATTTTCGGGCTCCTTTTGTGCCTTTCGCAATATGTCAGAGGTAACCACATTGAATTGGCTGTGCCAGCCACCCAGGTCCATAAAGGCTCGAATATATTGCTGAAATAGCTTTATCTTATCATCTCCTTCGAGGAGGGAAGGATGGAACCTTTGGTTCAAGATGGATCCATGCGGCACCCGCTCATGGTCGAGCTTGCCTACCGACTTGGCTACTGCGGTAGCGCCCTTTTTGTCCCGTCCGTGAACAGGAGAAATCCCTCCGTCGTTTAACGGCTCACCCCTTTTCCTACCATCTGGTGTAGCAGCAGTGCGTTTCCCGAAAGGTATATTGGCAGTCAGGTGGTATAAGGCACCAATGAAGGGACCGTTTCTAAGGTTCCTATACTTACGCAGTTCATTACAATAGATCCTCAGTACTTCATTGCACAAGCCGTCAACAAGATCGTCATCATTGCCAAATTTGGGAGCACGGTTGATAAGCATCTGGCGGATATCTTCCCGTCCCTCGAAATTATTCTGCAGGGCTTCCAGCAAGTCTCCCATGGATAATGCCTGTTCCTTGTACACCAAGGTTTTAATAGCAGCCAGCGAATCCCCAGTGGTTATCGTACCGATTCCTGGGGGAGAGGTGAAATTGTATTGAGCTCCACCATCATTGAACTCCAGGCCCCTCTCCAAGCACTCTCTAATGAGCAGGGAATAAAGGGGTAGCGGTGCAACCTCCGCATGAAGGTTGTCGATTATGTTATCGTAGAGAACCAGGTACTGGATAAAATGACTTACCTGTTTCTTGAAAGCTTCTAAGACATCTTCAAAGCTCTGAAATTGAACTGGATTACCCGTACGGGGTCCCATTTGTCTTTGGCTAAGTCGACACTTACCGTCATTGAGAGCCAGCTCTAGGCATTTGGTTAAATTCAATTGGCCTGAATTCCCTCCGCTATTGGTCTTCCCCGAAACCACAGGTTCACTGCAACCCAGCACACCCCAGCCCCTGGCGTCTTCCAAGGGGATCCCTAAATCCAATAGAGACTGGATGACAACCTCATCGTTAAAGACTTTAGGCTTTGTCAAGCCCTCTCTGATATTGATACAACCCTTATGCAGGAAGTCCACTGGAATAGTGCGGTGGACTCTTATGGCGAGATCAGGTTGGACAAGGTGAATATCGAGGTCAGCCTCAACAAACAGGTGTGATAGCTCGTTGGTAGCGTCTCTGCCATCCTTGGTTACTCCTCCTAGCGTAATGGTCTGGCCGTGGGATGGGCCTTGTAGATATCGAGTGGCCTCATTGGAATACACCTTGTCCGTCTCGTTCAGTTTCAGAAAGAAACACTCGATGAGTTCTAAGGCACTTTCCCTCGTCATTAAACCCTTCGCCATGTCTTGGCAATAAAATGAATAGAGCATCTGATCGAGTCGGCCCAAAGCGATGGCCAGCCCATTGCCCTCTATTTGAATGGCTACCTGCAGCAAATAGATACACTGGAGCGCCTCCCAAAAATCACGTGCGGGTTCGGCCGGCACACGGAGACAGTTCTCCGATATGCGAAAAAATTCCGCTCGCCTTTTCTCGTCAGTCTCCTTTTGGGCCATCAAACTCGCTTCGCGGGAATATCTCTGAGCGAATTCAACCAAGGCATCGCAGACTATAGAACAGGCATGGTACAGGTTGAATTTGTCAGCATAACCGAGGTCCCACGGATTTAAAGCATCCATTCGCCTCTTGCAATCTTCTCTAATGCCGATTAGTCCTCGTTGGAGAACAGTTTCATAATCGGGGACAATGTGACCAGGGGCTGACATAGTGTAGTTCTCGTTGGCAAAGACGCCATCATTTAACATCTCCTTGAGGAAAGGAGGAATACAGCCCTTAACCCTGTCCCGCAGACATTTACCCTTCCAATACGGCAATACTTCACGCAGCGTCTGCTTCTGCTCCTCGGTAATTTGGAACCGGTCCCCTCGCCTCGTTGGGAAAGTATCCATTTGTTCCAAGATCCAGTCCACTGCATACTCGGGGAACAGGGGTCCCCCGCGCCTGTAATTCGTTTGATTCCCAACAATCAGTTCATCGTCCCGCAGCTCAATACTCATGCGCGAAAGTATAGCTTTCAAAGCCAGAGCACGTTTGATTATCTGAGGCTTTTCCTCGTTTTCCCGGTAAACCTCCGTAATGATCATAGCCCGCTCAATATCTACCTTACGTTCACTGTTCAAAAATCGCTCCCTAAGTCTCTGTATTCTCTCATTCATGGTCTGATCGCCCCCCTTTTTTCTCAAGAAATTGTGTTTTAAGATTATACATTGGCCACACAGAGATTTTCAATTAATTGAAGGTTCTAAGGTTCTATTCATCAGCCTGAAAGTTGCAATCTTCCTGATTTTTGTGCTAGAAGTTTTGTTTGTTCAAAAAGCAATTTCCTACAATCGAATTAATTGGTAGATCTGGGGTCACGGTAATTTCTACGGATGGTCTCTTTCATTCACGGTCTCTCTCTTATCTAGGACCTCTGGCAGAAAAAGGAGTGAGAAACTACCATGTGGATAAGCTGCTTTTTCGAGCAAAGGGGATTACTATTGCTGGATTAACTGATTCTTATGAAGCAGAAGCTCAGTTAAAGAAGACAATGGTTGAATCAGCCAAGGAAACCATTCTTGTTGTTGACAGTAGTAAATTCAATAAAATGGCTCTGGTAAATATTGCCCCTTCAAAATTATAAGTAAGGTTATTACTGATAAGGGAATTCCTTCTGAGTATAAAAAGTTACTCTCTGACCAAGGCATAGAGGTGATAATAGCTTCGTGATTACTTTGAATTTGGAAGGTTTTAGGTCTTTCAGAGTTTTATGAAAGGTACTACTTGTGCAAGAAAGGAGGTGATTAGAAGAGAATAAATAGGTGTTAGTTTTAGAGTGTAAGGCCAAAAAATTAACTGTAAAGGAGGAAAAGTGATGAAGAGACTACTGATGGTGTTAATGGTGGTGATTATGATTGTAGGGATGGTTTCAAGTCATGCGCTCGCTAAAGTCAGGATCGCTATGATCGTTAAAAACCTGGGAAATGCCTTTTTCGAAGCTTGTAGAGATGGCGGGTTAGAGGCAATCGGACTCGGAGAAGACATTGAATTGATTTACCAAGGGCCAATTACACCTACGGCTGAGGGTCAGATAGAAATCATTAACTCACTTATCGCTCAGAAAGTGGATGCTATTGCCGTTTCCACTAATGATCCAAATGCCCTGGTTCCCGTTTGTAAGGCAGCTATGGCCGCTGGTATTAAGGTAATTTCCTTTGATTCAGGAGTTGCAGAAGGTGGACGTATATTGCAGTTAGACCCATCTGGTCCTGAGTTTATTGGTAGACAGCAGGTACAGATGATAGCTGAGATGATTGGCTATAAAGGGGAAATTGCTATCCTGAGTGCTACATCTCAGGCTACCAATCAGAATATCTGGATTGGATGGATGAAGGAGGAACTGAAAGAACCTGCTTATAAGGATATGAAACTAGTAGCTGTTGTTTACGGTGATGACCTCTCTGATAAGAGCTACCGGGAGGCAATGGGATTGTTTAAATCCTATCCCAATCTAAAGGGGATTATATCACCCACTTCAGTTGGTGTTGCAGCAACTGGAAAAGCACTGGAAGATAAAGGACTCTCTGGAGTAATTGAACTTACTGGACTTGGCCTACCCTCGGAGATGAAACAGTATATTTTGAACGGTACCTGCAAGAAAATGGCTCTCTGGAACCCGATCGAGCTGGGGTATTCAGCAACCTATATCGCCTATAAACTGGTGACAGGCGAGTTTAAGGGCAAGGTAGGTGAAGTGATGAAAGTCGGCAAAATGGGTGACATTACCATAGGCAAAGGTGGTACAGCTGTAATGGCAGAACCCTATGTTTTTGATAAGAGCAACATAGAGAAATTCTCTGCGATTTACTAGCCTGAGTTTCCGGTTAATGTTCTTAGGTTAAGGCACAATCTTCATAAATTCAGGCAGTTAGGTCGTTTAGGCGTGTATTACCTTTTTCGTCCAAGAGTTTCGCCGATCTCAAGGGTTTGAGCAAGCTTTTTCTGACGTGCGGACATGCGGTGAGGGTTATGTGATCTTTCCGAGGCTTTCCGTCGATGCGCTTGGATTCGACAGCGTAATAGTATGGGCGACCTTTCTTGATCTTTACTAGTGATTGAAGCCATGATGCCCTCCTGATCGATTTGTCAGGTAGGGTAATACGTCAGTTGCTCAGGTAAGTTGTTGATGTTAAATGGTTTATGAGAAATTACCAACGCATTTATTCAATAAGTAGTAAACTCAGCCTGGTAGGGAGCTTTCAAAAAGAAGCAAAGCCGGGTATTATTCTTCTTTATTTCTTTTATCTTAAGATAAGAGGAGTTCTAAGGTGGAACAATGTCTTGTAGAAGTGAGAGGGATTAAGAAATACTTTCCCGGTATTAAAGCCCTTGATGGAGTGGATTTCAAAATCAGAGCAGGCGAGGTTCATGCCTTAATAGGAGAAAATGGGGCGGGTAAATCTACTCTGGTCAAACTATTAACCGGTGTTTATCAGCCTACAGATGGAAAAATTCTTCTTAGAGGCAAAGAAGTTGGGTTTGCATCTCCTCATACATCTCAAAGAGCAGGGATTGCGGCAATTCACCAGGAAGTCACTGTGTTTCCTGAACTTACTGTAATTGAGAATGTTTTTATGGGGCATCACATCAAAAAGCCGATGGGACTAATTGACTGGGGCCAGATGAGGGAAAAAACCGGGGCTCTACTGGAAAAACTTGAAGTGGATATTGATCCAGATGCTAGGGTGAAAAACTTAAGCGTTGCCGAAAGGCATCTAGTTGAGATTATTAAAGCTCTCTCCTTTGATGTAGATGTTGTGATCATGGATGAACCAACCTCTGCTCTTTCTCTTGAGGAAGTGAAGGATCTATATCAAATTATCAGACAATTAAAGAAAGAAGGTAAAGCCGTAATTTTTATCTCCCATAAACTTGATGAGGTTTATGAAATTGCCGATTATTTTACAGTGCTAAGAGATGGAAAGTATATAGGGGAAGGTTTGGTTAAGGAGGCTGGCGTTGACAAGATTGTAGCTATGATGGTGGGGCGAAGTTTAAGCCAAATATTTCCCAAAGTAGATGTGGAGCAGGGTCCTACTATTTTTAGAGTTAAGAATCTTTCAAAAACTGGATTATTTAAAGATATAACATTTGAACTGCATGAAGGTGAAATACTAGGTTTCTTTGGCCTTGTAGGTTCGGGAAGGTCAGAAGTAATGCAGGTCATCTTTGGTATTGATCAATTGAGTGAAGGTGAAATATTTATTAATGGAGAAAAAGTCTTAATTAGAAACCCGACAGAAGCCCTGGACAAAGGACTATCTTATATTCCTGAGGATCGACAGCAGCAGGGGGCAATTCTTAAGATGAATATCAGAGAGAACGTCACCCTTCCCATAGTTAACGAGCTTAGCCACGCTAGAAAATTCTTGAATAAAAAAGGAGAGCTGAAAGTTACCCAGGAATATGGAAGTCGTCTCGATATAAAAGCTAGTAGTTGGGAGCAATTAGTAGAGACCCTCTCAGGTGGAAATCAACAGAAAGTAGTTCTTGCTAAATGGCTCGCCACTAAACCCAAAATACTAATTCTTGATGAACCAACCAAGGGGATTGATGTTCCTACAAAAGCCGCTGTGCATAAGTTTATGGGAGAACTTGCCAAGCAGAGACTGGGAATGATTATGATTTCCTCAGAATTACCGGAAATTTTAGGGATGTCTGATAATATTGTTGTGATGCATGAAGGTTGCATTGCAGCGAGATTTACCAGAGAGGAAGCCAGTGCAGAAAAGATAATCAAAGCAGCAACTGGCCATATTTGAATTAAGGAGAAGTAAAAATTGTTTGAAAAGGTGCTTAAAAAAAGGGAATTTACTCTTTTCGTTTTGCTCGTTTTTTTAATAGTAATTATTAGCCTGAGATCTCCCAGATTTCTAAACATAGCGAATTTCAGGGATATTCTGGACGATACCGCCCTCCTGGCAATGGTTGCCATGGGGCAGTTTATGGTTATCCTCATAGCGGGAATCGATTTATCTGTAGGTGCAGAAGTGGCTCTAGCAGGTATGAGCGTAGCCCTTTTACATCAATATCATCCTGAGATTCCAATATTTGCCATTGTCTTACTATCCATATTAATAGGATTTTCGCTGGGTTCCTTTAATGGAATATTGGTTTCCCTGCTTGGAATTCCGCCCATTATCGTCACTTTAGGCACTATGGGTATCTATCGAGGATTTGTATTTGTCGTAAGCGGGGGGACGTGGGTCAGCGCTCATGAGATGTCAGACGCTTTTAAAAACCTTCCCCGAGGAGGATTCCTGGGAGTATCCAATCTTCTTTTTGCGGCAATATTATGCGTGATAATTTTTGGTATCTTTTTAAAGTACACTAGAGCGGGCAGAGAAATATATGGTGTTGGTGGCAACGAGATAGCCTCCCAGTATGTAGGTATAAATCTTAAAAAGATTAAATACCTTCCTTTTATGTTAACCGGTTCTATTTGTGGATTAGTTGGTTTGCTTTGGGTTGCACGGTATGCCTCAGCTCAAAGTGATACAGCCCTCGGATTTAATCTGCAGACAATTGCTGCTTGTGTTGTCGGAGGAGTTAGTATTTTTGGTGGATCAGGAACAACCTTGGGGGTATTGTTGGGCGTCCTTTTATTAGGGGTCATTAATAATGCTCTTACCCAGATTAATATCTCTCCCTTCTGGCAGATGGGTTTGCAGGGTTTGATTATCCTGGTAGCTGTGATTATCAATACTATAATGGAGAGACGCACTCAAGAATTGATAATAAGGAGGAGGAATCTTTAATGAAGAGTACTAAAAAAATGCCAATCTGGCATATTTTAATGCAGTGGGAAGTCATTCTCTTTTTTATGTTGGTAGTTGTAATTGTTGTGAATTCCAGCCTTTCGCCTTATTTCCTCGATTTGAATAATATATTGCGTACAACCTTTAATTTTACGGAAAAGGCGATTATTGTACTTCCCATGATGTTCATCATCATCTGTGCAGATATAGATATTTCGGTTGCCGGCATTATTGCTCTTTCCTCTTGTTTTATGGGACTCGCCTCCCAGCATTTGGGTGCTGGTACCCCAGCGCTGATTTTTATTGGACTTTTAACTGGACTATCAGTAGGAATCCTTAATGGACTCATCATAACCAAAATAGGTATTCCAGCCATCGCTGTTACTCTTGCCGGTTTGTTTCTTTTTAGAGGAATAGCTTATGTAATACTTGGTGATATGGCAGTTACTACATACCCTGAATCCTTTGCTTACTTGGGCCAGGGCTGTATAGGAAATACGAGGATTCCTTTTCAATTGGTACTCTTTATAATTCTTGCCATTATCTTCGGGATTGTTTTGCATAAAACCACCTATGGACGAAAGCTTTTTGCCATTGGAAATAATTCTACAGCGGCAAGATTCTCTGGAATAAATGTTGATAGAATTCGTTTTTTTAATTTTGCACTTATAGGATTACTTTCTGGTCTGGCTTCAGTTCTTCTCACTTCAAGAATAGGTAGTACCCGCCCCAATATTGCCTCTGGATGGGAATTAGAAATTATAACCATCGTAGTGCTAGGAGGCGTTTATATTTTTGGTGGAACAGGAAGTATTCTGGGAGTAGTAATCTCTATTCTTATGGTAGGATTGATGAGGTTTGGGATGGGTTTAATCAATGTTCCTGGACTAGTGATGAATATTGCGATGGGATTTTTATTGATTATAGCCATTTTGCTTCCTGGCTCTTTAAGAGAGCTTCAGAGCAAAATTCTTACCAAACAACAACAGCAGTAATTTTTTTGACACAAAAAGGAGTTTTTTGATTGAATGTTCATTCTGCCATAGAGGGTAGGCTTTTTTATTTCCGTTCCCGGTAGATTTACCAATTACGATCTGGAAGGTTATGAAAAGCATAAGTATATTTTACCCGCCCCTAATCCCTCCCAGGAGGGGAATATCTGCGGCATCTTTTGCTCGCAGGTGGTCCGAGGATCTGTGATAGGATAATCCCCTGAACATATTCACGACGCTTGTGCCATTGCCAGGGGAACCTGCGCTTCGGCTTCGATCAGTTTTGCCCGGATTGCCTGGGCAATCTTCTTAATTGTCAATGACAACGTTAATTCACCCCCCTGGGGTCAACTTAATTCCCTTTTTTGGGGTAGAGGGGTTAATGGTTTTGGTTGCAGTTTTCTTCGATACGACTCTCCTTCCATGATTAAGTGATGAGCGTGATGGGCCAAGCAATCCAGGGCGGAGTTAGCCATCACAGGGTCTGGGAACAGGGCAACCCAATCTTGAGGGGGTCGGTTGCTGGTGATCAATATCAAAAGGATGGTCAAGCTGCTATTGGCCAGGGCTCAGGAGGTAGGATTCTCAGATACTGGCTAATCCCGTAGAGGATCAACCGAGGAAGATAAAAATAAAAAAGAGCAGAAAGAAGCAAAAGGATAAAGGAAAAAAGGAAGAAATCAGACTAAGAAGTTAACTAATCCAGCTCACATTTCAACCCACCAAGTCCCTCCAGAAAAGGCGATCAACCCAAACCTCTCCTTTTTCAGAGATCTCTCATTATTTCCTTGACAATAAGGATTAGATTCGTATACATAGAAACAGATTATGCTAAATTGCATAACTGTTTTATTTTCTTTGGCGACCATCGACGAAAATTGATTTGCACCGACTCCCAAGTAACTTACAGATTTTTGTAACCAGCAGTTCGTGGTCACCTCATATCGCATTTGATGCCATACTCTTTCCTGCATATTTAAAGCAGGTTGATATGGAGGCAGATAACTTAGGCGTAGTTCGCGATGACTTATGAGTATTCTCGGACCTCAA
>Ga0209636_10001070_pt1 | contig 27408 bp, 30 predicted proteins | sample DeeMarSWOR152_54_FD_187464 | JGI IMG/M metagenome (GOLD analysis project Ga0209636, IMG submission 187464) | Marine sediment microbial communities from White Oak River estuary, North Carolina - WOR-1-52-54 (SPAdes) (version 2) | ecosystem: Environmental > Aquatic > Marine > Intertidal zone >...
ATGCTGGTATCCTCGTGAACCGGAGGAACCAGCGGTCCCGCGTACACGTAGGGATAGCCTATTCGACCCACGAAGACGCCGGGTGGAGAAGCGCCGTCCATGTCCATGCCTTGGATGAGAGGCACCGCTTGGAAGTACGACTTCAATCGGATGACCAAGGGACATCTTGTCTTTCCGCACAAAAACTTTGACCCTTTGCAGACCACACACAGGCCCTTTCCCCAAGCCTTCGCCACCAAAAGGTCGGCTTCATAGCTGATGTCTGCGGTGATCTCAGGGTTATCGATAAGTTGCAGAATCCAGAGGTTCTCTTTTTCTGTTATCCTCAGCTTTCTTGGCTTTTTCGACCTTTTGGTCAGCCTTCTCATATTTAGTCGCCCAGAGCATTATTCCAATAATTAGGGTCAAGATGCTTAAAAATAGTTGATAATATTTTAAAGTCGTGAAACCTGTTTCTAATGTTATGCCTAAAAGAGCAATAAGCGATCGCATGTGTCCAAGCATCGATAGATAGTATATTAAAAGCCTGATGATCGCTAGGATTGGGTCTAACGTCAAGGGCTCATAGAAAAATTAGTGACGATGAAAAAGGCAATCAATACACTTGGATTTATATTGTTCTGAAATGTGAATAATTCTTTAAAGTGTAATTGACTTTAGATGGTCAATGGAGCGTTGACCCGTGGGCTCGCAAAGGCTGAGTAAGGTGGCTGTTGCCATAGGCGGTTTGCTGATTTTTGTCGGAATCATAATGATAGGCATGTTTGCGTTGGCCCTTTCCGGTATCGTGGACGTTGGCGTATTTGAAAGAATTTTAGGGAGTGAGGCGTATCGGATGCTATTTTTAGGGGTGTTGTTGGTAATTGGCATGCTTGACTTTGTGTCGGGGATTATTCTTAGACGCAGGTGATCTGTGATGAGGCCTAGAAGAATCCTCGTAGCAATCGTTGGCACGGTACAGGGTCTGATAGGTGTGTTAGCGGTCATCTTTGCCTACATCCTTTACATTGATTTTTTTGGTCTGCAAGCATGGCTAAACGTAACTGCGGAATTCCTTCCTCTCCACATGTTGGCTCTCATAGTTTTCGGCTCTTTCTCAATCATGAGCGGATTATTCCTTCTCACCGAAAGAGAGTTGCAATAGACGGAGCGTTGCAACGGTTGAAAATGAAAAGGGAGCTTGGACTTTTCGATGCGGTGATGATGGGGTTAAGCGGGGCGATAGGATTCGAGATTTTCGTGCTAATGGATTACGCCTATTTCGACTTAGCTGGGCCAGATATGATCTTAGCACTCTTGCTGGGCGGGCTGATAAACCTGTTGACCATGTTCAGTTATTCCGAACTCGGTGCAACCATCCCCGAGATCGGCGGCGAATATACGTACACGAAGGCCGCCTACGGCGGTCTCGTCGCCTTCATATCTGGCTGTCTAAGATGGCTTGCAGGCGTGTTCGGCGCAGCACTAGCCGCCTTGACTTTTGCTCATCAACTCTTGTATCTCTTCTCAAAAGTTGTCCCTGCGGTTGAAGGTTTTGTCTCAGCCCAAATACCATTAATCGCCATAATCGTGACAATCATTTTAGCGGCAATAGACGTTAGAGGAGTAAAAAAGGTCGGAATCGTGATAGTCACCGTGTTTTTGGCTATATTTGCCATTTTTCTTGCTAGTGGATTCTGGCATGGACTGATTCCACCCGAAGTGCTTCGAAAACCTCTAACCGAAGGCTTCTCAGGAGTTTTCGCAGCCACTGCATATTTGTTTCCCATGTTTTTCGGAATGAGAGCACTTATAGCAAGTGCTGCCCAAATTAAAGACCCAGAGAAGAATGTTCCTAGAGCAATAATTGTGTCATCGTTGCTGATCATACCTCTCTATTTCAGCGTTGCCTATGTGGCTGTAGGATTTGTCCCGTTGGGAGATTACGATGAACCCTTCCTAAACCTTGCAGCTGAAGAGATTATGGGTGTAGCTGGAGGTGTCTTATTCGCAATCGCTGGGATGGTTGCAAGTCTATCCGCCTTAGGGACGTCCATAACTGTTCAATCGAGCATCGCTCGTGGAATGAGTAGGGACGGATATTTGCCCAAAATCTTGCTATCGGTTCATCGGCGTTTTGGAACCCCTTACGTTGCAATTGTCGCTGGTTCGCTTTTCATAATGCTTTTGAGTGTGATTGGAGCTGTGGAGTTCCTCGGCTACGCGGCGAGTTTTGGTTCGATTCTAGTGTTTGCCTTAGTTAACCTCTCTCTTCTAAAGCTCAGAAAGAAAAGGCCGTATATTAAAAGATCCTTCAAAACTCCATTGTACCCCATCACTCCTATCGCCGGAATAGTCATGTCTTTTGTGCTCCTCGTGTTTCCCATGTTTCTGGGAGACGTTAACGCCATAAACGCACTCATGTCGGGTCTCGGGTTAATGGCGTTAGTCCTCATAACGTATCACCTCAGGATGGTGGGACGTTATCGCCTGCAGGTTGCTGTGGGAATGATCAGCTTGGGCATAGGGATTTTGATGGCGTCACTGACTTATCTAATCGAAATAGGATTCGTGCCACTCATCTTGCCTCGTATTTTTTTATACATTCTAATTTTTGTCAGCGCAGTGTCCATTCTGGCAGGAATCTTGAATATTTCCACGCGCACGAGCAAGATTTTTTAGCTATTCCACTTGAACAATTGTTGTGGGTGAAATGCCGAAGAAGAAAAAAAGAAGAAAAAAAGAACCGATCGTGGTTCCCGCTCTAGCGTTAAGACGTCGAGAGGAGGAGCTTCTCAAAGATACTACTGGAGTTGAGACGCTAGACGTTTTCAAGGCATCTGCGAGGATAGGTAGACGTTTATCCAGCTTAATGATCGCTGTTGGCGCCTTGCTTTCCCTCTTCTCTGTGTACAGCATCTTAACGTCTGCACAGTTTTTATTTTCTAATCCTCTGTTCATCGGCGCTCTAGGCTTTCTCGGCGCAGTAAACATCTTTTGCGGACTGATATTATTAGCAAAGGAATAAACGAATGTGGAGCATCGAGAGGGAAGTTGCGGTATAACCCAAAAACCAGTCTATACTGCGTTAAATCTTTTAGGAATGGCATAAAAAAATGATGGGCTAATGATAGTATTATAACACTTGTTATCACAGCGATTGTCGCGCTTAAAGAGAAACCTGCAATTGCAACTCCCAAGGCGGTGCCTGATGCAGGCGGATGCTCTGTGCCCGTAACTACCATTATGAAAATAGAAAGCCCAACGGCAAGTGAGTACATAGTAACAGAATAAAAGAATGAAGGTTGGGGAACGCAGGCACATAGACAACCAGAAAAGAAGCCGACCAAGTGGCCTCCAATGACATTTCTCGGTTTAGCGGTAATGTTTTTCGGCATTGCAAATATAATAAAAGCAGTAGAACCTATCGATGCCATTATTACTGTCTGTTCTGTACTTGAGAATAAAAGTACTAGAAAGATTGTAAGAATAGCGAGAAGACTTCTAAATATGCAATTCTTCCAAAATAATCTAAGTTCTTCAATCATTTGGTAATTGATCTTTCAAAGCTAAATATAGTTTTTACTTAGCGGCATTTAGGACATGTAATAGTGATTCTGGATTCATAAGGCCTTTAGGAAGTCACGGATAAAAGACGGTTGAAATCAGTGTGACAACAAAAGTGGCGGGGGCGTTAGAAACGTATTTAAACTTTGTTGAAGCGCTAAATGAATGATTATCTTGATGGACAGGTAAGTAAAATGGTGCTCCTTGATTATATTTTGTCTCTGCCTTTCATATTCCTCCTAGCGTTGTTGGTAAGCTCTTTTTTATACATCGTCGGTTCGAAAATCGCTCCAAAAGTTAATGAGACAAAGAGACCAGATGGTAAACTCGCGCCGTACGCTTGTGGGGAAGATATGCCCGCGAGGAAGTTTCAAGTGAATATTCAAAGGTTTTTCCTTTACGTTACTTATTTTATGATCTTCGATATCTCGGCCTTTATGTTAGCATTGTCCTTCAGTAGCCGAGGCATATATCCCATTTTGTTCAGTGCAATAATCGCACTTAGCCTACTCACAGCTATCCCCGTAACTAGGAGGAAGAGAAGATAGGATTAGTAAATTGGGCAAGATCGAGTTCTCCCTGGGTCCTACATTTCAACTCTGGATCATGCAATGGTTGCGATATCGAATTTGTTGCTTCACAAGCGCCGAAATTTGATCTTGAAAGATTCGGTATTCTCGTTCAAGGAAGCCCGAGACATTCCGACATAATGGCCGTTACAGGTCCCGTAACTAGGCAGGCTAAAAGTAGACTTCTCCGCATATACGAGCAGATGCCTATGCCGAAGTACGTAATCGCCATCGGGTCTTGCGCCATTAGCGGCGCTCCCTTTAACGGTTCCTACAGCATCTATGAGGGTGTCGACAAAGTCATTCCCGTGGACGTTTATGTCGGGGGTTGTCCTCCTAGGCCGGAAGCCATTATAAATGGGATGCTTAGGCTCATCAAAAAAATTGGAAGTGCACAATAATGAAGGCATCTAATCTAATAGAAAGCCAATTGAAAGACGAAGCTCGAGAGATAACTGTTCCGCGTGAAAGAAGAATGTTCATCCGCATTGCGAAGGAAAATCTTAGAAAGTCTATGAAAAAGTTGATCGGATTAGAAGGACTCACCCACTTGTCGACGATAACGGGAGTCGATGTCGGATCTCAGGTTGAGCTAATTTACCACATAGTTTATGAAGACATCTTGGTCTCCCTTAAGGTTCAAGTTTCGAAAGAAAAACCAATTTTACCAACAATTGTTGACTTAATTCCAGGCGCACTTCTTTATGAAAGAGAGATCCATGATCTTTTTGGCGTAAGGTTTAAAGGAAATCCAGATTTATCGCGCCTAATTTTACCTGACACGTGGCCTGATGGCGTTTTCCCTCTTAGAAAGGAGTGGACTCCCGAAAGAATCTCTGAGAAAATAGAGGATAATCATGAAAACTATTAAGATACCGTTTGGGCCTCAGCATCCTGCCCTTGAAGAACCGATAAACTTCATCTTTGAGGTTGAAGAAGAACGTGTCGTCAATGTCAAGCCTCGCCTAGGCTATATTCATAGGGGAATTGAGAAGCTAGCTGAAAACCGAACTTATCATCAAAACGTCTATCTTATTGAGAGGATATGTGGAATATGCTCATTCGCCCATACTACATGCTATACTCAAGCGGTCGAAGAATTGCTGGGTATAGATATACCAGAAAGAGCCAAGTTCATAAGAACGATCACAGCTGAAATGGAAAGAGTGCAAAACCACTACTTATGGCTAGGCCTAACTGCAAAAGAGACGGGCTTCGAAACTCTATTCATGTACGCTTGGAGAGATCGAGAGACGATTCTAGAGGTTCTGGAGATGATTTCTGGGAAACGGGTAAACTATGGGATGAACACCATCGGAGGAGTACGCAGAGACATATTGGAAACGATGACAGAACAAATTGAAGATAAGCTTAGCCATCTCGAGGATAGAGCACAATACTACAAGAAGATATGCACAAAAGAACAAACGATTCTGAAAAGGACCGTGGGTGTGGGAATACTAAGACCGCGCGATGCCTTAAGCCTATGTGCAGTAGGTCCAACATTAAGAGCTAGCGGCATACCTAGGGATGTCAGAGCCGACGACCCATACGCTGCTTACGACGAGGTTCCGTTTAAAGTTGTTACCTACAAAAGATGTGACGTTGCGAGTAGAATTCTTGTCAGAATCGATGAAATCCTTGAAAGCATAAACATCATAAGATACGCGTTGGAGAACATGCCGAAAGGACCCATTCAAGTCAAGGTTCCGCAAAGAGTACCTAAAGGCGAAGCAGTTAGCCAAGTTGAGGCACCGCGAGGAGAAAATATTCATTATTTGAAGTCGGATGGAAGTGACAAACCAGTACGTTTGAAGGTTAGGGCTCCTACCCTAGCAAACCTACCCCCTCTTTGTAAGATGCTCATCGATGTTAACATCGCGGATATACCCGTTGTGATAGCTGGAATTGATCCGTGCATCGCGTGTGCAGAGCGGGTTATGCTGGTTGATACGAAAACAAAGAAGCGACGGATATGGAGCGGTGACAAATTGTGGAGGTATAGTTGCGAATGGTACCGGAAGAAATAACCGCGATACTACAGGTCTTTTTATTCCCCGGTTTCTCTTTCCTGTTCTCTCTAGCGTTTTTCGTCGAATGGTTAGATCGCAAGTTAGTGGCCAAGTTTCAGAACCGTTACGGACCATTGCATGTAGGACCCAAGGGAATCCTACAACCATTCGCGGACTTTATCAAGCTCCTATCAAAAGAGGACATCACACCAGCTATGGCTGACAGGGTTCCATTCATCGCGATGCCTCTTTTGATGCTTACCTTGGCGATGACGCCTTTATTTTGCATCCCAATAAATGGCTGTTCCGCTTTAGTCTCCTTTGAAGGCGATCTAATCGTGGTCATGTTCATAATGACACTCATCGCCCTCCTTCTATTTGCAGGCGCATGGGTTTCAACGAACCGTTTCAGCACGGTTGGAGGGATCAGAGCAGGCTTACAGATGTTTGGATACGAAATCCCATTAAACATCGTAATGATTGGACCAGCTATTGGCGCTGGAAGCCTCTCAATAAGTGAAATTATCAAATGGCAGTCTCAGGGGCGCTGGTTCATAATAACGCAGCCATTGGGCTTCGCAATTTTGACGATATGTCTGTTGGCGCATCTTCAGGTGGTTCCCTTTGACATACCTGAGGCTGAAACTGAGATTGTGAGCGGCTGGCTTGTTGAGTTCAGCGGAAAGAAGCTAGCCCTTATCAGGCTTGCAAGAAACTTCAAGCTAATTTTGGCCGCATCATTAATGACATCCCTTTACATGGGAGGAACCTCAGGGTTATGGCAGCCTAATCCATTAACATACTTTATTAAACTCGTCGTCTGCGTCTTTATCCTCTCCAATTTGAGAGCTCTATTCGCAAGATTTAGAATCGATCAATTTCTCGCTGGTGTATGGAGATACTTAACACCGCTTGCGCTTCTGCAGATATCCATAGTTGAAGTATTGGCTTGGTGATCACATGGCAATGGAAGATAACCTAATCAAAAATCTAATAAAAAAACCAATAACCCTGCGTTTTCCCTATGAACGAGCTCAATCAGTTGAAAGAATGCGAGGTAAAGTTACTTGGAAGATCGAAAAATGCATTGGCTGCACTCTTTGCGCCAAGACCTGCCCGTCAGAGGCCATCGAACTAATCGGGGAAGGGCGAAACGCCGAGATAACATACCATGTTGGCCGATGCCTCTTTTGCGGCGAATGTGTAGATATCTGTCCGACAAAAACCATAGAAACCACCAAGGAGTTTGAATTGGCTTTCACACAACCGAAAGACATGATTCTTGAATTTAGAAGGACCAAAAGAGATCGAGAATCTTCAAGTGAGGAATAAAAGGAGGAAAATAGCTTGTTTCCCTACGCTCCATGGCTTTGCTGGATTGCTCCAGCCTGTGGAGCCTTGCTTGTCCTAATGTTCGATGTAGTTCACAGAGCAAGAAAGTATAGAAGTCATTTAGCTGCAGCTTCTATTGGACTGAGTGTTTTTTTCTCCTTCTCGATGATGCCCGAAGTTCTCAGAGGCGAAATTATTGACCTCCGCTTACCTCTCAGGCCGCCCCTTGAGATCGGGGTTCTAATAGACCCCTTAAGTGTACTCATGGCAATCGTGGTAAGCATCATCGGTCTAATTGTCGCAGTGTTCTCGTCTGGATACATGCGTGAAGATCCAAGTTTAACTAGATTTTGGTTTATCATGCAGCTTTTTGTCTCCGGATACATCTTGGTCGTGATAGCGGACAACTTTTTGTTCATGTTCATTGGGTGGGAGATCGTCGGGCTATGCTGCACCTGCCTGACAGCCTTCGAGTACAAAAACAAACATAAAGCACATCTCGGTTTGAAAGTCAACACAATCCTTCGAGTCGGAGATGTGCCACTACTTATCTTCATATTGACCGTTTATGCTTATTCAGGCACATTCAATTTTATAGAGCTGTCCAGAGATACTAGTTGGATAGTTCAGTTGTCTAGGTCTGGCTTATTGCTTATCAGTTCACTTATGTTCTTCAGTGGCATCATGGGTAAGGCAGCTCAATTTCCGCTACATGGATGGCTACCCGACATGTTGGTGGGCACACCTTCGTCATCAAACGCTTTGACTGAATGCCTCGCAGGACCTTATCTTTTGGCTAGGATTCTCCCAATCTTCCACGGTGCATATATTTCTGGATACAGTGAACTGTCCTACTTCTTCCTAACAGTTGCGTGGATCGGAACCTTCACCGCGCTTATTACCGCGTTGATGGCTACTGCACAAAGACACCCCCAGCGGGTTATGGCTTATTCCATCTCAAGCATAATTGGTTACATGTTAGCGGCTCTGGGCTTGGCTGGATTGAACAGTAGCTTCGCATCAGGATATTTGGCAGGAACAACAATCTTGACCGTAGATGCGTTCGTCTCAGCGTTACTGATTCTTACCACGGTATTCGTTTCCTACGCAGTCGAATCGGAGGATTTGCTCAACATGAGCGGATTCAAAAGTAAACTTGCACACCGTGGGATGGAGGTCGCTGTCTTTGCCATGATAAGCGTTCCACCTTTTAGTGGTTTTTGGCTCTGCAATTGGGTCCAAACGTTGGCTTTGGAACTCCCTAGAAGCGGACAGAAGATTTTGATCCATTCTGGTTACTGGTTGTTCGCTCTCCTGATATTAACTGGCGGAGTTACCGCCTTTTACGGACTAAGGGTGATGGGTCTCGTTTTCAGCAAGGGTTCATACAAGAGAAAAATTAGGGATATTCCAAGTTCTATGCGTAATTCCTTTGCCACTTTGCTCGTAATTACCATCATCCTCGACCTTTCTGTGCCCTTTTTCATCCCTTTATTCAATAATTACTTTTTACCAATCGTGAACGAGTTGGTGTTTCCCAATTTTTTTGACGTGCTTATATACATTATTCCTTCCATAAGTACGCTCATGACGATTGCTGCGTTAATAGTTGGAGGTTCTGTTTCCCGTCAACTTTACATGGTACGCAAGATCTCTCCTAGAGAGCTTATGAATAGATACCCGATCTTAACGAAAATCCATACCTTTTTCCTAAACCGTTGCTACATTGACCTTTTGTATTACAAGATTGCTGATTGCACAATCAGCTTCTCAAGGAAACTCTATAATAGTGTGGAGATGAAAGGCGTAAAAAGGCTTAGGATTAGAGGTATAGATGAACTCTTCAACATTGCTGTGAAATGGATGGCCTCGATTTCTCAAAGGATCTATCCATTCATAGAGCTTGGGTATTTTGAGGCGTTCAATCGGAAAATAGCGAAGAGCATAGCTAAGCTTTCGCGGTGGATCTATTCATCAGTAGAGCTCGGATGCTTTGAAATGCTCAATCAAAAAGTGGCGGAGAACACAAGTAAGCTTTCAGAGAAGCTAAGGGGGACCCAGACTGGAGTTTTATCCTACAACATGCTAATTATGCTTATCGGCATACTTGTGCTAGCAGTCTCGCTTCTAATGTTTAGAGGGTATCTGGGGACATAAGAATGATTCCATACACTGCCTTGCTTGCAACCATTATACCTGGAATCCTAGGAATCGTCTTCTACATTGTCGCATATATTTCGGAACATGTTTCTCTTCTCAAACATATTCAGAAATATGTTCAGAAATACACGGGAAGGATTGCTGGGTTGGTAGCTACAGCCGTTGGGTCTTCGTCGGTTCTCTTAATTTTGAGTATGATGAAGCCTGTTGTTGACGCATACAATAATGGAGAAAACTCACTTGTCTTTGTATATCCTTGGGTAAGTTCGATTAATATTAACTTCGGCTTTCTCATCGACATGGTTAGCTTCCCAATAGGCTTGACCATCGCCTTAATCAGCACCCTTTCATGTCTTTACTCTATCAAACATATGGAGAAAGAACCACATCAAGCCAGTTACTATGCCAATTTGCTGATTTTCATGACAGGTATGATCGGAGTCATTTTCTCATTAAACTTAATCCAATTCTATCTCTTCTGGGAGCTGATGCTCATTCCTTCATATATCTTAATAGCACGGTGGGGGACTTCCAGAAGAAAACTAAGTATAGGATTCAAATATTTTATATTCACTCACGTGGGAGCCCTCATGATGCTTCTAGGAATCCTTTCCGTTTTTTCCTACACGATGACTTTCGACCTTACAGAGTTGCCTGCAAAATCAAGCCAAATACCGCCAGAAATAGTCCCAATAATATTTGCCCTTCTTCTACTGGGCTTCCTCGTTAAGATGGCTGCTTTTCCATTTCACACATGGTTACCCGATGCCCATTCGGAAGCTCCAACGCCTATCAGCGCGATGCTGTCTGGCATTATGATAAAAAGCGGTGCGTACGGAATAGCAAGAATCTCGTTGTCAATCTTCAGTTCGACGATAATACAGGCTTCTGACTATTTGTTGACTCTCGGCGTAATCACGATGATCTATGGAGGCTTGATGGCTTTAGCACAAACAGATATCAAGCGGTTACTAGCCTACTCAAGTATAAGCCAGATGGGCTACATAATCTTCGGATTCGCAACTGTTTCCACGCTGGGGATTATGGGAAGCCTACTACACATAGTCAACCATGCAATTTGTAAAGCGCTTCTATTCATGTGTGCAGGGTCAATCATACATCAAACAGGCATGAGAAACATCAGAAAAATGGGCGGACTAATAACAAAAATGCCATTAACCGGGTTTGCATGTCTAATCGGCATCTTCAGCTTAGTTGGAATACCTCCGTTGAATGCTTTTTGGAGTGAATGGATGATCTTCGGTGGGGGTCTTGCCTCCGAGAAGTTTGTCTTCACATTTATCGGTGCCGCAAGCACCTTGATCACGGCCGGGTACATGCTATGGTTTGCCTGGAAAGTTTTCTTTGGGGATGTCCCCAAAGGCTTGGAAAATGTTGAAGAATCCTCTCCCTTGTTGATGATTCCAATAGTCATGCTGGCCTCTACTTCTATCATACTCGGGATCTGGCCTGGATTGATTCTAGATTTTATTACGCCAGCAGCAGAGTTTTTATCAAGCTTCATGGGTGCTAGCTGAGTCGAGGGAAATTGATTGGAATCTTATTCATCGTAGGCATTGTCGTCTTAGCGGTTCTAGCAGTTGAATTAAAGAACCTTTTGCACGCTGTCGTCTGTCTTTTCGGCATGTGCATCATGATGGGGATACTCTTTGGAATCTTGAATGCCCTATATGTGATGGTATTTCAGTTGTTGATATACGCAGGAGCAACTATGGTTCTATTCTTGTCTGTCATCATGCTTACAGCGAGAGATGAAGAATGAAGGGGATATGGTTAAGAATTGGCGGAACATTGTTGGTGGTAGCGAGTGCGTATTTATTTCTGTCGAGTATTCAGCAAGGTTTCAGGCCCTTTGAATACGCAACTTTTCCGATAGGTAATTCTTTAGTTTCAACAGAGAAGGAAATAGCCCACGGTGTAAGCTATGCACTTTGGGATCAACGTTCTTTAGACATGATCTTATTGGCGTTGCTTGTCTTTGTAGCATCTGCATGTTGCGCGTCCATTCTTAATCCACAAAAAGGCACAGACGGGTGAGAAGGATTGATACCATTAAATTACTATATGGCATGTTCTGTAATCCTGTTTTTCATCGGCCTCTACTGCCTCATCGTCAAAAGGAACATGGTCAGGCTTTTAATGGCCTTAGAGATTATGATGAACGCTGTGAATCTAAACTTTATTGCTCTTTCAAGTTATGGTGCTGAAGGGGCTGTTCATCCCTTGGCTCACGTTTTCACGATCTTGTCCATCGGTATCGGTGGGTGTATAATTGCTTTAGGTTTGGTGATTGTGCTTTACGCTTATAGACATTACGGGACTCTAGACGTGAGGGAACTGAGGAGGCTTAAAGGTTAGTGTTTGGCCCTTTATTGGATGCATTGATATTCTTCGTCTTGACAACTCCGTTAGTAGGTTTGATGGGGCAAAGGGTTGGACGCGAAAAAATCGTTGTGGGGGCTTACGTCACATTTGCGTTCATCTTTTCGCTGACGTTGATCCCCCTTTTTTACTCTGAAGTTTTGAGGAAAAACGGTATTTCGATTTTATACGGGAGTTCTTTCTCGCCAGAAATAGTATGCTTAGAAGCTAACGCGCTCAGCATATTCATGGCTGTAATTTTTTTAGTCATAGGGGCTATGGCGTCTCTCTTTTCTATTCGAGAAGTTAAACGAGGCAGCATAACTGGATATTACACAATTCTTATAGGAATGGTAACAGCGATGATTGGTATCGTCTTTTCAGGAGACCTTTTCACTTTGTTTATCTTCTGGGAGGTCATGTGCATTAGCTCTTATGCACTCGTCGCCTTTAGGAAAGAGCGATGGGAATCGATTGAAGCCAGCTACAAGTATCTGATTATGAGTAGTGCTGGAAGCATAACTGTGCTTTTTGCTCTATCGTTTCTATACGGACTAACAGGAACCTTAAACATCTCATACCTATCTTTGGGTCTAGCAGAAGCTCAAAGAAATTCCTTGTCGTACATGGCTCTTGTCATGATTATTGTCGGGTTCGGTTTGCAAGCTGGCATGGTTCCCTTTCATACATGGCTGCCAGACGCTCATATGGCTGCACCGAGCCCAATAAGCGCTGTTCTCTCGGGGATCATGGTGAAAGCCGGGATTTACGGTCTTATCAAGGTTCTTCTAATCATCTTCACTCCAATGTATTGGTCATGGCAGATTACTCTAGCCGCCTTCGCTGTCTTAACAATGTTTGTTGGCAACCTCTCAGCGTTATTGCAAGACGACATTAAGCGTCTCCTCGCTTACAGCACAATCGCCAACACAGGTTACATTCTTCTAGGGCTTGCAATAGGCTCACATAGAGCCTTAACTGGGAGCCTATTTCACGTATTGAACCATGCAATCGTTAAGGCTCTACTCTTCCTCAGCGCGGGCGCATTCATACATAAAACAAAAACGCGGAGCTTAAAGGAACTTGCTGGGATAAGGCATTCAATGCCTATAACTAGCACCTTATTTATCATTGGCACATTATCTTTAACTAGCATTCCGCCCTTGAATATTTTCTGGAGCGAACTGTTAATAATAGCGGCGGGTTTGGAGGCGGGTACCTCTTTGTTGTCTTTGCTGATGATTATAAATTTAGTATTTTCTGCGGCCTACTGCTTACGCTTGATTCAAACAGTTGCTGTAAAGAAGGAAACGACGATTTCAAAGAAGGCAGAAGAGGCGTCTATGTTGATGCTTATACCTATCCTAACCCTTGGTTTCCTCTCTATCTTAATCGGGCTTTACCCATCTCCATTCCAAACTCTCGCAGAAGCTGCCGCTCAAGCAACTCGCCCGGGATAGGAGACGCCATGGGAAGCTGTAATGTCGATGCTTGTAGGAGGGTTTATCATCTTTTTATACCTAATTTCCTCCGCAACGCCTATATGCTTAAGGGCGTGAACAACACTTTTCAACAGTTGCCGGAAATTTTGGCGGGCATGCTTGAATTGAGTGAAAAAGTCTGTTTTTCTTTTGTAATGACAATCGTTAGGTTTAAATCTCTCTCTTGTAAAACTTAGTCGAACAACCTATGAGGTTAGAAGGCGCATACAAACGATACTGGAGTCTATTGTTGCGTTTGTCGCAGTCTTAGTTGTGTCTTTAATTATATACTTAATAGGTAAGCTTACAGCTCCTGAGCCAACAAAAACAGAAGAGAAAGTTTCTATGTATGCCTGTGGGGAGAAGGTTTTATCTCAAAGACTTAAAATCTCGCACACTTTATACAAGTACCTCATATACTTTGTTATCATTGATTCATCAGCTGTAATAATGGCGTTTGCATCTTTAGCTATACATACTGTGAATAAATTTTTCCTGTTAGCATATCTCTTCACAATACTGGCATCATCTCTCTTGCTTCTTGGAGGCGACTAACCACGGTTCGTGTAAGCCTTGTGAAATGGGCGAGACAGAAGTCCCCCTGGATCCTCCATTTCAATACAGGGGCATGCAACGGATGCGACATAGAAGTCTTAGCTCTACTAACACCTAGATATGATGTCGAACGATTTGGCGCGTTGTTAAAGCCATCACCGAGGCAGGCGGATGTTCTTATGGTAACTGGAGCTGTGACAAGACAATGCGCACCTAGGCTAAAAACTATTTACGAACAAATGCCCTCTCCAAAATTTGTTATGGCGATAGGGGTTTGCGCTTGCTCCGGCGGCATCTTCCATGATTGTTATGGTATATTCAAGCGCCTTGACGAAGTGATCCCTGTGGATCTGTATGTTCCAGGCTGTCCTCCAAAACCAGAGGCGATGCTCGAAGGAATCACAAAAATGCTGGAGAAGACGAGGGCTTAAGTCATGACAACCGCAGAAGAAGCTGTTAGCCTCCTTAAAAACAAGCTCGGAAGCAAAGTTATCGAGTTCGAGACACCTAAGCCGAGAAGAGCCTATGTTCTCATGAAATCTGGCTACCACAGAGACGCCATATCACTGCTCTTGGAAAAGTTCGATGAAACAGGAGTCTCCACCATCACCGGAACGGATCTTGGAAGCGAAATAGAACTGAACTACCATATAAGGTGTCGTGGACCGGTAATAACCATCAAGAACAGGGTTCCTAAAGAAAAGCCCGAGATCATGACTATAACAGACCTTATGCCTGGAGCGGCGTTATATGAGAGGGAAGTTTTCGACCTTCTAGGAGTTGTCTTTCAAGGACATCCAGACCTTAAAAGGCTGGTCTTATCCGACGATTGGCCTGAAGGTTCTTATCCTCTTAGAAAAGACTGGGACCCCCAAATTCTAGAAGAAAGTGTTCACAATCCAAATGAACGGTCCTCAATAGTGAACGGAGGAGAGATAGAAGGAGCAACATCTTCTGTAGTAACGGTTGTTATGGGGCCTCAGCATCCGGCGTTACATGAGCCTGAAAGATTTTCCTTCAAGATAGACGGAGAGGTAGTCGTGGACGTCGAGCCTCGACTTGGTTATGTTCATAGAGGTATTGAAAAAGCTGCCGAGCGTCTCATGTTCTTTCAGGATGTCTACCTCGTTGAGAGGATATGTGGCATATGCAACGCGGCTCACACAGTCTGCTTCAGTCAAGCCGTGGAGTCCATTGGAAATACAGAAACCCCTTCAAGGGCCAGATATCTGCGGACGATAGTACACGAATTAAACAGGATCCACAGTCATCTATTATTGTTAGGTGTAGCAGGATTAGAGCTTGGATACGAACCGCTGTTTCAATACGTTTGGCGTGACAGAGAGCCCGTTTTAGACACAATTGAAGTGATAACGGGAAACAGGATTTTAACCGCCTTCAACACAATTGGCGGCGTAAGGCGAGACCTTAAGCCGGGCATACCTGAGAAAATTAAGAGAACTATGAATAGACTAAAGAAGAAAATGAAGTTTTACAAGAACGTATTCGAGGAAGACCCCACGGTACGGCTTAGAACCAAAGAAGTTGGAATTCTAAAGCCATCGAGTGCCAAAAAATTGTGCGTGGTCGGCCCAGTTGCAAGGGGCTCAGGAATATCCATGGACATAAGAAGAGACGACGCCTACGCCGCGTATGATGAGATCCCGTTCAATGTGGTAACCTACAAGGACTGTGATTCATGGGCGAGGCTAATGGTTCGGGTTGAGGAGATCGTGGAGAGTATCGACATCATAAACTATGCTCTTGATCACATCCCGGGCGGTCCCTACAGGGTTAAGGTTCCTAGGAGGCAGCCGGAAGGGGAAGCGGTGAGCCGTGTAGAAGCCCCTAGAGGCGAACTTATACATTATGTGAAGAGTGATGGAAGCGCCTATCCCTATAGAGTTAAAGTTAGATCTCCAACGCTGGCCAACATCATATCATTTCGTGAGATTATTAGAGGCTCTTATGTTGCTGACATACCTGCAGCGCTAATCAGCCTAGACCCATGCTTCTCCTGCACTGACCGTATGACCTTTGTTGACGTAAACAACGGTCGAAAATGGCATTGGAACCTGAGCGACATTAAGCGTTTAAAGAAAAGGAGCTGATGAGACAGATGCCTATAGACTTGTTTTTCTTCCTTAGGGTGCTGGTCTTTCCAGGCTTCGTCTTTCTTTTGGCATTTAGCCTATTTTGCGATTGGTTTGAGCGGAAGGTTCGGGCTCGCATGCAGAACCGTATGGGCCCTTCCTACACTGGTCCTATGGGTCTTCTGCAGCCTATTGCTGATTACATAAAGTTACTGACAAAGGAGGACATAATTCCTGCTCAAGCAACTAGACTTCTTTTCACAGTAGCCCCTGTTCTAGCCGTCTCTCTTTTTGTTTTCACGTTTTACTATATACCTATCGACGGTCTAAACATCATTCCGAATTCCAGTTTTGAGGGTGATTTGATTCTTGTCCTTGTTTTGATCACAATTGCTGAGTTCACTATGTTCCTTTCTGGCTGGTCTTCCACAAATCCTTACAGCGGGATAGGTGCAACCAGAGTTCTAACGCAGTTTCTTGGCTACGACATTCCACTCATTGTGTTTGCGATAGGCCCAGCTTTTCTTTCAGGAAGCCTTTCCATATCAACGATAGCGACGAAACAGACTTTGCCCTTCGTCGCCTTAACCCCTTGGACTTTCATACTCATGGTGATCACGCTCCAAGCCGAGCTTGGGAAAGACCCCTTTGACATACCTCACGCGGAAACCGAGATAGTTGCTGGCTACACAACTGAGTTCAGCGGCAGAAAGCTCGCATTTATAGAAATTGCAAAGGATATCCAAGTTGTCCTTGGCGCAGCTCTCGTAACCGTTTTGTTCTTAGGAGGACCTTATGGACCAGTTTTGTTTGGTTCTAGCGCCGTCTGGTACACTTTTTGGTTCATCGTAAAGGTGTTGGCAGTGATTTTCCTGTTAGAATACGTAGGCAGCGTCGCTGCTAGACTTCGCATAGATCAGGTTGTCAGAGCAAACTGGCGTTTGATGATGCCGATATCGTTGTTGGCTCTCGCTTTGACGATTGTTTGTGAGCCCTTGTTAGGTCCTTTAATAGGTTAGGAGGAAGTAAATGTGGCCAATAAATTGAGATTGCCGACCATGATAAGGGAGATAGCTTCCTCCCTCCTGAAGAGACCCTTCACTCGAAAATATCCGAAGGTTAAGGTGGCTGTTCCAGAAGGATTCCGTGGCAGACACATTTTGTACACCGAGAGGTGCATAAGTTGCGGCTTGTGTGAACGAGATTGCCCCGCCAACGCCATAAAGATGGTTGAAACTGCTGACAAGAGACTTCCAGTTTTCTACTTAGATCTCTGCATTTTCTGCTTTCAATGCGCGGATAGTTGTCCAAGGAACGCTATTGAACCGTCGACTCTGTTTGAGATGGCTTCTACGAAGAAGGAAGAGCTAATTTTAAAACCCAAAGTGCTGATTTCAAGCTACAAAAACTTGCTTAAAGGAGATGATAAAAATGATGCTTGACGTGCTGTTAGTCGTGGGACTTGTAGTTTCTGCTTTTTTCGCGATATACCTTGACGAAGCTATACACGCTGTTTTATCATTAGCTGTGATGAACGTAATTCTGTCAGTTTTTTACTTCAGCCTAGACACGCCTTTTGCCGCCGTCTTTCAGTTGACGATGGGCATAGGAACAGTGGCTGTTCTATTTCTGGCTGGTGAAATGCTTACCACAAAAGTCGGCACCGCCCAAACTCCTAGACAGAGACTTCTCGGACTGATGATCGGTGTTTTGCTTTCCGTCCCCTCAATACTTGCTGTTGGACACAAGATAACAGTGACATCTCCCTTCCGATTTCCGTTTTCCACAGCTCTCTGGGAACTAAGAGCCATAGATGTGATGGCTCAAAGTCTTGTCATCTTAACGGTTGCTATTGGAATCGCTATGATTTTCAAAGAAAAGCGGAGGAGGCCGTAAAATAAATGGAGTACATAATCTTATCCATGACTCTTTTGGCAATAGGAATCTACGGATTGGCAACAAAATACGATCTAATAAAGTTACTGATATCTATAGAAATGATCACGATTGCTGCTTCAATGAATTTCGTCATATTTGCCTCGTCGCTGAACGACGCTTTAGGTCAAGCTTTCATGATCTTGGCCTTCTCTGTGGACACGTGTATCACAGCCGTGGCCCTGGCACTGGTGATCATTGTCTATCGTAAGCTGGGAACTCTAGACATCAGAGAACTGTCAAAGTTGAAGGAGTAGTGTCAAATGGGTTTTGACGTGGGTGGAGGCTAAGTGATTGCTGCCCTATTCTCCATGGCTTGTATGGATTGTTCCGTCTCTAGCTAGCTTGTTTGTCCCCATTTTTGCCAAAATTGGACAAAAGGCTAGAGACTATTTTGTGGTATTAGTGGGCCTATTCACGTTTGTCATAGCTGCCTCTATAGTGCCTGATATTTATTTTCATACAACAGATGTCCCTATGGACGTTACGGCTCCTTGGATTCCTGGATTAGGCATACAGGCTGGTGTGCTACTTGATCCGTTGAGCGTACTTTTTGCAAACTTGATTGCCTTTCTCGGTCTTATTGTTCTCATCTATTCATTAGGCTATATGGCCGGTGAGAAAGGGTTAACACGATATTATTTTTTCATGCTTCTTTTTATCGGTTCAATGATCGGGTTAGTGATGGCTGATAACTTCCTCCAAATGTTCCTCTTCTGGGAAATGGTGGGACTCTGCTCATACGCGCTTGTTTCCTTTTATTATCAACGCGCGGAAGCCGTTAAGGCAGGCATGAAAGTCTTCCTCATGACACGAGTAGGCGACATCTGCCTCCTAGCCGCCATCGCTATTCTCTACGCGAACTTGGGCACGTTTTCTTTCCTAGAATCATTTGACCAAGTTGAAGAGATGGGAAAATTGGCGTTGTCGTTTTTGAGCTCTGCCTCTTTCTTGACTCTTATCGGAGGGGTTGCGAAGTCTGCTCAACTGCCTCTACACACGTGGTTGTACAACGCCATGGAAGCGCCAACTTCAGTCAGTTGCCTGCTACACGGCGCAACAATGGTGAAAGGAGGCATATACCTCATCGCTAGGACCCACGTAATGTTTAGCATGGTTCCTATGTGGCTAACTTCGGTATCTTGGATTGGTGCTATCACAGCCTTTGTCGGTGCAAGCTTGGCACTGCATAATTCAGACATCAAAGGAGTGGCTGCCTACTCGACGATAAGTCAGATAGGATTTATGATTGTTGGACTGGGAGCCGCTTCCTCTCCTTTGGCACCGGCATGGTTCGCAGGTATATTTCTCATGTTGAGCCACGCTTTCTTCCAAGGTCTAGGCTTTCTGGCTATTGGTGGCATTGTACATAGGCTTGGGACCCGTGATATGAGGCAAATGGGAGGGTTGCGACGAGCAATGCCCATAACCTTTGTCCTCTCCGTTGTAGTCGTGCTAGCTTGTTCAGGTATTCCACCTTTCTCCAGCTTTTTCAGCAAAGAGATTATAGAGAAAATGGAATTGTCTGAAGGAAACCTTGCGCTTGCGTTTCTTTTATATGGAACAGGAGCATTAACCTTCGCTTACAGTCTAAGATGGATCATTCTCACTTTTATTCGTAGAGAGTCTGATTATGTTTCCAGCATTCGTGTACACGAAGCCTCTCGCATAATGTGGCTTTCTTCTTTAGTTATCGCTATTCCTACTGTGGTTTTAGAAGCCTTTGAACCATTACTTGCAAGGTTTATGCATATCGATGTTGAAATTAGTCTCAGCGAGTTTACGAGTTTTCCTTTCTTGATTTTTCTAGTTTTTCTTATTTCAGGCGGTTTAACAACGTATCTTGCCTACTTACGCAAGCCTTTGATGCTTGACAAAATCAGAAAGAGCAAGTTGACGTTTATAGACAAGCTTTTAGAAAGAGGCTACTACTTTGATACAGTCTATAACAAAATTTTGGTCAACGGGTTTGTAAAGCTATCTGGTTGCGTCTATGAATACATCGAAACATTAGGACTTGAAAACCTGCCCTACCTCGTAGCTAGAGGGGCGAAGCGCTTGGTGAGAGGAACACACATATACGTAGATGCCTCCCTAAACCGACTATGCTATGTCATAGCTGGCGGAGCAGTGCGATTAGCGAAGGGCACACATGAATACGCGGATGCCCTTCTGGACCGCCTATGTTACGTCGCGGCTGGAGGAGCAGTGCGGTCAGCGAGAGGAACTCACAAATATGCAGACGCCTTGCTTGACAAGCTCTTATACCTAATCGCCGGCCATGCTTTGCGCCACGGATCAAGAATAAAGAGGGCGCACACGGGATCTTTGCCCCATTTTGTCATGGCAGCGGTGCTAGGCTTTTTATTTCTTTGCATACTACTCCTACTAACCGTGTTTAGGTGATGCAATATGCAAATGGCACTTTTGCTCTCTTTGCTGATACCCTGCTTTGCTGCCCCCATTGCCTATGCTTCAGGAAAGAAGTCATACAAAGCCGCTGCGTTGGTAGTGGCGTTGGTTTCTGTAATCGACCTGTATCTTCTGTACACGACTGTCTCAACAATACAGGCTGACGGAAGATATGTGGAGTCATATTACTGGATGCCGATGTTGGGTTCCACCTTCACGCTTTTTGTCGATGGAATAAGCCTTTCAATGGCAGTTGTAACCTTGGCTCTCATTTTTTCGGCAGCCGTGTTCTCGATGAACTACATGGCGGAAAAGAAATCGCTTTCAGGATATTACGCCATGTTGTCATTACTTACGGTGGGGCTGGTCGGAGTTTTCATAACTTCAAACCTGCTATTCTTTTACTTTTGCTGGGAGCTCATGCTTATCCCAACCTACTTCATAATAGGCGGATGGGGATACAAGGAGCCGTATCATGCTGCCTTCAAGTTCTTCATATTCACACACGCCGGAGCGGTTTTCGTTCTCTTAGGCATAGGCGCGGTTTACATGCTAACCGGCACCCTTGACATGTTCCAAGCCCAGTCTCTCTTGGCAACGGCGTCCTCAGACATTTTAGGCTGGGTCCTAGCAGCCTTTACAGTAGGTTTCGCCGTGAAAATGGCTATCGTTCCCGCTCACATGTGGTTGCCTGACGCTCACTCAGAAGCTCCTGCGCCCATGTCCGCCATCCTTAGCGGCGTAATCATTGAGGCTGGAGCTTACGCCATATTGAGAGTCTCTTTAGGAACCGTTTTTCCCTCTGTCCCAGCAACTGAAATTGGAAGCCCGTTTCTTCATGTCCTAACGATATTTGGAGTCGTATCTGCGTTCTACGGAGCGTTCACAGCCCTAGCAGAAACAGACATCAAAAGAATTGTTGCATACTCAAGCATAAGCCACATGGGTTACGTCCTTTTCGGACTCTCCCTTTTCCCATTTTCAGAAGGCCTCACGGGAGCAGTCTATCACCTTGTTACTCATGGAGTTAGTAAGGGACTCCTCTTCCTAACTGCTGGTTCCATCATGATGCAGACAAAAGTCAGAAACATCGATGAAATGGGTGGACTAGCAGGAAAAATGCCTTTCACCGCAACTTCATCCGCCATAGCAGCTTTCAGCATCGCTGGAGCCCCACCCTTCGCCTGCTTCATAAGTGAATTCCTAATTTTCATCAGCGGAGTTCAGGCAGGTGGCACGGATAGCTTTTACTTTTTGCCCACAGCCCTAATGCTTGTTGCAACCGTGTTCAGTCTCGCCTACGTATTAAGATTCTTCTGGAAAGTCTTCTTGGAATCCCCTAAAATCAAGGAAGCGAAGGAGGCTCCAATTTTCATGACCGTTTCGATGGGTATCCTCGCATTTCTGGTCATTTTGTTGGGCGTATGGCCCCAACACTTTATAGATTTAATTAGCAGCGTCTCGTTTTAATGACGAGGTTAACTTATGATAAGTGTCTTAGATGTTCTTGCACCAACCATAATTTTCACTGTCTGTTCCGTTGCGACAGTGCCTTTAATCGCTTTCATACGTAAAAAAACTCGTAGCCACCAAGGACTTTTTACACTAGCTTGGATTTCCACAGTGTTCGCAGCCGCTGCAATAAGCATCGTGCGGTTGGGCACAGAATATTATGGGCAGCCTCAACAGTCATTTCTGAATGTTTCCCTTGCAGGCGGTAACCTGCTTTCCGTGTCCAGCGCCTTTCTCGTAGACTCTGTTTCCGTTTACATGTCAACGGTCTATCTGATAGTAGGCTTTGTTTCCTGTATCTATGGCGTGTTTTACGTCAAAGCCAGCGAAAGGTTATCTGAGAGGTACTATGCGTTGATGCTCATGACCATTGGCAGCGTTACAGCTGCTTCCTTCTCAGGCGACCTCCTTACTTTATTCATTTTTTGGGAAGTCTCTGCAGCTAGCTCCTGCTTCTTAATAGTCTATAGAAAGACACGCGATTCTCTGGAGGCGTCAATGAAATTCCTTATTATGGTTGTCATTGCCTCCGGTTTCGTTGTATATGGACTGTCCATAGTTTATGGTCTAGTGGGATCACTGAACTTTTGGGCGGTAAGGGAAGCTCTGATGGTCCTTGAAAACAAACAGCTTTTGGTGGTTGCTTTTGCGTTCATTGCCACTGGCTATGGCATCGAAACGGCTATTGTTCCTTTTCACATGTGGTTGCCTGACGCCTACACTGCTGCTCCATCCTCTTCATCGGCATTACTGTCTGCGGTGGTGGATCAAGCAAGTTATTACGTCATTTTAAGAATATTGATATACATTCTTACGCCTCCACTCATTCTGGATTGGCCATATGCTTTAGCCATATTTTCCGCCATCACAATGACGATCGGTAATCTTTTCGCTTTGGCGCAAACGAACGTTAAACGCCTCATATCTTATGTTTGCATAGCTGATATCGGCTATAACTTGGTGGCAATAACAAGCGTCACGCCCCTTGGGATCATGGGAAACCTCTACTTTTTCTTGGTGGGAGGCATGACTACGGCTCTCTCTTTCATGTTGGTGGGAATCTTTAACAATGCGGGTTTGAAAACCCTCGAAGATTTCTCAGGCGCAGGACTAAAACTTCCAGCGACGAGTATAGCCTTAACAATCGCCATGCTGTCGTTTTCCGGAGTGCCGCCTCTAGCTGGATTCATGGCAAAATACATGGTCTTTACCGCTGCCATAGAATCGAAGATAGCGTGGCTGGCAGTGGTAGGAGTTCTGAACACCGTTCTCCAGACAGCCTATTTCTTGAGGCTAATCCACTACATGTACGCAAAAACGCCGAAGAAGCCAATGGAGAAAAAAATACCGCGAAAACTGCTGGCGCCGCCATACCTTCTAGTCGCGGCAATAATAATCTTAGGAGTTTATCCGGCTCTGATCCTTGGATTGACGTACCCAGCTGCACAGCAGATGGGGTCTCTAACTGCTTAATCATGTATAAAAGTGAGGCACAACCGAGAGGCGCATATATTTAAAGGACTCTCTGTCAAGAATATTGAGGATTAATGAAAGTTAAAAACAAGAAGCCTCTTATCGCCTATAACGATTTAGAAAGCCGAATCATCACTCCAGGGTTTTGCACTCTATGCGGAGCGTGTGAGGCCGCCTGCCCGGTTCACGCGCTAAAAGTGGAGAAGGATAAGCCGCACTACATTTTTGACTGCTCGACTACCATGGACTTATGCCCGATCTGTTATGACACATGTCCTCACTCTGATGCTCTGTCTCTTGAAGCCACAGGGTTTGTTGCGGATGCGCCTCATCGAAGGGAAAGTCTTGGTTACTACAGGAAAGTATTGCTCGCTCAGTCAGTGGATCTTAGGCTGAGGGAACTCAGTCACAGCGGCGGAGTAGTTACTTCTCTGTTGAGGTATGCTATTGACAAGGGCATGATAGACAGTGCCATTGTTTCGGAGGCTGAACCAGATATTCCCGTAAAGCCGAAACCGCTAGTTGGACTGGTGCCAGACGACATGTTATCGTCCATTGACAGCAAATTCTTTCCAGCTGCTGTAGCTAAGGCCTTTGGAAGTGCCGTCTACGAGTACGGGAAAGTGGATGTAGCTTTTGTAGGTATCCCGTGCCATGTGCTTGCTCTCCGCAAACTGGAAGCTTGGCAACACAAGCTAATAAGCAGTCTCAAGATAACGATAGGACTTTTCTGTCTCTGGACTCTCTCTCTAGATAATCTTCTCCAATACTTTTCTAGAAAGTATAAAGTGAAGGCTTCCGAAATTCGAAGGATAGATTTGACCAAAGAATATGTGATTCAAACGGCCAAGAAAACCGTGAAAATTGCGCTTTCTGAGATAAAATCGCATGTCCTGCCTAGCTGCAGAACATGTATGGACTTCACGGCTGAGCTTGCTGACATTTCTGTTGGCACTGCTTACCCTCTGAAAGACTGGTCTACAATAATCGTTCGAACGAAGAGCGGTGAAAATCTTCTGAATGAGGCAGTTGGAGAAGGAATACTTGAGACCAGAAAGATAGAGGAAGAATGGGATGTCTTCGCCCACACAATAGAGATGGCTTTGCACAAAAGGGCGTTCGCTCTTGAAGAGATCAAAAAAATGAAAGACGCGAAGGAAGCAATTCCTCCAGCAAGAGATCGTTTGTTGGAATTCTTGCCAACAGAGATAGCGTTTCTTGCCAACGTAACAGTTCAAAACGGCATGACCAAAGAGGTTGAAACAGTAACTCCAAATGTCACGATAAATGAACTGTTTGATATTATGACGAAACTTCACCACATGGGTTATCCGGTTGTAGACGAAAACAACAAATTAATCGGAATTGTTACCTTCGAAGATGTGGCCAAAATTCCCAAAAAGAAAAGAGACAAAGTCTTGGTAAGTGATGTTTGTCGCAAGAAACTGATTACAATAAATCCTGAAGAATCTGTTTTAGACGCCTTCAAAAAAATGGGGGAACACAATATTGGGCGCATACTTGTGGTGGATCGCAACGATCCGAAGAAACTGTTGGGCATCCTTACAAAACATGATGTTATGCACGTTCTAACGTTTTGGCGATCTATTTAACTCTTAATTTCTTGCTAGCGAAAGATTATGGCTCAATTCCCTCCCAGTGTTTTCAGCGCTTATTACAATGACAACAACACTAACCTTCCCATCCTCTCCTGAAAACTAAAACTTGAAATTTCTTTAAGCAGGCAATGCGTACAACTGCTCGAATAGTAGCGTTCATTCCAAGCGCATCTCCACCACTTGTGACCACACCAATATTCTTCAACCATCACTCCTCCCAATCGCTAAACTTGTCTCAGAACAAAAGATTGCGCTGGCCAAAAATAGATTGGACCTTTTTTGTTGACGCTTCTATGATGCAACAAGATTTTAGCTGAGGCGATGCTAGCCTTTGGTAAAGTCAAGTCTTATTCCATGTGAGGTCTAAAACCTTTTAGAACAGTTTACTAGGGCCTCGTAGGGCATCCTTCCTCCTAGGAAGCGTATCCAGAAAAGAAGTCTCCAAATCTCACTGTGATGTCCTTGTCGTAAAAAAGTGAAAACTGCAGTTCGATGTTGTTCACGCGTGCGCATAATCTTTTCTCACAAACGCATGCATCTTTTAAGCGGGAGTAACCCTTGTTGTGGTAAAGGTTGAGTGATTTGTTCTGGAGGAGGAAGAGAAAGCTAAAAGTGGATTTGGGTGAATTAGAGGACGAAAGAGAATCCTTATCCAGTTTCTTGCATTCGAAACTCAAAGTTGATGTCACTTCAAGTGGCAATAAGGTGTTGGTAGATTCCGAAAATTTACCTTCAAAAGAGCTGAAGAGAATGGTAAACAAATTTATTTACCATCGAAACCTAATGAACAAGTATTGGGTTGCGCTGGAAAGCGGTGTCGTTAAAATCAATAAGTTCAAGCGTTCCGAGAAAAAGGAAAAACGAAAGAAGAAAGGGACTCCACCTTCAACAATTAAGCACGGTTGGTAAGAAAGAAAAAATAGGCGCACGCGATCAGGAATATGCCTTGTCGAATATGTTAACTGCTAATTTATTGTTTAAAGCGAAAGTTGTTAACTTAATTCTTTCGAAAGACACCGAGAAAGCTCTTCAATTGTTGAGCCAGCATTATAAGGTTGCGAAGCCAAAACTTAAGGTTGGCATGCCGAAGCGGTACTCAAAAAAACAGGCGTGCTACGCCGCAAAGAAACGAACGATTCACGTTTCTGATAGGGAGGTCTTTCATAATCCACGCGTAGTTCTTCATGAGTTTTATCATCATCTTAGAAACTTCAAAGATGCGCAGAGAGGCATAGAGAAGTACGCCCAGAGATTTGTGGAGAACTATTTGCAAGCCTACCGAATAATTGTAGCGGGCATACCCGCGCAACGAATAGAGCGCAAAAATAAAAAACAAAACGTATGATGCAGGGAACTTTTGGTTGGTCTCAAGTTTGGATAAAGCAGTCTTGATCAAGCAGGCTGTTGTAGACAGCATCTTGAGTTATGCGCAGATTTTTCATCCCAGAGAAGCTATCCTTCTTTTAAAAGGAAAAGTTGATAAACACAGAATCGTGGTCAACGACACGCAGATACCGCCGTTGGCAACCCACGGAAACACCTTTTCCACTTTTCCACTATACATGCTTCCAATTGATTTTTCCATCGTCGGAGTCGCCCATTCTCACCCATCAGGCGCTCTGCGTCCTTCCGTCATAGACTTAAACAAGTTTTATGGCAGAATAATGGTCATAACTGCTTATCCGTATCGGTCAGAAAAGAACATGGCAATATTTGACCGAGAAGGAAAACAATTAAAATACGAGGTCGTTTGAGTCTAATTTCCCATTAGCTGTCAAGGGGAATATTTTCGGCTACTATGCGCGCGAGAACCTCAAATTTGGGAAGGCTAGAGGTATTCGGATTTTCCATCTATGAATTTATCGATTAAGACTCGACATGTGCAGTTGCAGTTTTCTCTTTTTTCTTGGAGCGGCTTGAAGGCGGCTTCTTCTCTGAGATTGGTCTGAAGCCAAACATGCCGACGGTTGGCACTCCAGCTTCAGGCATGGTGCTTGCTACATCTATCATTTTTTGTGCCGCTTGTAACTCAGCAGTTGCTAAAGTTACCCTTGCCATTCTCTCCCATTCTTTCAGAACTTTTATTCCGCTGACTAATATTGCAACAATGTTGTGGCTAGGAGCATGGACATACACTGCTTCCATTGTTTATCACATACGCTCTAGTTCAGTAGCTCCTTCTAGTGCAATAGGGCAAATACAGCGATGAGGGGAGCAAATACTGAGGCAACGAGGGACATTACGGTTATCATCGTGTTTAGCGACGGGCCAGCCGTGTCTTTGAAGGGGTCACCCACAGTGTCTCCTATGACCGCGGCTTTGTGTGG